>JAEAME010000066.1_pt1 | contig 155731 bp, 123 predicted proteins | sample 8958731 | NCBI WGS metagenome assembly JAEAME01 (sample SAMN16933194, study PRJNA681113) | bioreactor sludge metagenome | isolation source: anerobic bioreactor sludge (Control) | place: India:Bengaluru | collected 2018-10-24
GATTTTTCTTTAGAAGTACCAATAGATTAGAAGACGTAAAATTAGAAGTCTATAACAGATGGGGAGAAAGAGTCTATTTATTTGAAGACGATAACTTAGACTGCTCAAGTCAAGACAGTCAAATGTTAGAGAACAAATATGGCTGGGATGGACAAAAGAATGGAGTAAACGTTCCAATAGGCACCTATGTATGGCGATTAAGCTATAAACGATTAGGCAACAAAAGAGTATATGATAGAAGTGGATCAATCAATATCATAAGATAACTACAACTTACAAAACAATAATGTTAAAGTAGCAGGTAATTTACTTGCTACTTTTTTTTGTGAAATAAAATTTACATCTAAAAATACCTATCCCCATAAATAAATCCAAATTCCCAAAAAGACGGCATGCTTCTATATATAGAAAATCTCCCTTAAATAACAACTTTCTCAACCACCGAGCAAGTCACCGAGCAAGTCACCGAACAAGTCAGCACAATTTTAAAAGAAATATAAAAGAGAATCTTTACTTAATTCATCACTCCGTTAATGAAGCAATAAAATCTTCAAATCGCAAAATCTTTTCACTATTTTGTTTATTGAATAGCAGATGTTCAAAATCCTTTTGTTTCTTTTTCAAGTCAACTGTTTTCAAAAGTTCAGTTGTCGCTTGTTTAAACTCTTGCAAATCATTAAAGCCACATCGCTTTGAAAGAAAATCGTAATCAGGCTTGGTTTGAGCCAATAAAAACATCAAATCGTAGAAATCACGTCCTTTGAAACGAGCTAACGTGGCTGCAATTTTCATACTGCACAACACTCCATCACTTGGAACAAGAAAAGGGAAAAAGAAGCCACAACCTTTAATGTTTGTAATAATGGGTTCATAACAAATTCCTTGATCTTGACTTTCAACTTTTATCAAAAAACGCTCTTCCTTATGTCCACTCAACCCCAAATCAAACAACAGTTCGGGGAAATGAATATTACGTCTAAAAGCCTTTAACTTGGCATTCTCTTTATCCCTTGCTTCCACTCTCAACCCCGAACGCACCAGAAACTGAATTACGCCATTAGTCATTTCAATAAATTCATCTTCCAACAGGTCTTTGCAGTCAAAGTCCAAATCTTCCGAAAATCGGTCTATACCCTTCACCAAACGCAGGTTTGTACCCCCAATAAAAGTCATCTTCCTTATGTATGGTGTTGTAGAAAGGTAATCTAAAATCATCAACTGTAAATACTCTTTCAGAATGTGCTTGTCAAAATTAGAATTATCACGTATCTGAACAGGAAAATAATTTCTTATTTGCTCTATATTTATCATAAATCATAGGTTTTTAAAAGTAACTTTACCCTAAAGTCAAGAGCCTTGCTTTGAAACTTGGAACAATAATCCATAAGTAAATCCTTATTTAAATCATCGTGTAAATAATCTTCATCCAAACGTAACTCCTCCAGTTCTTTTTCACTATCGTAGAATGAATAAAGATATAGCAAGTCAAGCAATGCCTTTTCAGGCGTAGCAAACTGTATAGTTCTATTATCAGCCATTGGCTTTAAATCATATCCAAACAATAAGTTTTCCTTTATGTTATTATATGAATATTCCCCAAAATCATTACTGAACGATGCTGTCTTAAGAGATGTTACACTCGTAATCTGCACCACAGCCTCAGGTATAATTCCATAAAAAGCTAATGCCGTATGCAAACTTATATATGAAGGACGATAAATCCTGTTAGCAAAGTAAAGAGAATAATTTGGCTTGTTCCTATATTCCGAAAAAGCAAAATACCCCTGTCTTAACCTAATAAGGTATCCTCTCCCAACCCAACGAGTAAGATTATTTCTATCAAAATTTGGTTGCCACGCATATATATTATGTATATTGAAGCATGCCAAATCAAACATCTTTTCCTTAAATTCCAAAAAGGTCATATTCTATTTTATTTCTATTTTGCTGCAAAAATAGTGCATTATGGAAACAAAACAAAATATTTGGGAAATAATTGGAGTATATTTTTATCAATTTGGCAAAAGACGGCCTGTTTTTGCCAAAACTACGGCCTCAAAAACGCAAAAAGACGCCGTCCTCAACTCTGTAGAGGCCGTCTACGTGGGTCGTGGAGGCCGTCTACACCACCCGTAGACGGCCTCTTTTCATCATATGCACGGCCTACTTTTGCCAAAAACACGGCATCTATTTTATTTCCAATAGTCATTTTCTATTTTATTTCCATTTTGCAGCATAAATAGTGCATTATGGAAACAAAAAAATGTTTGGGAAAAATATAAATTATTCTCTTAATCCAATACCAAATATGATTTATATCCATTATAAGCAGCTTTATAATTTTAATTTACTAATTTTGTAACCTTAAATATATACAATATGATAAAAGTCAGAGATAAAGCATTTAAGTACTATTTCCTTTTCATGGAAAAGAGAATGAATATTTTCTGGGCAAGATATAATGAAGAAAAATATCCTTGGACTGATGATAGTATATTATTACACCACAAATTTACTAATGTTTATCGTTCTTGCGATAGAGTTAGCCAATATCTAATTCGTAATGTAATTTACAGCGACAGTGCAAAAAACATGTCGGAAGAAGACATATTATTTCGCATACTAATATTTAAAGTGTTTAATAGAATAGAAACATGGGAATATTTAGAATCAAATTTTGGTGAAATAAGCTTAAAATCATTTGATATTTCTAAAATAACTAATCTTTTATCAGAAAGAATTGCATACAAACCTATATTTAATCCTGCATATTTGATGACAGGTATTCACAACGATTATTTACAATATTCTTCAAAACATGAAAGATGGCTACAGATGATAAAGAACAAATTTATCAAAGAAAGATTATTCTCTAAAATAATCAAAGCAAAATCTTTAAAAGAAATCTTTGAACTTCTTTCATTATGTCCCTTTATTGGCAATTTTTTAGCTTATCAATATGCTATTGATTTTAATTATTCGGAAGTTATCAATTTCGATGAAAATAGCTTTGTTAAAGCAGGAATTGGAGCTGTTAGAGGATTAAAAAAGTGTTTTGAAAACGCCAATGAATATGATGATGATTATTTAATTCAATATACACATGAAAATCTTCAAAAATACAGAGAAAAATATGAATTTTCCAATTTCAGAAATCTTTTTGGACGAGAACCAACATTGATAGACCTGCAAAATTGTTTTTGCGAAACAGATAAGTATTTGCGAGAAAAAATGCCTGAACTTAAAGTTGATAATACAAGGATAAAGCAAATATATAGAAGAAATACTAATAATATTAATTACTTTTTCCCTCCTAAATGGGGAATTAATGATAAAATTGAAACAAAATGTTTACAGCCGAATATAAAGGGATTAACTCTTTTCTTGTAGGAATGGCAAAAGTTCTTTTAAAAGAAGGCGTTGAAAGAAAAACAAGAGGAGAAAAATGTTGGGAATTACCTTATCCTGCTATAATAAAAATATCTAATCCTTTAGCAAGATGGGTAACAATACCTGAAAGAGAATGGAGTTTATCTTTACCTTATGCAGAATCTTTATGGTTAGCGTTAGGACGCAATGACCTTGAACTTATCAAATATTATTTACCAAGTATGGAGAAATTTTCTGATGACAGAGAGTCTTTAAGAGGTGGCTATGGCCCAAGACTAAGATGTTATAATGGAAATGCAATTGATTATAAAAAAGCGTGGAATAAAAACGAAACTATTTTTGAGGATAAAGAGATAGACCAATTTTATTATATATCTGAATGTTTTAAAAGAGATTCATATACACGTCAAGCTGTTATTACAATCGGGGATCCTCCAAAAGACTGCTTCGGACTTGATGATCGTATTAAAAATACAAAAGACCTCCCTTGTACACGTTTGTTACAATTTATGAGAAGTCCAACAGAGAACAAATTAAACTTAACTGTTTATATGCGTTCAAATGATTTTATTTGGGGAGCAAGTGCAGTTAATATGTTTAATTATATGTATATGCAAGAATACTTCGCAAGTATTTTAGGTTTGGAAGTCGGCGAATATTATCATATTGCGAACAATCTACATTACTATGATGCACGTCATCGTGAATTGGTTGAAAAATTAGCCTCTATAGATCAAGTTTCTGATGATTCATATTGTTACAATAAAAGTTTCCATTCATTAGATGAATTTGATATTCTTTTAAAAGAACTTGGAACTTGGGAACAAAATTTAAGAATGCAACACATCTATGAACTCAAAGATTTTGGAGATGATTTTTTTAATGATTGGGCCAAAGTGCTTTTTCAAAAAATCAAAAAGCAACCACTAAACTTTACGAATCCTATTTTAAATAAATTATCAAAAGAACTACCTTTTCTTAAGATGAGATAACCAACTTATTGGGTCTCCATGTAAAATATTTTTTTCATAGTTTTCTTGTAACCATTTAATAAATTTATTCATAGATTCTTTTGATATTGAGGGTCCTCTCATTCCTCGTCCATTACAAAAAATATCTTTCACAAATTCCTCAGGAACTGATATTGCATTATCTCCAAAATAGTAAAAAATAGTCGATACAAGAACATAGATGCCACTCACATCCCGTTTAGCATGAACTGTATTACATTTCCCATTAGCCAATGAATGTGCAGAATTTTCTTGTATCCAAATACCATTTGAATCTTGATGATAAAAATTGTCTCCATACATTTGTACTAATGTTCCATTAATAATAGGCTTCTTATATTGAAATCTTGGGTCATTCCAATATTGATTAAAAGTCAACTTCTCCTCAACTAGCATAGCATATATTAACTTATTTAGATTTTTTAGTTTTTGGCTTCCTGTTCCAATTATCCAACTACCAACCTCCAAATTCTTATTTTTACGTATACTAGATTTACATACAGCAAGTGTACAATAACCACCAAAAGGATTAGGTGCTAATCCATAATCATGTTCTATTTTATAAGAAAAATTCTCCATATTTATCAATTTTAGCATGCTACTCTTATAATATTATATATTGGCTTTTGTTGTAAAGTCCCATCAGGACATTCTGGAGGAGTAATCTTCCCATCCAATATATCTCCTAATTTATCTAGCGAGTTAGATCCAATTGGAGAACCCCCATATTTCTTATAAGCTTCAGGTAATTCCACTCTATCAGTACATCCATGGATATATATACCCACAATCGGTTTACCTTGTTTATGGGCTTGTTCTATTTCGTAATTCACCCATGGTCTTTTATGGGTATCATTTCCTATTAAGCAAATAAAAGTTCCTGCCCAATTAATACGTACTCTCAAATACCTTGCAATCAAAGTATCTGAAACTTGATATGGTCTATACTTGGACCTATCGATTGAACCATTCCTAATTTCATAACCTTTACTATTTAGTCTGGCTACTAAATTATGGAGATGTTTATCATCTTTGTTATAATGACTAATAAAAACATTTTTCTTTTTATTCATATCAATTTATTTTGGTAAATTATCATCTTTCAAAATTAATAAGCCTATTATTGCATAGCCAATTATGTCCTTAAGAGTATCCTCAATAGGTTCGAAATTAGGATGAACATTTTTATTTTCAATAAGAGTACGGTATCTTCTTATTTTATCCCAAAGGTGAACCATATTGCCATTTAATCCTAAATCAAAACTTGCACCACCATAGTCTGCATTTTTCTTTAAAAGAGTTTGAATTACACTTTCAGTAATTTCTCTCAATTGTTCTTCTTCCATAATATTTATTTATTATTTTATACATTTTTTATTAGTAACATTACTATCAAAGTTGCTATTATTGACACTCCATAAAAAGGCCAAAGAGTTTTAGAAAAGATACCATCAATCCAAGTTCTGTTTTCTTCATTATAACATGATGCATCCATATTAAAATCTATTTCATGTTCAGGCTTCTTAGCTATATCTCTATATAAATCTCGATATTGTCGTTCTCTTGAAATATAAAAACCATCTAATACCCAAAAGACAGGAATAACAATATATGAGATTAGGATATAATTAATGTTAGCATCTTTTGCTGCAAGTGCGAACAATGCTGAAACCAATGTTATAACCCATCCTTTTATTAAAAAGGAATTAGAATTCATTCGAGTAATTACATTCTGAATAAACTCAAGGTGTTTTAATTTTGCATCCATTTTATCCATAAATAATATTTGATTTGTTTTTTCGTTTTAAATCATAAAGTTCATCTAAAGCAAATTCCTTTTTTTTACCACACTTGATCCATTTTTTTAACGTATCTACATTTATAGGAGTAAGGTGTTTTAAGCTCAATTCATATTCTACATCAAAATTTTCATCCAAACTTTTGTTAGAGAAAATTCTACTATCTTTAATTTTACGCCTATCAGGAATATTTTCACGCAAAAGTTGAGACATTGTAATTTCTGAATAAATCCAAGGAGATTCTGTTTTAGTTATAATACTTGAAGAAGTAATAGATTTAGGAGTGTTATAAAAAAATAAACATTCTGTTTTATCTATCATTTTCAATAGTGCTGTTGAAAGCATCATGTGTACATGGCTTGTTGAATAATTTCGTCTAGAATAATAATATGTTCTTCCTCCATCATCAGAACATAACTTATCATCAATAATTTTAAGTAAATTATTAACATTACCCCAAACACAAGAATCTATAAATGATATTATACCTAATTTTTCATATAGCAACCCTGCCAATTTAATAACAGTATCTTGATCTTCATGTGAATGTGATATAAAAATATGACTATTTATTTGAGGAAACCAATCTGATTCCATTTTTGTACCATCTAATATATTTTTATCCAAGACAAATTTGTCTAAAACAGACATAACTTTTTTATTACTATCACTAAATAAATCCATTCCTAGTTCATACAAATGCCTATTATTATCAGTAATACTTATTTGTTCTAAATTAAATCCTCTATACATAAATTATGATATTTATATATCATAATCAACAAATTGTATTCCAAACAGAATTATAATGACAAAATGACATAAATATTCTTTTTTTATATAAAAAAGTTCTATTATATTAGTAATATATTGACTTTTATTAATTTGCCCATATCATTCCCCAAAAATCGACCTTTCCCTCCTCCCTACAATCCCCCTTCACTACGATTTTATCCTATTTCACCCTATTTTTATCCTGGTTCATTACAACTTTTGTTTTCATATAAATTGTTATTTCTACTTTTGACCGTATTAAAATTATAGAAATAAAGATTTTAATTGGACAAATTATAATTAATTCTTAATAGGAACAATTTATTAATCAAAACAAAAAGAAATGAAAAAAATTTATTTACTTTTCATGGCAATTATGTTTTTTGTCATGCAAGGGTGGACGCAAACCACATTAAATGAAGGCTTCGAAGGAACAACGTTTCCTCCTGAAGATTGGACAATTGCAACAACAGCAGGAAGTGGAAACTGGCAGAGTTCTACAGACATAGCACATACAGGAACAAAAAGTGCCACGTCAGCTTATCTAGAGGGTGGTTGCACAAGATGGCTAATAACTCCTAAACTTTCTGTTACATCAGATGCCACAACTTTTGCATTTTGGATTACGACAGATGAATGGTATAATGACGGAGATAATATTGATATTTTAGTCTCTACAACAAATAATCAAACTTCCTCATTTTCAACAACATCTTTACTTTCTTTAACCGAAGATAGTGTAACAGAATTGTGGACACAACACTTTGTTGATTTATCATCTTTTGTAGGTCAAGATATTTATATTGCTATTAGAATTATTGATAATTTCGGATTCTCTACCTTTATTGATGATGTAACTGGACCAAATTTATTTATTCCAACATGTCCAAAACCAAGAAACCTTGCTATATCAAATATAACTACAACAGGTGCTGATTTAGGATGGACCGATGCTACAGGTTCATTATGGGATGTTCAATTTTTATATGCTAATGACACAAATTGGTTAAATGCAACAACAATTTCAGGAGTTACAACAAATCCATATATTTTCACAAATTTAACTCACTCTACTTCATATAAAGCAAGAGTACAAACAGATTGCACCACAGAACAAAGCGAATGGTCTTCTCCTATTTCATTTAGAACTGCATGTGGGGAAATAACAACATTACCTTATACAGAAAACTTTGATTCTTATGGAATAGGCTCTGCATCAAATCCAATAATACCTAATTGTTGGTCTAAAATAAATACATATTCATCAAATAGGCCATTTATCAATTCTACAAATCACAGCTCTCCTGGAGCTCTTTATTTTTATGCTGGAGTTGGAACAATGAATATTGCAATAACCCCTCCTTTTGATGCTACCATACCTGTTAATACATTAATGGCACGATTCTATTATAGAACTTATAATTCAACAGACAAACTAATTATTGGAGTAATGTCAGATCCAACAAATGCATCAACTTTCGACTCAATAACAACTATAACATCTCCAAATACTGGAGTATGGACTGAAAATGTAGTATCATTCAATTCTTACAATGGAAGTGGTCAATATATTGCATTTAAAAATGCAGGTACAACAGTATCGTCTTATGCTTATGTTGATGACTTAATAATAGAAACTATTCCTTCATGTCCAGGCACTTTTAATTTAACATCATCAATCCGTTCTGCTACTGAAGTGGATTTAAACTGGTCTCAAAATGGGAATGGAAGTGGATGGCAAATTGTTTATGACGATGCTTCAACTTTCGACACTTTAAACACAACAAATGCTATAATTATTCCTGCAAGTGAAACAATGCCATATACTTTTACTGGATTAAATCCACAAACAACATATAGCTTTGCTGTACGTCAAAATTGTGGTGGATTATTCAGTAACATTATCACATTAACCACACCTGCAACTGCTGCAACATTACCTTATTCTCATGATTTTGAAACTTCATCAGAAAATAATGCGTGGGCATTTATCAATGGAACACAAACTAATAAATGGTTTATAGGTACAGCAGCCGACACGTTAGGAACAAAAGGTCTTTATATTTCAAATAATCAAGGTGTAAGTAATGTTTATACAGGTGGAACTTCTTCTGTTTCAAAAGTGTATGCATATCGCGATTTTGAAATTCCTGCAGGTGTAGGTGAAGTTGAACTTTCATTCGATTGGAGAGCAAAAGGTGTTGCTCATACTGATTTTCTACGTATGTATTGGGTTCCTGTTGATGCAAATATACAAGCTGGAGCGATACCACCAAATGGGTTAGATGCCTCTGCTCAGATAGGCAATTACACAGGAGGTACAGGAGTACAATATTTAAACCAATCAACTGTTTGGCAGCATAAGTCAATGCGAATTAACAGTCTTCAATTCCCAAATTTAGCAGGAAGAACATGGCGTTTATTAATAAACTGGAGAAATGGAAATGCTGATACTTCTGCAAACATACAACCACCTGCTGCTATTGATAATTTAAGACTTGAAGCTATTGCTTGTTCTCGTCCTTCTGCCCTCAACGATTCTTCCATAACAGCAAACTCTACTTATTTGTATTGGAACGAAACAGGAAGTGCAACAAATTGGTTAATTGAATATAAACCTAATTCTGATACATCATGGACACAGATTCAAACTTCACAGAATCCTTATTACTTGTCTGGATTAAATAACTCTACTGGCTATCAAGCAAGAGTGCGTTCCTTATGTTCTCAATCCGACACATCTGCTTATTCTAATATTCTTTCTTTTCAAACCACCTGTGTTACTTTAACATCTCCTACACCTGTTGAAACATTTGCAACAATGGTTCCTCCAACAACTTGTTGGACAAAAATGCAAGGTTTATTAACAGATACTGGTAGTGTAACATTAACAGCTTATAATTTTTCTGACGGCTGGTATTGGAGTTCCATTGGTAGCATTCACAATGCTGCTATTAACACATATGAAGGAAAACATTGGTTAATATCTCCTTCCATAGATTTGGGTGATGGCTCTACTCCTTCTCAATTGGAATTTGATATTTTTTACACATCATTTAATACAAATGGCCCAGCATCACCAGCAATAGATAATTATAGATTTGCTATAGTTGTTTCAACAGATGATGGTTTAACTTGGAATTCAACAAATGCAACAATTTGGTCTAATGCAACAGGTTCAACAAGAATTTTAGATAATATTAGCAATACACCTACTCATATTATCCTACCTTTATTTAATCCATCATTATCTCCTTATTCTGGAATAATTAAAATTGGTTTCTATTCTGAATCAACAATTGATTTTAATTCATGGAATGAAATTCATATAGATAATTTTAAAGTTATTCCTCATTCAACATGCCAAGCTCCAACTTTATTAATTGCATTAAATACAACCGCAACAGATGCTAACATTTCATTTACAGAGAATGGTTCATCTACAACATGGGAATATGTTTGTGGAGAAGCAACATCAATTACAGATCCTGCAAATGGTATACCTGTTTCAATAACTAATGATACTTTTCAAATAAACAATTTAAATCCTCAAACAGAATATAATGTTTGGGTACGTTCTGTGTGTGATAATGGTAATTCAGACTGGTCTACTGTTAGTACATTTGTTACTGAAGCATTACCTGCAACTCTTCCTTATAATTGTGATTTTGAAAGTACGACAGAAAATTTAGCTTGGAGATCTTTATCAAACAGCACAAACAAATGGGCAATAGGAAGTGCTTCTGGAAATGGAAGTACAACAACAGGAACTCAAGCAAATTATATCTCTAAAGATGGAGGTACAACTTATGGAATTAATTACGGAGGATATATTTATTCTTATGCCTATCGTGATATAGATTTTGGCACAGACCCTGCTTCATTTAATTTATCATTCGATTGGAAATGTCAAGGTTATTTATATCAGCCATTACCTAACTATATTTTTCCAGTTTCAGGTTTTAATATTTATTTATTAGATCCTTCCGAAGTAATAAATTTAAACTCTTTGCCTACAAATTCAAACGATAGTTTAGGTTTATTCTATAACTATAATACATGGCAAACAGCAAATATACCTTTAAACAATATATCTGGCATTAAGAAATTAGTTTTTGTTTATTTTAATAGATCTTACAGTGATTCTATTCCTGCTGCAATAGATAATGTTTCAATAACTCAAGAACTCTGCCCTATACCTTACGATTTAACATCTTCTAATTTAACTACAACAAGCGCAGAAATTACATGGAATCATCCTAATGCTGATAGTTATATTATATCTTACAGAACTAATGTAACAGGTTCTATACCAACCGATATTACAACGTATACTTTCCCATATACAATTCAAGGATTAAATCCTGGCACAGAATACATAGTAACAATAAAAGCCATGTGTGGAACAAACTTAACTAATTCTTCTCAACCTTTATTATTCCGAACCCCTTGTTTTGATGGAGCTATATCTTCATTTCCTTATATAGAAGATTTTGAAAATGGCATTTCTTGCTGGCAACAAGAGTTTATCTCTGGCACTTCTCCTTGGGTAATAAATTCTACATCAGGAACAAATTCTGCTTTCTTTATAGGTGGATGGGATGATGAAACAAAACTTGTTTCTAATGATTTAGATATTTCTAATCTTACTCAACCATACTTATTATTCAAGCATAAGCAAGAAGAGCTAAATGATTATGGAGACATTTATCAAGATATGTTAAAAGTATATTACAGGGAAAATATTGATAGTAACTGGACTCAATTATTATATTTCTCATCAAATATTCCTTCCTATCAAACAGATTCTATTGCTCTTCCAGAAGCTTCTCAAAATTATCAAATTGCTTTCGAAGGAATTAATGGATATGGAAATGGTGTATTTGTGGATGATATTAAAGTATATGATGCAAATCCAAACACATGTATTTCTCCAACCAATATTATTGTAAACCCACATGATACCTATGCTTCTGTTACATGGACAGCAGGAGACCAAGAAACTGCATGGCAAGTTCGTTTGGGAGTAAATGGCACTCCAATAGATGTAACAACAACATCTTATCAATTAACTGGCTTAGCAGTTGGTTCAAATGACACTGTTTATGTAAGAGCTAATTGTGGAACAAATTATTCTGCATGGGTTTCTTTGGCATTTACTACTAATTCTGGTTATCAGCTACCAACTGTTACAACTGCTCAACAAACAGGAACTAATCAAACATCTACAACATTAAATGGTTCTTATGTTGAAGGTACAAATCCAATTTTAGTTAAAGGCTTCCAATGGAAAGAATCAAGTGCAAGTGCATGGAATACAGTTCCTGTTTCTGCTGGTACTACCCCATTTGTATATGCTTTAAATGGTTTAGTTGCAAGTACTCAATACGAATTTAGAGCTTATGTTGAAACTTCTTTAGACACAACCTATGGTGCAATTCTTCAATTCACAACTCTTGCAGCAACACCTCCTTCTGTAACAACAGAAGAACCAAATCCAATTACAAACACATCTGCAACCTTACATGGTACAATTACTCAAGGTTCAGAAGAAATTAATGCAAGAGGATTTGAATATAAATTACCAACTGAAGAATGGGCAGATGCAGTAGTTCTTTCTGCTACTGGAACAAACTCTATTTCAGCAGAAGCAAACGATTTACAACCTTACACAAGTTACAATGTAAGAGCTTATGCAAGAACAAATTCAGACAAATACTATGGTCAAGAACTTAACTTCCAAACTTTAACTCTAAGTACAATTGACCAAAAACCTATAAATATAATGATGTATCCAAATCCTGCAACCAATGAAACTAAGCTTATTGTTAGTGGTGTTAATGGTGATACAAAAATAGTATTGAGTGATGTTCAAGGAAGAATTCTTAATACAATTAACACTAAGGCTATAAACGGAGTGGTTGAACAAACTATTGACGTTAACAACTTGGCTAAGGGTGTTTATTATGTAAGAATAAAGAACTCAAATTTCAATAGAACTAATAAGCTGATAATAAAATAGAGGTTTTTAGTCATACAATGTTTGTATTTTTGTGGTTGTCTCTTTTGAGGCAGCCACTTTTTTATATAAGTACTTATAACTATAATTAAATATTCATTTTGAATGAAAGGATTACAATAGGTATATGGATGTTTTCTCAACAAAAAAAAGGACAAGATTGCTCTTGTCCTTTTGCATTTATGCAGATTTTGTATTGTTACATTTTATCAGCAACTTCTCTTCCTGCTCTTAAAGCATTGATGTTTGCCATTACAACTTCTTCACCTTTTCTTCCAAAGATTGAACGAATTGCATTTTCAAGTTTTTCAATATCTATTCTTAGATATTTGGAAGCTGCTCCCAAAACAACCATATTAGTTCCTTTTGGATTTCCAAGATCAAGAGCTATTTTGTCTGCGTTGAAAACTATGCTGTTCTTAACCTTCTTTACTTCTGCCAAAACTACATCTTTTTCTGGATAGTTAGGAATGTTGATAAAAGGATTTTCATTAGTAATTACCCAGCCTTCTTTTTTGTTAAGAAATGGTAAGTAACGTAAAGCTTCCATTGGTTCAACAGAAAGAATTATATCACATTGTCCTTCTGGAATTAAGTCAGAAGCAATTTCTTTGTCAGAAAGACGTAGATGTGATTGAACATCTCCTCCTCTTTGTGCCATTCCATGTGTTTCGGCTTGTTTCATGTATAAACCCATGTCTAATGCTGCTTGAGAAATGATAGCAGCTGAACTTAAAGCTCCCATTCCTCCTACTCCACATAATATTATATCTATTTTCATATTATTCTATTCTTTAAAATTACTACTTTTGTTTTTGTTTTTCTTCTTTACGTTTCTTGTTTAACCAAACCAAGCATTCTCTTCTTGGGATTACTACAGAAACTCCTTGATAAGCTATTTCCTCTTTCAAAACATTAACGTTTTCTTCGTGGAACTTCTTCAAAGGTGTAATTACTCTTATATGTTCTTTTGCTACTCCAATTCCTTCGCAAATTGATTCAATACGTCCTGTTGCGTTTGATTTTTGTGAACCTGTCATTGCTGTAATTGAGTTGTCTAAGATGATAATTGTAATTGGAACATTATCTACAACACAATCCAAAAGCCCTGTCATTCCTGAGTGAGTAAAAGTACTATCTCCAATAACTGCTACTGCTGGTTGGAAACCTGCTTCAGAAGCTCCTTTTGCCATTGTTATTGATGCTCCCATATCAACTGTGGTGTTGATTGCATTATATGGTGGAAGTGCTCCTAATGTATAACATCCTATATCTGCAAAAACTCTTCCTTTTGTATATTCTGCCATTGCTTCATTTAAAGCTCTGTAGGTGTCAGCGTGAGGACATCCTTCACAAAGTTTTGGAGGACGTGGTGCAACCAATGAAGGAACTTCAAGTCCTTCTGATACTTCCAATCCTAATGCTTTTCCAACTTTTGCTGGGTTAAGCTCTCCATCAACTGTTAAAGTTCCGTCCAAACGACCCATTATTTTCTTTCCATTATTCAAAAAGCCTTTCAATTTCTCTTCAAATAAAGGTTGACCTTCTTCCAAAACTAAAATAGAATCGCATTCTTGGTATATTTTATTAACCATTTCAGTTGGAATTGGATATTGAGTAATTTTTAGAACTGGATAAGGACATTTTGTTTGAGTAAAGTTTTCCATTAAATAGTTGTAGGCTAAACCACAAGCAATTACTCCCAAACTCTTGTTTTCTCCATCAATGTATTTGTTGAAAGAAGAGTTTTTTGATTCAAGTTCCAAACCATCTTGTTTTGCTAAAAGCTCTTTATATTGACGACGAGCATTAACTGGAAGCAAGATAAATTGTTTTGGATTTTCTGGAATTGCTATTTGATTTTGTTCTCTTTTATCTTTTCTAATCACAACTCCAGCACGAGAGTGTGCCAAACGAGTTGTTATTCTCAACATAACAGGTAAACGGAACTTTTCAGAAAGTTCAAAAGCTTCATGAATCATATCGTAAGCCTCTTGTTGATTTGATGGTTCAAGAATTGGAATTTTTGCCCATAAAGCATAGTAACGAGAATCTTGTTCATCTTGAGAAGAGTGCATTGAAGGGTCATCAGCAGAAATATACACTAAACCACCATTAACACCTGTAATTGCAGAGTTCATAAAAGGGTCTGCAGCCACATTCATCCCTACGTGCTTGCAAGTAAACATAGCTCTTTTCCCAGCATAACTCATTCCAAGAGCAGCCTCCATTGCAGTTTTTTCGTTAGAAGCCCAACTGCTGCGTATGTTTTTTCCTTTAGCTTCCTTTGAAGCCTGTATGTATTCTATAATTTCTGTTGAAGGAGTACCCGGATAGCCAAAAATGCCAGACAAACCTGCATCAATAGCAGCTTGAGCAATAGCCTCATCTCCTAATAGAAGTAATTTTTCCATGAAATATATCTTTAAATTATTTTTTTGAACTTATTGTGTGCAAAGTTATAATTATAAATTGATTTACACAAATATTCTCAGAATGAAATCCCCAATAATTGACTTTTTCACTTTCAAATAAATGTACAATTAATAATTTAAATTTAGTCTATTTCCCTTAAAACAAGAGAAAATAGGGATTAAAAAATCTTGAATCCTCACATTAAAGTAAAAAAACAAGGATTAGAAGAATTTTAATAAGGAGTTGATGTCGAATTCATGCCATGAATTACTCGGAATCATGCCATGAATTGTATGAAATCATGCCATGAATTGACCAGAATCATGGCATGAATTGGAGTAATTCATGGCATGAATTCGACATTAAGTCTTGATAAAAAAAGTTCCTCTCTGTAATTAATTATATTATAATCAAATATAGAGAGGAAAAAACTAAGTTTAAAACTAAAAAAACAGGGGAAAATTACTCGAAAAATATGCTCAAATTATCTATTAATCCTATTAAGCAAATCCGTCTTTTGATTAGAATTTTTCAACATATTGGTAAAGTATAAAGCATCATCCTTATTTGACTTTGTTTTGTTTCTTTCGTATTGCTCAACATAGTGTGTAGCATGTTCAAGTAAATACTTTCTACAATCAATATTGATCATAACACCTTCAGAATAATCACCATAATTTAAACCTTTAACAACATCATTAGTAGTTAGGTTTTGAATTTTGGAATTAGTTATTCCTTTTAAATTAAGAGTAATTGAAGGGTAGTAGAAATATTGTTGAGAAGGAAGAGGAATGGTAAACTTAACAGTATTATTGTCAATAATAGTCTTAGTTATATTTGAATGAATTCTATAATAATTATACTCATAATACTCCTCCAAAGAAGGCACCCAAACAGAATTATCTCCATCCTTTCCATAATTATCATTTATCCAAAGTAAAAATTCCACCCAATCTTCTCCTGCACCATGAATACCTACTCTAACTGCCTTTCTTTGTTCTTTTGGTTTTTGCATTTCTTCAGAAATTTTACTTTGGAAATACGATAAAGGAGCAAATTCTCTGTTAATAAACTCCTTTTCTAAATCATAATTCACATTAAAGGGATAAAGAATATATGGGGCATTCCCTTGTCCTGTTATTATTTTGATTGGATTATAATTTAAAGCAGCATAATAATAATTAATATTTCCATTAGGTTCAGCTAATACTTTACAACCTCTTTGATTTAGATTTTTCTTAATACTATCTTGACAGATAGCAAAATGAAATAATATTGAGTCTTGATTATTTACATTATTATTTGTTGTATCAAGTGCAACATCATGAAAAGCAATACTATTTCCATAATTCAACATTTCCTTTACGTTATCCCAAATTAAAAAACTCTTCATAAAGAATCTGTAATAATTCTCATTAAAACCCGGATTAACTGTTGAAGGGGCATCATACATGCTTGCATATCCCTCTTTTAAATTTTTCTGAGGATATACTGTTGTTGTAAAATGAAAACGAACTTCATTTTCTAATCCATCGTTTGTCCCAAGTGTTTTACCTAAATAATAAATATCTGGGGGAAGATCATTAGCAAGTAAATGCCTAATATCATAAAAATACTGATTTGTTAGAGGTTTCCCATTAATTGCAGCCCAAGAACAGCTAAAAGCGTCTTGACGACAATCATCCTGAGTAAACATGAAAAGCAGGGATTTATTATATTTAAGAGGAGGTATCTCTGCTTCTATTGAATTTACATCAACACTACCATCTGTTTGAACTGTGATTTCAACAATAGAATTACTAACTTCATCCCCAAATGGATAAATATAAAGTGGAGAATTAGTAGTTATGGGGGGATTACTTGGATTATTATTATTTGTATTAATAACATCAATCTCATCTACGCACGAGAAAATTGTTACAATAACAAATAGAAGAAGAATAAACAACTTGTGTCTATTTATCATAAAAATAATATTAAGTGAATTGCCTAATTGATTAATTAGCAATAATAATCTATTTATAACAAATGCAAAGTTATTAAAAATCTGAATACAAATCTTTTTTTAGAACAAAATTCTAAAATATCATAAAGAAGAAAAGCAAGCTATTATTATAGATCTTATTATTTCTTATTAAACTTTGTAGACTACCTTTTCTGTGGTTTCTGGAGCTAGTATACAAACTCCCATTTCTTTTAAATCAAAAACAAATCTTATTCTTGGATTTTCTGTTATAAGAGAAAATGCTTTTTTCATTCCTCTTGACCATCTTATATCATCAAAAACAATAATACAATTGTCAGAAAGATATGGCAAAAGTGTTTCAAAATATTCTATTGTTGCATTTTTATCGTGATGTGCATCAAGGAAAACATAGTCAATTGGATTATTTTGTGATAATACTTTCTCTAAATTATCGCTAAATCTTCCTTGAACTGTTTCAATATTGATTAGTCCAATTTTAGTGAAGTTAGATACTGCTTTTTCAACCAATGAAAGAGAACCTTCCATCGTAATCAGCTTTCCCTTCCCATTAATTGTCATTGCACTTGCTTGATATGATGCAGACAAACCTAAGCTTGTACCAAACTCCAATCCTTTCTCTGGTTGGAATTCTCTAATCAATTTATGCAGGAATAAAGACCAAAAAGGAGACTTGCTTGCACAAACTACTTTAGAAACTTTTGTAGAGTTTACAACTCCTGTATACATTTCTTGTGGAGTTCTATTTTCATTTGGTGAACCAGCTCCAAAATCAGTAACAATTATTTCTTGTTCATTTTGTTTTAACTCTTGTCTTAATTGTTCTATGTTCTTAACCCAAAGTTTTTCTTCAACATCCAATTTGCCTTTTAGAGAATCTTTTAATGCTGAAGCAACTTTTCTTATTGGCTCTTGTTCTTCTTTTATTCTTTTTCTTACCCAAAATCTTGCTCTTATCTTCCATAAAGGGAAGAATATACGTCGTAGTAATTTCATGTTAGTAATAGTTATTTAGTAAAAATTATTTTGTAGCGTTTTTGATAAAGTCTTTTATTTGTTCCAAAATAATTGGTGAAATTGTTTGTTCTATTTTGCTATATTCATCAATCATTCCAGTTGTACATTGTTGGAAGAGGTGATTGTGTCCAATAGCTTTATATGTTTTATAATTTTTGTTCTTTGCTTTTTTTAGTGCTTTTTCAATTTGTGGCAAGTTGTATTGATACAATACTTGAACATCATTAGTTCCATTTAGAGCAAAGGTTGGTTGTTTTACTTTAGTTAGGTAATCGGATGGATTTAACTTAAGAAAAGTTCTCATCCAATTGGAAGATATTTGATTAATAAATTTTGTTCTTTCCATCGTAATTGCAAAAGGAGATTCTTTTCTTTGCTCAGCATTAAGTTTAGATAATTCTTTCTCAAACCAAACATTCATTCTTTTCTCAATCTCATCACTTGTATAGTCCTTTTCAATATATTTATACATTTGCTTTAAAGCAGACAGCTGCATATTCACTGCATGCTTAGGCATTTTAATATTTTTGAGAATTACTTCGTTTTGTTGCAAGAGAACATCTATTCCCTTTTGTCCTGTTGAAGCCAAAAGAATTACAAAACTAATATTTGGATTCTCAGAAGCTGCAATTGATGTTATTACTCCACCTTCGCTATGTCCTAACATTCCTATTTGATTTGGATTTATGTTAGGATGAGTTTTAATCATATCAAAGGCGGCTTGAGCATCATTTACAAAATCAAAAGTAGTTGCATTAGTAATATTTGTATCAGTAATATCTCCATTCCAACCTCTGTCATCGTAACGGAATACAGCAATATTGTTTCTTGTTAGATAATCAGCAATTACTTTAAAAGGTTTATGATTCATTAATTCTTCATCTCTATTTTGTAGTCCAGAACCAGTTACAAGAATAACACATGGATAAGTTCCTTGTGCAGAAGGCAAAGTAAGAGTTCCATTGAAATCATAGTTTACTCCTTTTACCTTAAAACTTAATTCCTGTTCAATATAAGGATATGGAGGTTGAGGTTCTTGAGGCCTTTTTGTTTCAAAAAGTTCCTTAGTTTTAGCCATTGTAAGTTTCTCTTGAAGCAAACCTTGTTTAAAAGAAGCAAATATAGTGTCTTTAGTATCATTATATCTTCCTCTGAAAACTATATTCATATTCTTAATAGTAAACAAAATGGAGTCTTTAGTAAAACGTTGTTTTGTTACTGAAAACATCTGATTTGTTTGAGAAGGTGAACCCATTAATATAATTGTAGTGTCTGCCTTTTCCTCAATCTTTAGTGTAATTGGTAAGGTTGTTGCAGAAACATTAAGTTCTCCATACCAAGATGTTGTTTCTTGAGAGAAAAGATTTAAAGAAAATAGACAAATTATAATTAAGCTAAACAGTATTGTTAAGTAATTCTTTTTCTCATTCATAGTAATAAAAGCTTATTAAATTAGTAACCAAAAATTTCTTCCAAAGTTAAGATTTGTACTTTACCAAATTTCTCTAATTTTTTCAAATCAACTTGATCTTTATTGCCTAAAACGATATATGTCTTTGGCTTATTTTTGATAAACTTGTTATTAAAATCAACTACATCATTTATAGTTAAAGAAGGTACTTTATTATATATTTCTATTGAGCCATCTTGCTTTCTTCCCTTTTGCATATCGTTTAGATAAGAATAAATGATTCCTTCTTTAGTTGTTCTACTTGTTCTAATTGAAGAAATGACACCTTCTTTTGATAAATCAAAATTAGTTTGAGAAACAGGCATTTGATCAAATAGTTCGTTGAAAGCAGTAAATGCATCAATAACCTTATCATTTTGAGTTGCTATATGTGACATATTTTGATAAGTCATTCCCTTTCTGCTTGGATTAACAAAACGAGATTGTGCTTGATAAGCCAAAGAACGCTTTTCTCTCATTTCTTGGAATACAATTGAATTCATACTTCCACCAAAATATTGGTTATAAAGTGAAATTATTGGAGTAAGATTATCATCAAAAACTACTGAAGTGTTGAATTGACGACAATAAGATTGCTTTGCATCATAGTGAACAAAATAAACTTTGTTTTCTTTTGTAGGAAGTTTTTCAATTAGCTTAACATTTGGTTTTGCTTTAAGTTTTGAAGGAGAAGAGATATGCTCTTTATTTAAAGTATTTACTAAATTGTTCAATTCTAAATCTCCATAATATAATATTTGATGAGAGTATTTTGTTGCTTCTTTAATGTCATGAATAAGCATTTGTGGAGTTATTTTAAGAAGTTCACTTTCTGGAATAAAATCATAGAAAGCTCCATTTTTTCCATAAACACTATAATCTGCTAATGCAGACAAACAACTTTGTTGATTCTTCTTTGCATCATTTCTACTCTTTTGAATATCCTTAATCATATTATCAACTGTTGATTGCTCGATGTTTGGATTAGAAAGTAATTCTTCAAATAAAGAAAGTGCCTTAGAAAAGTTTTCAGATAAACCTTCAACTCTTGCTTCAATATAATCTTGAGATGGAGATATGGTTATTTGACACGCAATATTATAAAGTTCTTCTTCAAATTTTGTTAGTGTTGATGTTTTTGGATGAAGATACTTTTGATAGTTCCATAATAATCCAAGTCTTTTGTTAGACAGCTTTCCAAAATCATAACGATAGGTTAGAGAGAATCTTCCGTTTTCTTTATTTTGAACATACAAAACATTAGCACCATTCTTTAAGTTAGCCTTTGAAAGATCTTTATCATAATTCAAAAACTTAGGTTCAATCGGTTTTACTTCTACTCCTTCTATTTCTTTAAAGAATTCACTTTTTGCATCTCTATTTACATGAATTGGAGTAATTGCTGGTTTTTCAACTTTTTCAATTTCTGCATTTGCTCCTTGAAGTTTTCTTATTACTATATAGTTATTATCTTGAAAAGTTTTTCTTGCAAATTCAAGAAGTTCTTCTTTAGTAACCTTCTTCATTTCTTCTGTCATTCTAACAGTCTTTTCCCAACTTTCTCCAGAAAGATAAGAATAAACCATCTTCATAGCTCTTGAACTATTGCTTTCCAATTCTTTCATTTCGCTAAGTCTTTGTTGATTGATGGCTGCTTTCAATATACTTTCATCCCATTTCCCCGCAACCAATTGATCAATTTGTTCTATCATCAAACGTTCAAGGTCTTCTAAGCTTTGACCTGTTTTTGGAGTTGCTCTAATTGTAAATGCTGCATAGTCGTTTAAATCATAAACTGAAGAATAGGCATTTTGAACCAATTGCTTTTGCATTACATTAACATCCATAATTCCTGTACTTCCATTATTAAGAACTCTATCTAAAAGATTAGCAAGCATTACTTCTTTTGATGTTGAACCTGCATTAATTCTGTAAGCAATAATTAAATTTTCAGCTTCTAAACCAACTATATCAACTCTCTTTACTTCTGTGATTGGCTTTTCATATTCAAACTTAAATGGTTCAATATTCTTAGGTTTAATTTTACCAAAGTATTTATCAATAACTTTAATTGCTTCTTCTGGATTAAAATCTCCACTTAGTACTATACAATAGTTGTTTGGAACATAATATTTATCAAAGTAATTGTTGATAGCAACCATTGAAGGATTACGCAAGTGTTCAGCAGTTCCCAATGTGGTTTGTTGACCATAAGGATGATTAGGATAAAGAGCAGCCATCATTGCATCATTAGCCTTACGTCTATCATTAGTTAAAGACATGTTTTTTTCTTCATAAACTGTTTCAAGTTCTGTATGGAAAAGACGAAGAACTGGATTTTGGAAACGGTCAGATTGTATCTTTGCCCAATTTTCAATTTGGTTTGAAGGAATGTTTTCCACATAGAAAGTAAAGTCGTTAGAAGTTGCGGCATTAGTTCCTCTTGAACCAATAAGTTTCATTAACTTATCATATTCATTAGGAATAGCAAGTTTTGAAGCTTCAAAAGATAGCTTATCTATTTCTTTATATATTTCGTTCCTTTTTTCTTTATCAGTTGTTTTAATATATACTTCGTAAAGTTCTTCAATTTGTTTTATATAAGTTTTTTCTTTTTCCCAATCGGTAGTTCCAAACTTTTGAGTTCCCTTAAACATTAAATGTTCAAAATAATGAGCAAGACCAGTGTTTTCTTTAGGGTCATTCTTGCTACCAACTCTAACTGCAATATAAGTTTGAACTCTTGGCTCTTCTTTATTTACAGACATATATACCTTCAAACCATTTTCTAAGGTATAAATAACTGTATTCATTGGGTCATTTGCAACCTTTTCAATCTTATAGTCCTTTGATGGAGCTGCAACACTTATTGCAGGAGAGTCAGAATCAATTCTAACTTGAGCAAAGCTAATTTGAGATAGAAGTATAACAACTATCGCTAAAACAAACTGTATCTTTTTCATTACTATTGTGTATTAAAAATTTCTAAATAAGGCCCAAAATTACATAAAATATCTTAAAGATTGAATAAAGTAAGCATTTTTAAGAATAATGTAAGTATAGCAAAACTAATATTATGATATATAAGCCTTAATTTCTAAAACTTTTCTATTAATAATCTTATTAAATTTTAGCAGAACAAAGAAAAAAACCTTTTATATCAAGAATAAATCTTTTTAAATAAGAAATAAATTTTGCAAGGTGGCAGGATGTTGAGTGTATCCTGGCAGGATGTAGTATGCAAGGTGGCAGGATGCAACATACATCCTGCCACCTTGCAAAAAATAATCCTTATATAATTAAATTACAATAAGGGTTTGATAAACTTCTTTCAATCAAAATCAAATTTTTTCTTTAGTTTTATTTGAATTTTCTTTATTTAGTTAGAGAGAAATAATGAATTGTATATATAATAAAAAGACGCTGTTATTTAAAAATAACAGCGTCATCATAATTTAAATTATCTTTAAAATGATTTATTAGTCTGGATTGGAGTGAATGTAGGGGTTATCGTTGGTAAAAAAGCCTTGATCGTTAATATTAATGCTTGAACGTTCTCTTTCAGAAGAATAATTCTTAAAGTTAACATCCATATCATAAGCCTGATAAGCTGGTGTTTTTAGGACTTCTTCCAAACCATTTTTATCTCTCATCATTTGAGCAAATAACTCCATTCTCTTTTGACGGTCCTCCATTAACTTTGAATGATTATTGTTATAATGAGGATTTGTTGATTGAGTTTCTTTATGTAATTTTCTAATGTCAAATCCCTGTTCCAAACTTGCTGAGTTTTCTTGAGGAAATTCTTCATTTGAAGGTGCTACTTCAACATCTACGTCTACTTGTTTCTTTAATTCAATTCCCAAAGAAGCAACTTCTACATTAGCTTTATGGTCTATTACTTCAACGTTCTTGGTTGCCACTTGTTCAACAACAGTTTCTGGAAAAACATCTAAGGTATAACGAGTGTTGGTTTGCGTTTGTTGAGCCACTTCTTGCTTTGGTTCTTCTTTAGTTACAATATATGGAGCTTCAATAAAAACTTCAGGAGCTTTTACTTGCTCAACTTTTGTAATGTTTTCTACAATAGGAGTATTAGTTTCAACAGGTTGAGTTGAAAGAACAGTTTTCTTTGTTTGAATAACATCTCTTTGATAAGGGTTGTATATTTCTTTTTCTTCAAATCCTGTTGCAACTAATGTGATATCTATTCTGTCTTGATATGATTCATCATACTTCAATCCCCAGATAATATCTGGTTCGTTTCCTGTTTGTGAATGTAGATAGTCAGCAATTATTGAGTATTCGTCCATTGTTATTGCATACTGATCTTCTGGAGATGTTGTGATGTATAAAAGCATATTCTTGGTGCCTTTAATTTCGCAATCGTTCAACAAATCTGAAGTTGCTGCAAGTTTAATTGCTTCAAGTGCTCTGTCTTCTCCAGAGCCATAAGCTGTTCCTGTTCCCATGATTGCAACTCCTGAATGAGACATAACACTTTGAACATCTCTAAAGTCAACAGAAACATAAGAATTACTTGTAATAAGTTCTGCAATTCCCTTTGCTGCTGTAAGCAAAACATCATCGGCCATTGGGAACATCTTAGGAAGAGGAATATTACCTCTTTCTCTTATCTTGTCGGTATTTACAATAATAATTGCATCTACAACCTCTTTTAAGTTTCTTATTCCTTCTTCTGCTTGCTCTTTTCTTCTCTTTCCTTCAAAGGATAAAGGCAGTGTTACAATTGCTACAACCAATATTTCATCGTTATTCTTTTCTCCTTCTTCGTTTCTAAACTCAATTTCTTTTGCAAACTTTGCTATAATTGGAGCTGCACCTGTTCCAGTTCCTCCTCCCATACCTGCAGCAATAAAAAGCATTTGCGTATTATTGCCAAGCATTTGTTTAATTTCTTCTTCAGCCAACATTGCTGACGCTCTTGCCTTATCAGGGCAATTACCTGCTCCCAAACCATCTTTTCCTATCTTAATCTTGTTTTGAATAGGACTTGAATCTAATGATTTCTGGTCTGTATTGCAAACAATAAAATCTACACCCTCAATTCCCTTATTGTACATATGATTGATTGCGTTTGTTCCTCCACCACCTACACCAATTACTTTGATATAGTTAGAGTTTTCCTTAGGTGCTTCAAATTGTAACATTTATATATGATTTGATTTATTATTGATTGTAAAATTATTCTATTATTTCAAGTTGTAAAAATAGTATATTATTTTTGGCTATAAAAATATTACTATCATTACTTTTTAACAAATATATGTTTATAACTCCTATTCTGGACCATCATCCTTAAAAAGTCCTTCTAGCCAAGATACTATAAAGCCTTTGGTCTTGTTTTCTGAAGATTTTTTCTTCTCATTTTTTTCTTTTGAAGCTTCTTCTTCAACAATTTTTTCTTCTTCTTTCTCAACAATGGTCTCACTAAACTTAATCGCCATTGGAGTTTTATTAGAATTATCTTCTTTTTCTAACTTTTTAAGACCTTCCAAAATTAAACCTATTCCAGTTGCATGCATTGGATGGGTGATTTCTTCTGTAATTGTTCCTCCCAAATGGTCTTGAGGAGTTCCAACTCTTGATTCAATACCAGTTATGAATTCTGTTAACTGAACACAATCTCTCATCTTTGCACCACCACCTGACAAAACAATACCTGCAATTAATTTTTTCTCATACTTCTTACTCTTTATCTCAAATAAAACTTGGTCAATTATCATTTCCATTCTTGCTTGGATAATACCTGCAAGAGTTTTCATTGATATTTCTCTTGGGTCTCTTCCTCTAAAGCCAGGGATTGCAATTATTTCATCTTCTTTTGCTGATTCTTTAAGGCAAGAGCCAAAACGAGTTTTAAGTGCTTCTGCCTGAGTTTTAATTATTGAACATCCTTCTTTAATATCATCAGTTATTGCATTTCCTGCAAGAGGAATCACAGCTGTATGACGAAGAATTCCATCATGGAAAATTGCAACATCAGTTGTACCACCTCCAATATCTACTAAACAAACTCCAGCCTCTTTTTCACTTGCATTAACAACTGCTTCTGCTGAAGCAATTGGTTCCAAAATCAAATTCCTTACCTTACAATTAGCCATTTCAACACTTCTAATAATGTTCTCAATATTGGATACATTACCTGTAATGATATTGAAATTTCCTTCCAAACAACTTCCCGGCATTCCAATAGGATTAATTATGTCACCATCTCCATCAACAATAAAACTTTGAGGAACAACATGTATAATCTTCTCTCCTGGTTGCAGAACAAGATTTTCTTGATCTTTAATCAAACGTTCTCTATCGGCTTCTTTAATAATATGACCTTTTGATTCAAGCATAATATTTCCTCTATGCTGAATATTTCTAATCTGATTTCCAGCAATTCCAACAAAAACCTCTTTAACCACATATCCCGTTTTTTGCTCTACCTCTTCAATGGCTTTTTTAATTGAGATGGATGTTTGTTCAATATTCCTGACAATCCCTCTTTCAACTCCAATTGATTCGGACTTACCCATTCCAAGAATAATAGGCTTGCCTTGTTCGTCTTTTGAACCTATGAAAACTGCTATTTTGGTTGTACCGATATCGATACCAACTACTATTTCTCTTTCCATATTAATTTATTTTTATATTATTTTCTTATACTCAGTTTTTGGGTTATTAATTAGTTAACCTTTTTGGTAGTTGTTTGAGCGCTATCAATTGTGGCATCAACTCCTCCCTTTTTTGTACAAACAACCTGATGGCGAAATCGTAAATCAACCATGCTGTAATTATCCCAACCATTTCTTGAAAAAGCCTCTTTATATAAATATCTTAGTTTAATTAGCTCCTCTTCCAAATCTTTGTTTTCTCCAATTCTAATTATATAATTACCAATTTTGGGTATTAATTCATAGTTACCTTTAGCAGGAACATATATTTGATCTATTTGGTAATTTAAAATTGAATCACTTGCAAGCTGTAGAGCAATATAATAGATATTTGATAGAGTTTTATCAAATCCTTTTTTATTTTCAATATCAATTGTGTCTAAATTCTTTTCCAAATTAGAACTATTTACATCAATATTCCCACTTGCAACCACAACATCAGTTAATTGATTATTATCAATCAATATTATTTTTCCAAACTTATCAATATAATATTCTTTATTTCTAAGTGTATAAATTCTAACAATTGGCTCTCTTTGCTTAATATCAATATTTAAAACCCCCTTAAGGGTTTGATAAACCTGAGCTTGTTCTATATAAGGATTTTGCATTAAGAAACTTTCTATTTTCTTTTGATCAATATCTTTTCTTTGTTTTTGAAGGAAATCTCCGAACTCATTCTTTAATGATTCATTGATATTATTTGCAAGAACTATAGTGTCACTCATGCCATAAGAAACCTTAATATTAACCTTACTAACATTAATTTTCCCTGCATAAATATTTGAGCATACTATTAAAACAATTAATAGTATAACTACAAATAATGACAACAAAATTCTTTTCCCCTTCTTACTCATCTTTAAATCTTTCTTCAATCAGTGGCACTAATTCAGAAATATCTCCAGCTCCCATTGTTACTAATATCTCTGGATATAGAGCTTCCAACAAATCCAAAAGTCCTTCTTTTAAAGTATAATATTTATCCATCTTGTCAATCTTATATAACAATGCTTTGGATGTAACTCCTGGTATTGGGTTTTCTCTTGCAGGATAAATATCTAAAAGCACAACCTCGTCCAATTTACTCAACTCTTTTACAAATTCATCTTCAAAATCCTTTGTCCTTGAATAAAGATGTGGTTGAAATACTCCAGTAATCTTTTTATCAGGATATTGAAAACGTATTGATTCTATAAAGGCTTTAATTTCATTTGGATGATGTGCATAATCATCAATATATACAAAATTATCTCTTTTTATTCTAACATCAAAACGTCTATGTGCTCCACTAAATGAAGAAACACTTTTACGCATATCTTCTTCACTTACTCCACACATTAATGCAATTGAAATTGCCAGAACAGCATTCTCAACATTATGTATTCCTCCATAGTTCAGGCAAATATCATAGTAAATCTTGTCTGGAGTTCTTAAATCAAAATAATAACTTCCTTTATAGTTTCTAATATTTACAGCATAATAATCTGCATCATATCCTTTAATTGTATAGGAATAAGTTTGAGAAGGCATTTCTTCATTTAATTCTATATCCAAACTAAATTTATAGAATAGAACCTCGCTTGTTTGCTTAGCAAATTCAATAAAAGATTTCTTTAACTCTTCCTTATTTCCATAAATATCTAAATGGTCAGCATCTATTGAAGTAATTGCAGCAATTGTTGGAGTTAGATTTAAGAAAGATCTGTCAAATTCATCAGCTTCAACAACAACATAATCACTATTGTGATTTATAACATAATTAGAATTGAAGTTTTTAGAAATACCTCCCAGAAAAGCACTGCATCCTATTTCACTGTTATGTAGAATGTGAGCAACCATGGTTGAACAAGTTGTTTTACCATGAGTTCCTGCAATTGCTATACATTTCTTTCCTTTAGTAATTTCTCCTAAAATTTGAGAACGTTTTTTCATTGAATAATTATTCTCAAGAAAATAGTTATAAATTAGATTTTCTTTAGGAATTGCAGGAGTATAAACAACTAAATCAATTTCTTTTGGCAAAGAAGAAATTTCATCATCATAGGTAATTATCATTCCTTCCTTTTCCAATTCCTCAGTAAGTGGAGTTTTTGTTCTGTCATACCCATAGATATTATTCCCCATTTGCTTCAAATATCTTGCAATGGCACTCATCCCAATTCCGCCAATACCTAAAAAGTAATATGTTTTCATTTCTTCAATCTTCTTTTAAAATAAACTCCTTCTTTTCTAAAAAAAACGGCATCTTTTTCAAAATATAAGGCGACTTTTTCAAAAAAGTCGGCACTTAATTTTTATTATCTAAGCTTTATTTCTTAATTAACTCTTCTACAATTGAAAGTATCCTTTTATCAGCATCTTTAACTCCCAAGTTAAGAATGTTTTTACTCAATTCTAATTGTTTATCAGTATTCTTAATTAATACATCTATCTCATTAACCAATATTTCTCTTGACATTGAATCTTTAACCAATAATGCAGCATTCTTTTCGACTAAAGCCATAGCATTTTTAGTTTGGTGATCTTCTGCAACATTTGGACTTGGAACTAAAATTGTTGGTTTCCCAATAACACAAAGCTCACTAATGGCAATAGCTCCAGCTCTTGAAACAATAACATCTGCAACACTATATGCTAAATCCATCTCATATATAAATTCAAATACCTTAATATTATTAGAGTTGTATTTAGTTGCTTCTTGTTTTGCTTTTTCAAAATAGCTTTTACCAGTTTGCCAAATTACTTGAATATTATTATCAACAAAATACTTCAATCCTTGTGCAATACTTTCATTTATTGTCAAAGCACCTAAACTACCGCCAACTGCTAACACAGTTTTCTGATTTTCATTCAACCCAAAATGTTTTAAAGCTAATTCTTTCTTATCCTTAATATCTATAATGTTTTGACGAACTGGATTTCCAGTAAAACAAATCTTCTTTTCTTCAAACCAACGAGTCATATTATCATAAGCAACACATATCTTTGAAACTTTTTTTGCTAAAAGTTTGTTAGTTATTCCGGGGTAAGAGTTTTGTTCCTGAATAAGAGTTGGAATACCAAGTTTAGATGCAGCCTCAAGAGTAGGTCCTGAAGCAAAACCTCCAACACCAATTACAATATCCGGTTTAAATCTCTTAATTATCTTTCTTGCTTTAATAGTGCTTGAAATAACTTTAAATGGAAATGACAAGTTTTTCCAAGTAAGTCTTCTTTGCAAACCACTTATCCACAAACCTTCAATCTTATAACCTGCTTGAGGAACTTTCTCCATCTCCATTCTCCCTTTTGCTCCAACAAAAAGAATATCAGCTTCTGGATACTTTTCCTTAATTGCATTTGCAATTGCTATTGCAGGAAATATATGTCCACCAGTTCCACCTCCACTTATTATTGCTTTCATATCGTATTTATTTTAATTGTTCTGTTCTTTTGTTTCAATATTATTTTCTGATTGATTTTCTTCTTTGCTTTTATTTTCTTCTGAGGTTAAATCAACAGAATCTTCTTCTGTTATATCTTTTTCCAATTTTTCTTTAGCTTGATCCTTATTTGCACTTGCACTAATACTCAAAACTATCCCCAAGGCTATGCAACTGAACAAAAACGAAGTTCCTCCATAACTAACAAAAGGAAGAGTTTGTCCTGTAACTGGCGTTATACCAGTTGCAACAAACATATTAATCATTGCTTGAAATACAATCATTATTATTAATCCAATTGCACAAAAAGCTCCAAAATAACCTTTTGAGCGTCGAGCAACTTGTATTCCTCTATACAGTAGAATTAAATAAAGAGCAATGATTACTATACCCAATAGCATTCCTCCTTCTTCTATTATAATTGCATAAATAAAGTCATTATGACTTTCACTTAAAAATCTTGCTTGAGTTGTATGACCTAAGAATTTACCAAAGAATCCTCCTGTTGCTATTGCCATTTCAGCTTGATTGGATTGAGTTATTGCAGTTTTATCATCGCTTAAATATTCTTCAATTCTATTCACCCATGTTCCTCCACGAGAAAGCAAGTCAGGGTTAGCTTTTAATATAGCAAAGACTGAAATAACAGCAATAATACCAACAATCACTATCAAAATTAAATACTTATTATTAATTCTTCCAATATACATCATAAAGAAGCAGATCAAGAAGAGAATAGTTGCAGTAGAAAAGTTTTCTGGGAAAATCAAAACACAAATTATGCAAATAGGAATCATTAATTTCTTAAATACTTCCATTGACTTAATATTATCTTGATATAGAGCTAATACTCTTGCAACATAAATTATAAGTATAATCTTAACAATTTCTGAAGGTTGAAACTGACCTATAAGAGGAATGGTTAACCAACGAGCTGCAGCCTTATCTCCAACAGAACCTAAAATTAGAGTCAGGGTTAGAAGAATGAAAGAAACATATAAACCAATTTTGGCAAATCGAGAGAAATAAGTATATTTAATATGGTGAACAGCATACATAACACAAGTTCCTAAGAAAAGAATAAAGATATGTTTAGCAAACATCATAATTGGAGAGCCCCCTTGACGTTCATAAACAGTTTTTCCGATAGTACTATAAACCTCCATTGCTGAAATAATTATCAGCAAAAGAAATACCATCCAAATAACTTTATCTCCTTTTACTTTTATTTTAAACTTGCTTTTCTGCATACTATGCATTTAGTTTTTATAAATTATTAACTGCCCTACGAAATTCAAGTCCTCTTTTCTCTATATCTTCCTGACTACCATTTGCAGGAGAAAAAAGAACAACATCATTCTCCTGAGCAACAGCACTTGCTAAAATTACTGCATCATTAATATTATTTACAGGAAGAATAGAAGGAACTATTCCTTGAAAAGTCTTTTTAAGCATTTCAATATGCTTTCCATAACAAATTAGAGCCACAACCTTTTCTCTACATGTACTGATTAACCCATCATAATTCTGCTCAACATCATCATTTTCCACAATCCAAACAATTCTACTTGAAATCTGTTCCATTGTAAACCAGGTAATGTTTGAATTAATTGAAAATGCATCATTAATATACTTTACATCTTTTATCTTAGCAACAACTTCTCTTTGATGTTCTTGTTCAATTTGAGGAGAAAACTGATTCTGCATTTCCTTTCTCTTAAACAAAATATCTTCATATGTTCTTCCTGCAAGATTAGTATAAACTTTCTTTGCTCCTTGTTTTGCTAATAAATCTATTGTCATGTTTATCTAAGTTTAAGAGTTATTATTGAGACTACTGCTAATATTATTGTGATTAAAATAAATCTTGTAACAATTTTTGGTTCTGCATATCCTTTTTTCTGGTAGTGGTGGTGTAATGGAGCCATAAGGAATACTCTTCTCCCCTCACCATATTTACGTTTGGTTATTTTAAAATATGTAACTTGGATAATTACAGAAATACTTTCAGCAAAGAATACTCCACAAAGAATTGGAATAAGTAATTCTTTTCGAATCAATATTGCTAATACAGCAATAATTCCTCCCAAAGCCAATGATCCAGTATCTCCCATAAATATTTGAGCAGGATAGGTGTTATACCATAAGAAACCTGCCGTTGCTCCAACAAATGCACTAATAAAAATTGTTAACTCTCCTGCATTTGGGATAAACATAATATTCAAATAATTTGCAAAAATTATATTTCCCGAAATCCATGCCAGTATACCCAGAGTTGCTCCAACAATAGCTGAAACCCCTGTGGCAAGACCATCTATACCATCTGTAAGATTAGCAGCATTTGAAACTGCAGTAATAATAAAAATTACAATTGGAATAAATATAATCCAAGCCCAATTTCTATAATCATCGCCAATCCATTTCATAAGATAAGCGTAATCAAATTCATTATTCTTTACAAAAGGAATAGTAGTTTTGGTAGATTGCTTAGCCTCCTTAGAGAATTCCAATTTTGCTTTTTGATATTTTGTTTCATTTTGAATATTATGCTCTAATGCATATTTTTCAACTTCAGTCTTTTCCTTAATTGTAATATCTGGATGGAAATAAATCATTGCTCCAACAACAATTCCCAAGATTACTTGACCTATAATCTTAAATTTTCCTTTTAATCCTTTTTTATCGTGTTTAAAAACCTTAATATAATCATCCAAAAATCCAATAAAGCCAAGCCAAATGGTTGTAAGGAGCATAATTATAATATAAATATTGTCTAATCGAGCAAATAGAAGAGTTGGAATAATAATTGCGGCTAAAATAATTATACCTCCCATTGTAGGAGTTCCTTCCTTCTCCTTTTGACCCTCCAGCCCAAGTTCACGAATAGATTCCCCTATTTGCTTTCTTTTAAGAAAACCAATAATTCTTTTACCATAAATAATTGTAATAAACAATGATGTTATTACAGCCATTGCGGCACGAAATGAAATATAATGAAAAGCACCTGCTCCAGGAACTCCAAATTCTAAATCTAACCATGTAAATAAGTGATATAACATAATCTTATATTTATTATTTATAACTAATATTTCAATACTTCTTCTTTATCATCAAAATGATGTCTAACTCCATTTACTTCTTGATAAGTTTCATGTCCCTTTCCTGCAACAAGAATAACATCTTCCTTATTTGCTAATTGACAAGCCAACTTGATTGCATCATGACGATTTACAATTGTGAAACTTTTCTTTTCTGTAATTATATCGAGTCCTGATTGCATATCTTTTAATATTTCTTCAGGCTCTTCTGTTCTTGGATTATCACTTGTAAGTATTAATGTATCGGAGTTTTCTGCAGCAATTTTTGCCATAATAGGTCTTTTAGTTTTATCTCTATCTCCTCCACAACCTACAACAGTTATCAATCTTCCATTTGATTGTCTTATTTGGTTAATAGTTTTTATTACATTGATTAAAGCATCAGGAGTATGAGCGTAATCAATAATAGCTTTTGTACCTTTTGATGTTGAAACAGCATCAAATCTACCTTGAGCTGGCTCCAATTGACTAAGAACTTTTAAAACCTCATCTTTTTTTAAACCTAAAAGAATGGCTGTTGAATAAATAACTAAAACATTATAAGCATTAAACTGTCCAATCAGTTTAGTCCATAATTCAACTCCTTCAATATTTAGAAGTTGTGCTTCAAAATCATTTTCCAAAACAATTGCATGAAAGTCAGCAATAGTCTTTAAACTATATGTGTATTTCTTTGCTTTAGTGTTTTGAAGCATAACCATTCCATTTTGGTCATCAACATTAGTTAGAGCAAATGCTTTTTCTGAAAGATTATCAAAGAAAGCTTTTTTAGCTTTAATGTATGAAGCAAAAGTTTTATGGAAATCTAAGTGGTCATGAGTGATATTTGAGAAAATTCCTCCTTCAAAATTAACTCCAGCAATTCTGTTTTGAACAATTGCGTGAGAACTTACTTCCATAAAAACAAATTCACATCCTTCAACAACCATTTGATTGAATAATTTGTTCAATTCTATAGCATCAGGAGTTGTGTGAGTAGCTTTTATTTCTCTATTGTTTATCTTGTTTACAATTGTAGAAACCAAACCTACTTTATAACCTGAAAGCATAAATAAATTATGCAAAAGTGTTACAGTTGTAGTTTTGCCATTTGTTCCTGTTATTCCTACAATCTTAAGTTTTTTTGAAGGGTTGTCATAATATTCAGAAGCAATATATCCTAATGCTTTGCTGCTATTCTTTACAACAAAAAACAATATTTCATTATTCTTTTGAGATAATTCCTGTACTTCTTCTGGAATAAATTCACAAACTACATATTTTGCACCTTTTGAAATTGCAGTTTTAATAAATTTATGTCCATCAACATTTGTACCCTTTTGAGCAATAAAAAGAAACCCTTCTTGAACCTCTCTTGAGTCAAAACAAATTCCTTTAACCTTATTGGACTTAATTAAATCAAATATTTCTTTATACTCTTTCATTATCTAATTCAAGTTAAGATGTATTTTATTACCTTTTCTAAAACCACTGCCAGAAGCAATTGACTGACTGACAACCTTTCCTTTTCCTTCAAAAGTTACTTTTAAACCTCGTTTTTCTAACAAATACTTAGCATCACGAATAGTCATTCCAACCACATTTGGAATAGTCATTGTTTCTTTATTTGGATTCCAATTTGATTCTATCTTATTATTCTTCAAACCTATATTTTGACAGAATTTATTGTAGTTTTCAATATTTCCTTTTAAGTAAGTAGGAGCTTGTTTTTGTAATGTGGAAGATTTTTGGTTATATGTAATTCTTGTTCCCACAACTCTATCTGAAAGGTCTCTAAATACAGGTGCAGCCAAATCTCCTCCATGAGTTGCATTTTTTTGAGGTTCTGATACAACAACTATACAAGAATATTGAGGATCTTCTGTTGGGAAATATCCTGCAAAGGAAGCCCTATGTTGAATTGCAACAATTCCTCTTTTACTGTACCCAATTTCTGCTGTACCTGTTTTACCTGCTATTCCATAAGATGTTTTTGAAAGTCTCTTACCTGTTCCTTTCTCAACAACTCGCTTTAATATATCTTGTAAGACATCTAATGTTTCTTTCTTACACATCTTTTCTTTGATAACAATAGGCTTAAAAGTCTTTACTGTTTGACCATCTTTCAAAACATGAGAAACAAACATTGGCTTAACCATTACTCCATTATTTGCAATTCCATTATAGAAAGTAAGTAATTGCATTGGAGTCATTACAGTAACATATCCAAAACTTAGACGAAGAATATCATCAACAGAAGTTCCTTTTTGATTAATGTATGGTTTAGGTTCTTCTATTTTAATATCCATATTCAACCTGTCGTAGTAGAAATAATCCATCAAGTCTTTTCCAAACTGTGTTCTTTTCCCTTTAGAAATATAATTATCATAAACAACTTGGCTTAAACCAACATTGGAAGACATTTCCATTGCTCTTGCAAAACTAACTCTACCATGATTTATCTTACCCACATCTCTGATATCTGTTCTTGCTCCAGGGAATCGCTTTTCAAAAGTTGGGACAACAGAACTTGAATCTATCAATCCCTTATCTAAATATAGCATTGCACTAATTGTCTTAAAAGTTGAGCCCGGCTCAAAATAACTACTTATTGCAATATTTGAATTTTCAGTATACTCTCCATCTTTATTCTTTTGAAGTGAAGCAATTGCGCGAACATAACCTGTCTTTACTTCCATAAGAATTACACAACCACTTTGTGCATCATTTGAATCCAAACATTTTCTCAAACTGTTTTCTGCCAATTCTTGCAAACGCACATCAATTGTTGTTACTATATCCTGTCCATCAATTGCTTTAATCTGTTCATTATCATCAACTGGTATCCAAATGCCTGGATTTATTTTCTTTTCTTTTCTTACTCCAGTTTCTCCTGCTAAAAATTTTGAATAATATCCGTCTATTCCATCATAACAAGTATCACACCCAGAAACAGGGACTCCAATTGTACGACGAGCCATTGGATAATAAGGATAATATCTAACATTTCTTTCTACAACATTTATATAGTTAGTAAGGAAGAACTTTCCTGAGTGAACTATCTTTCCTGTTGATTTTGATTTTCTAACTTTCTCTTTAGAAATTAAAGGAAATTTACGGAACTTTTCCCATTGCTCAAGAGTAATATTTTTTTGAAGAAGAACATAGCGATTTCCCTTTTCCATTCTTCTAAACTTGTTCAGATACTCTCTATACTCATTTTTGGTTTTAGAATCCTTTTGTCCATAGAATAATTTTGCCATATTTTCACAAAGCAAAGGCATATCCTTTTTGTAAATACTATCAGCAATAACTCTTTCTCTTTTCTTTTCTTTTGTTTTAGGATCAGACACATAAGTATATCCTAAATCAATATAAACATCATATTTAGGAACGTCTGTTGCTACCATTAACAACTCTCCACTATCGGAATCAATGCTGTAAATGCTTCCTCTTTTTGCCTTAACTGGACGCAATTCCACATATCTATCTTCTGCAAGTTTCTTCCAAAAACTACCTTCAACAATTTGTATATAGGCGATTCTACCTAAAACGCATAGAAATCCTATGAGTATAATTACATATACCCAAAAGAATCTAAACATTATATCTTTTTTATCGCCTTCCATTTCTATTTACACCTAACTGTTATTAGTCTTCTTTTTTGTTATTTGAATTTTCAGGAATTAGAATAATTTGCTTTTGTTCTTGCTTGCTTACCTTAATACCTTTTTCTGCTAAAACCTTTTCCAATTCTAACATTTGAGTTTGCTTTTGATACAATCCCTTCTGTTCGGAATGTTTCTTTTGCAAATACTCTATCTCTGTTTCCAACTTATCAATTTCCTTGGCTGTTTTTTCAATATTATATCTGTTTGTTATATATAAAATGATAAGAATTAAAACTAAGAATATAACTGGCAACCAGCCAATAAAACTTTGCTTTACTAAAAATGTTCCATCAATAAAATCCTTAGTTTTAATATTTTTCTTTTTCATTTCTTGACAGCAATTCTTAGTTTTGCACTACGTGAACGAGGATTTTCGTTTTGTTCCTCTGAGCTTGCTTCAACAGGTTTTCTGGTTATCATTTCTAATGGAGAAAGTAGATTTCCATAGAAATCTTTCATTGGTTGAGCTTCAAAATTTCCATACTTCATAAAGTTCTTCACTAATCTATCTTCTAAAGAATGGTAACTCATAACAACTAATCTCCCATTTGGTTTTAGCAGGTCAGCACTTTGCTCCAACATCTTTTTCAAACTTCCAAGTTCATCATTAACCTCAATTCTTAAGGCTTGAAAAACCATTGCAAAGAATTTATTCTCTTGATTTTTTGGAGCCAAAGGCATAAGTAAATCTTTAAGCTGAAAGGTTGTATCAACAGGAGTTAATGCTCTTTGGTCAATAATCTTCTTAGCTATCAAACTGGCATTTGTAAGCTCTCCATAAGATTTGAATATTCTTTTAAGGTCTTCTTTTTCAAATTGATTAATTATTTCCTTAGCACTTAAAACTTGCTTTTTATTCATTCTCAAGTCCAATGGTGCATCAAAACGAGTTGAAAAACCACGCTCAGGAGTATCTATTTGGAAAGAAGAAATTCCCAAGTCTGCCAAAATACCATCTATCTCAAATTCTCTATAAAGTCTTAGATTATCATTAAGTGCAGAATAATTATCATCAATAAAGACAAACCTTGAATCCTCAATTATATTTCTTTTTGCATCATTGTCTCTATCAAAAGCATACAAACGACCATCCTCATCCAGCAAATCCAAAATAGCGCGAGAATGTCCACCACCACCAAAAGTTACATCAACATAATGTCCCTTTGGATTGATGTTCAAACCATCCAAACACTCTTTTAGCATTACCGGATTATGGTAATCAGTCTTTAAGTAATTCTTCTGCTGCTTTAACATAATCAAATCCATCATTATCTATTGAATTATAAATAGAAGTATCCCAAATTTCCATACAAGAGGCCGCACTGACAATAACAATATCCTTATCAATATTTGCCATTGTGCGTTGCTCCTTAGGAATTAGAAATCTGTCTGAAGAATCCAATTCAACGATGTTTGATTCTGTTAATTTTCTGAAAAGTCTCTTAGCTTTTGGATCATAAAGATTAAGCTTAGCCTTAAGACTTGCAACTTCATTCTGGAAGGATTGGTAGGTAAATAATTCTAAACACCTATTGTAAATGGAGCATCTTACAACAAATCTCAAATCATCAGTAATGGAAAGCTGTTTCTTCAATGCAACAGGAAGCTTGAAACGCCCTGTTGTATCTACTTTGCAGTTTTCTATACCGATAATTGATGACATAATTTTCTCCTATTTATATTCAGTGTTCAAAATTACAATAAAAATTCCAAAAACTCCCAATTGTTAGTAACTTTTTTTCTTTTTTATCCCAATTAATCCCATTTTTTCCAGTAATACGTACAAAAATAATTAATGTTACATTATTTAAAACATTAGTTATTAACAGCGAAAAAGGGAAATTGGGAAAGAAAAAAAGAGGAAAAGTGATTATTATTTAAAATTGAAGATGAAATAAACTGAAAAAAAGATTTTTATCTCCTATTACCTGAAAATAAACTTCTTTTAGGGAAATTTTATGCCTTATATTCAAAAATAACCTTGATATATTTCTGCTTAATCTTGATATATTTTCAATTAATCAAGACATAATTCTACGTAATCAAGGACTTTTTATGCGAAAGATGTGCATCTTTCAATGCAAAAGATGTGCATCTTTCGGTATAAAAGATGCACATCTTTTTTTTAAAGGAATTTTATTAGGGATTTTTGTTTAGAAACTTAGAGAACTAAGTATTATTGATTTAATAATGCAAATATACGAAATTTTTCTTGATATACAAACATATTTTGGATAAATATTCAAATAAAAAATTCACCTATAATTTGATATTTATTTACTGTGATTTTCTTTATTTTTGAATAACTTTTTGGAATTAGAGAGTCATTCTTGAATAGGTCTTGGGAATTGAGAAAGGCATTTCTAAGTTGTCGTTAAGTTTTTGTTTTTCAAACTTTAGATTTACCTTATATGTTTTATTCGAGAACATAATTACATTTATTGTTTGTGGAAGCTTAATTTTATTAAAAGGAAGGTAGGTTGAATAGTAGATATCCATTTTTTGTTTTGAATTAAAGAGTTCTAAGTAGTTACGATTGACAACATTAAGCATTGTATCTAAATAGATTTTTTGTTTTAGTTGTGGGAAGTTTTGAGCATTTTGTTTGCTTTGCCTTTTTTCAAATTCAAAAACAATTAAATTCTCTTGCTTACTATACTTAACATCATTAATACCATAGTTTTGAAAATCTTTTCCAAGAATAATTGATTGAAGCATATTATAGCTTAGTCCAAATCCCAACAAATCATAAATAAACTCATATCCTCCCAAAAAATATTCCCTGTTTATCTTATTTAACATCATCACAGTATCTTTAGTTAGCAATACTCTAACTCCTTCAATGCCGAATTTTCCCAAAGAAAGCCAAATGGCACTATCAGAAATCATTCTCATTGAGCCACTAAAACTATTTCCATCATATTCTATTGAGAGTTTGGAAGAAAGGGTTTTAAATTCTGATGGGACAAGACTAATCCCTTCCAATAGAATCTCTTCTTTGGATTTTACTTGCTTAATTTCTTTGGGTTTGTCTTGTTTATTTTCTTTTGACGGTTTAACAATATTTTGCTGACTCTTACAAGAAAACAACATAAATATTAAAGGTGTGATAATTATTAAAGCAAGATATTTCTTCATAGTTTTTATTTAGAAATTTACATTTAGGATTTAGGGGAATAAACGCTATAACCTAACTTAATATTGCTCTATATAACTCCTCTAATTTCGGAAATATGTTTAATATTATGTCTTTGCAAATAGTCTTCCATTCCTTTAACAATTTCCTCTGTTATTGAAGGATTAATGAAGTTGGCTGTTCCAACTTCAATTGCTGTTGCTCCAACCAAAATAAACTCAATTGCATCTTGAGCATTCATAATCCCTCCAATTCCAATTATAGGGAGTTTTGTTTGCTTGGCAACTTGCCAGACACAGCGAAGAGCAACTGGTTTAACAGCAGCTCCTGAAAGTCCACCAGTAATTGTTGAAAGCAATGGTTGACGTTTTTCACTGTCAACAGCCATTCCCAAAAGAGTATTAATCAATGAAAGGGAATCTGCTCCAGCATCTTCAGCCGCTTTAGCTATTTCAACAATATTAGTAACATTTGGAGAAAGTTTAACAATTAGAGTTTTATTATAAGCCTTTCTAACTGCTGACACAACCTTAAAGGTCATATCTTTATTTGTTCCAAAAGCCATCCCTCCCTCTTTAACATTAGGGCAAGAAACATTCAGCTCAATTGCTGGTATATTTTCTAAAGTATTTATTTTAGAAGCAACCTCAACATATTCTTCCAAAGTAGAGCCAGAAACATTAACAACAACATTAGTATTCTTATCCTTAATTTTTGGATAAATCTTTTCACAAAAATAATCAACTCCCTTATTTTGCAAGCCAACAGTATTGAGCATACCTGAAGGTGTTTCTGCCATTCTTGGATATGGATTACCCATTCTTTCCTTAATGGTTGTTGCCTTAACTACAATACCTCCTAAGGAATCCAAATTAATAAAATCTTCAAAGTCGTAGCCATAACCAAAGGTTCCTGAGGCTGTCATTACTGGGTTTTTCAACACCATATCTTTGATTTGTACTTCTAATTGCTTGGATGTATTCATAGTTTAAAAATCTTTAAGGTCAGATGTTAGAAATATTGGTCCTGTTACGCAGGTACGTTTATTACCTTGATTGGTTTCTGCAACGCAGCATAAACATACCCCAATACCACAAGCCATTTTATGTTCAAGTGAAACATAGCAGGTGATATTTCTTTGTTTTGCATATTGAGAAATTGCCTTCATCATTGGAGTTGGTCCACAACAATAGATAGCATCAAAGTCTTCATTAAGAATTGGGTGAGCAGTAACAAAACCTTTTTCTCCAAAAGAACCATCTTCTGTTGTTACATGAAGATTTGAAAGTTCTTGATATTCTTTTTTGCTAAACAAATGATTTATGTCTTTACAACCAATTAAAATATCCGATTTAATATTTTGTTGTTTGAGAACTCTTAACAAATAAAGAAGTGGAGCAGCTCCACAGCCTCCTCCTACCAATAAAACTCTCTTTCCCATTACTGTAAAACCATTTCCTAAAGGGAAAATCAAATTAAGTTTATCGCCTTCCTTAAGCTTTGATAATTGAGAAGTTCCTTTGCCAACAACTTGAACTAAAAGAGCAATTTGATTATTTTCTTTATCAACATCATGAATAGAAATTGGTCTTCTAAGAAAAACATCTTTTTCTCCTTCAACTAATATTTCAACAAATTGTCCTGGTTTAATTTCTGGAAGTGTTTCGGGGTATTGAAGTCTTAAAATATATAGTGTAGGTGTTATTGTCTCATTCTTTACTACTATAAAGTCCTTACAATATTTCATTTATTTGGGGTATTTATACTCTCTAATTGAGTGGTGATTGACTTGCAAAATTACATCTTTTTGCTCTTTCTCCAAAATTATTGTGAGAAAACAAATTATTTAATACCTTTGCAAGTCAATCTTAATAAATAACATGAAAAAGAACTTAACACTTATTATTACCCTTATCATAAGCATTTTTACTTTAAATTCTTGTGATGTAGAATTTGATCCCAATGGCAAATGGCAAGAAACAACCATTGTATATGGAGTTTTAGATCAAGATGCTGACACCAACTTTATAAGAGTTCAAAAATGTTTTCTTGGGGAAGGAAACTATATAGAATTTGCAAAGCAAAAAGATTCTATTTACTATCATCAAGACGAATTGGAAGTTAGCCTCTATGGATTCTATGAATGGGAGTCTTACGGCTGGGATACTATCAATAATGCAAGACAAAAAATATATTTAAACTATACAGAGAGTTACACTAAACCAGAAGGTGGATTCTATTCAGATATTGCACCGGTTTATTTCACAACAACAAAACTAATACCCGATTTTATTTACTTTCTTGTTATTAAAAATCTTAAAACTGGCAATGTTGTTACTTCAACTACAAAACTTGTAGCTGATTATGTTGTAAATGAACCTTCAAACAGCAGATTTGAATTTAAGTATAACCCAACATTGAAACAGAATCAAATTATATGCAAGTGGACTAATCAATCTTTCAACACTAAAGGAGTGATGGGACGTTTGTATCAGCCTGCAATAAAATTCAGTTTTCTTGAAAATGGTCAAGTACAGCATATTTTTATTGATTTCTCTACTATATCAAATCCTTTTTCTGACGTTGATAGAACTCTTTCCTATATCGCAACTGAAAGAGAATTTCTATCTCAAATTAAAGAAAAGATTGGTAAAAGAGGTGTAGCTGAAAGAAAGTTTCTTTTAGATGAACCAACCTTTGAACTTTATGTTTATGGATGCAATGAAGATTTAAAAGCATATATGGAGAATAATACTCCTGAAATTTCCCTCACAGAAAGACCAATTTATACCAATATAAATAATGGAGTTGGAATTTTTGCCTCACGTCGTATACATATAAAAAGAAGTTACTCAACCTGGAAAGAAGCAGTTGAGTTTGCAGTTGATGATTTGGGCTTAGGATTTGTCAATGTAATTCAACCTTAAGTACAATTACTTAAAATTATTGCAGATAGATTGCAAAATTATTGTACCTTTGCACCCTTATTTTAGAAATTTTTAAAGTTAATAAAGCATAGAAAATGAAAGTAACTAAAGAAAACACTGGTAATTTAACAGCAGTTTTAAAGATTGATATTGCACAGGAGGATTATACTCCAAAATTGGAAGAACAATTAAAATCTTATCGCCGTAAGGCTAATGTTCCTGGATTTCGTCCAGGTCAAGTTCCAATGGGAATGATTAAGAAAATGTATGAAATTCCTCTTAGAGCAGAAATTATTGAAAAAGCAATGTCAGACGCAATGTATGATTACTTAGATACAGAAAAAGTAAGAATAATTGGTTACCCATTGGCAAATGAAGAAAAAACTAATATTGATTGGAATACTCAAAAGGAATTCACTTTCTATTTTGATATTGCTCTTGAACCTGAGTTTGAAATAAACTTAGAAAACATAGAAGAGACATATTACGAAATTGAACCTTCTGAAGAAATGTTGGATAACTTCGTAATAGATATTCAAAGAAGATTTGGACAATTCTCTTCTCCTGAAGCTATTGAAGAAGCAGATATGGTTTATGGAGAAATTATTGAAGTTGACGAAGAAGGAAACCAAAAAGAAGGAGGAATAAAAGAACAAACTTCTATTTTTATTGATAAGATTGCTCAAAAAACAATCCAAAAGAAATTTATTGGTAAACAAAAAGACTCTGAAATCATTTTCAACCCTTCAAAGGCTTTCCCTAAGGTAGAAGATAAAGCTTTGGTACTTCGTATGAAGAATAAAGAAGAAGTAAAAGACTTTAACTCTGATGTTAAGTTTGTAGTTTCTTCAATTAGCAGAATTGTTCCTCATGAATTAAATGAAGAACTTTTTGAAAAAGCTTATAAGGGAGGAGAAATCAAAACTCCAGAAGCTTTCCGACTAAGAGCAAAAGAAGATCTTTCTCAAACTTACAAAAGAGAAACAGATACTTTCTTCACAAATGAAATAACTAAAAAAATTGTTGAACAAACTCCATTTGAACTTCCTGATGAGTTTATGAAACGTTGGATTGCTTCAAACAGTCAAGGAAAACTAAGTGAGGAAGAAGTACAAAACAACTATCAACAATATCAAGAAAGTCTTAAATGGCAATTAATTGAATCCAAATTAACAGAAAAGTATTCAATTGAAGTTACCAAGGAAGATATTAAGGGATATCTAAAAGAGGCAGTTATCAAAAACTACTTCCCAACATTGGAAGACCAAACTCCTGAACAAGAAAAGGAACGTATGGAGGCAATTGAAGGAATAGCAGAAAACATGCTTAAGAACCAAGAACAAACAAAGCAAGTTTACGAATACCTATTTGACCAAAAGCTAACTTCAATTCTTTTGGAGAAATCTAAAACAACAAAGAAATCTGTTTCTATTGAAGAATTTACAGAATTAATTCAAAACCAAACAAAAAAATAAGCCATTTTGCATAAAGCAGGATTTGTAAATATAATAGGTAATCCTAATGTAGGAAAATCTACTCTAATGAACCATTTGGTTGGAGAGAAACTTTCCATCATTACTTCTAAGAGTCAAACAACTCGACATAGAATAATGGGGATATATAATCATGAAGATTTTCAAATAGTATATTCTGATACACCAGGATTAGTTATGCCACACTATAAGCTTCATCAAAGTATGATGGGCTTTGTTAAATCTGCTCTGCAAGATGCTGATATTTTTCTATTAGTAACTGAGATTGGAGAAACACTTAAGAACCACGAAACCTTGGAAAAGGTTATTGCTTCCAACATTCCAATTATACTTTTAATAAATAAGATTGACCTTTCAAACCAAGAAGATATTTTGGAAAAGGTTAACTACTGGAAAGAAGTAATCCCTCGTGCTACAATTATTCCAATCTCAGCTACAGAAAAATTCAATTTAGACTTAGTTCTTAAAACCATAATTGATTTTCTTCCTGAAAATCCTCCATTCTTTTCTAAAGATGAATTAACAGACAAGCCAGTTCGTTTCTTTGTTAGTGAAATAATTAGAGAGAAACTTCTTCTTTTCTACAAGAAAGAAATACCTTACTCATGCGAGGTTGTTGTGGATTCGTTTAAGGAAGAGAAAACCATTAACAAAATATATTGTACCATTTTTGTTGAAAGGGAAAGTCAAAAGGCAATTTTAATTGGACATCAAGGCTCAATGCTTAAGAAAGTGGGAACACAGGCAAGAAAAGACATTGAAGCTTTTACTGATAAGAAATGCTTTTTAGATTTAAGAATTAAAGTTCTTAAAGATTGGAGAAATGACTCTACTTCTTTAGGACGTTTTGGTTACGAAAACAAATAAATGTACGATACAATAATAATTGGAGGTGGTGCCTCTGGATTAGTTGCTGCAATTGCTGCAATTAAAAATAATGAAAAGGTATTGCTTTTGGAGAAGATGCCACAATGTGGTTTGAAGCTCCGAATTACAGGCAAAGGACGATGCAATATAACCAACACACTCCCATTAAAAGAATTTTTAACCCATTGTGGTAGTGAGCCACGTTTTCTTTATCCTTCTTTTTCAAAATTCTTCAATACCGAACTAATGAGTTTCTTTGAGGAATTGGGACTTGATGTTGTTATTGAAAGAGGAAATAGAGTTTTCCCTTCCTCTGGCAAGGCTCAAGATGTGTTTTTATCTTTAATTAAGTTTTTGGAAGACAACAATTGCACAATTCTTAAGAACACAAGGGTAACTAATTTGATTATTAAGGAAGATAAAATTATTGGAGTTGAGACAAAACCCTTTGGCGATAAATCATCAAACAATAAAACCTCAACCAAAAACTTCTATGCTTCAAAAGTAATTCTTGCCTCCGGTGGACAAAGTTACCCAAGTACAGGTAGTGATGGAGATGGAATTAAGCTTGCAAAAAGCGTTGGGCATAAGATTGAAGATACCTTCCCTTCATTAGTTGGGCTTAGACTTCTTCACTTTAATGCTGATGTTATTTATCCAAGACTAATAAACTTTGAAACAAAGAACGTTGGAGCAGTTGTTAAGAACAATCAAGGAAAGATTATTGCTAAAGAGTTTGGAGATATAATTTTTAGGGAAGACCATATCGACGGACCTATTATTCTTACCATTAGCCGCCAAATTGCCCATCTTTTGGGAAAAGAAAAGCTCTATTTAGAATTAGACCTTAAGCCAGCAATTGAACACATTACTCTTGACAACAAACTTCAAACAGAACTTAATCAAAGAGGAAGGGAAAGTATTGAATCCTCTCTTAGAGTCTTTCTCCCTTTAGAATTAATATATCTTATTAAGCATAAAACCAAAATCAATTTCTCTAAGCCTTCATCTCAAATTAAAAAAGAAGACAGAAAAGAAATCTTAAGTCTATTAAAGAATCTTAGCTTTGAGATTGTGGACAGTATGGGATTTCAAAGAGCTGTTGTTACAAAAGGAGGAGTTAGCCTAAAGGAAGTAAATCCTAAGACTCTTGAATCAAAACTTATTAATGGCTTATTCTTTTGTGGTGAAGTTTTAGACCTTGATGCTGACACAGGAGGATATAACCTTCAAATTGCCTTCTCCACAGGATATCTTGCAGCACAAAAACATTCTCAAGAATAAAGAACTTATAATATCAATTCAGCGATATGAATATAGTATATCGGCGATATGCAGGTAGCAAATCGGCGATATGGTGAGAGCATATTGCCCAATATGCTACCCCGAATTGGGCAATATGCTTTTGACAAATCAAAGATATGTTTTGTCAAATCGCCTACAAAAATACAACGCATTGATTATTAATATTTATATAACATTTTGTTGAAACTATATGTTGAAAGAAGAAAATAATTATATTTAAATATTTCGGATTATTTTTTTTTGTAAATTAATGTTTCTATCTTTGTCGCGTTAAAATAAATTCTAATGAAAGATTTTTATCAAATATTGCCATCATTGAATATTCATAAAGAATTTATGTATATTAAGTTTTGATGCTAATTGGATTAATGGTAATTCAGAAGAGGATAGTATGATTAATATTTCTATTGATGAAGTTAAATTATAAAATATGAAACAAATATTTTTTGCTATTCTAATAACAATATCTAATATTTTATATTCCCAGAATAATTCTGGGAATATTTTTAAATATGATACCTCTTTTTTTAGTAATAATAAGATCGATTGTATAAGAAATGATAATGTTATTTCACTACATAATGATACTATTTTTAGTATTGATAATTCACAAAAAACAAATGATTACATAAATATTTTAGGATTTTCAATAAATAATAACTCTTTTTTTGAGTTAAAAGCATATTTTTATAATGATGATTATTTGAAGGATTTAAAATTTACTCCTATAGTTGATTTTTGGTTTAAAAATGACACATTATATTTACTATTATTCAAAAGTATCTACAAATTTGGTAGGAATAATGATTCATATAATTTAATATCAAAAATAGAATTAGATTTTTCACCAAATAGAGCAATGTTATTATCAAATGGTAATGTTTTGTTATATAAATCTAATTTTAAATCTGATAATAATATGTACATGTTTGATTGTGAAAATAACAAAGTATTATATAATAAAGAATTACAATCTCCTATACCAATTCTTTCTATCTTTCAACCACGTGATATACTTTGTACAGATAATTATCATATTTATTATTCTCCTGCTAATGAATATATTATTAATATATACGATTATAATTTTAATCTTGTTGATTCAATTGTTTACTCAAAGAAGAAATGGCAAAGTTTCCCAATTAATCGAGTTAAAAATGTATTAGAAAAAACAAAGATGCAAGTAGATATTATTGAAGCTTTATCTGATGATGTTAGAGATAAATATTCTTCAATTATGCGTTTATTTATTCTAGATGATAAATTAATAGTTATGTATTTTATGAAAGAGGATGGCAAGAATCTTTATTTGTATGATGTATGGAAAAATATTAAAGGAAATTGGAAATTAATACTTGAAGGTATTAATGACTATGATAAGCAAAATCTAAAAACCAAAGATAGATTTATTCCTTTTTCTAAATTTGTATTTTATAAAGGTTGCATATATAGATTTTCTTCATTGACGCCTATTTTTAGAGATAATTTTAAAAGTGAAAAAGAATATATAAAAGCATATGAAAATTATCAAATAGAGAATGATTGTTTACTCGGCATAGAAAAATTATGGATAAAATAAATAAGATAATATTATTGATATTACTTCAATTAGGAATTATTTTTTCTTGTTCTAATACAAGAATTTCTTCAACAAAGCTTATTAATTTAAAAGGTCAAAATGTAGTAATTGATAGGTCAAAAATAAATTATTTTATCGTCTTATCAACACAAAGTTGCCACCAATGCTATAAAGAAACACAAGATTATATTTTGAAAAATAATTTTTATAATGATACTAGTATAGTCATTAACATTATTGCAATTGATACAAAAGAAAATATAGAAACTGTATCTATTAGGAAAAATTATTATAACATTTCTAAAGAATATTTCCCACAATTAGCCAATGTTTATTATTCAGATAAACTTAATGGTAAATATATTTCATTATTCGGGGAAAAAATATCTGTAATTGGAAATCCAATAATTTTTGTTATGAAGAATAAAGAAATAAGAAAATATAATTTTGAAGAATTTATATTGCAATGATTTATAGATAAGGAGTTAATTGATATTTAGTTTAGATAACATATAGCTTTTTATTGTTTAGATATTAAGTTAATGATATGCAAGGAAGAATTGTAAAATAAGAGAGACTAAAAGCTATGAAAGGAAATAGGATAGATGTTTCTTCTATAAGTTCAGGAACTTATAGATATAATGTTTCTATTAATGGGAAAACTATTAGTGGACAGATAATTATTGGGAAATAGTTGAGGAATTATATAGGAAATATATAACTTATTTCTATTAAAAAAGAAAACGAGGACTCTATAAAATGTATCCTCGTTTTTGTTTATGGACAATGTATAAGTAATGTCCAAAAGTTAATATTAAAGATTATTATTATTTAAGTGCTGTTTCTGCTATTCCTTCTCCTTTTAGTTTTAGCTTGTCGAAATATTCTGGTACTGGGCGTCCTTGAAGTTTGTCGACGTATAGTTTGGCTAAGTATTGGCTAAGCATAAATCCATGTCCTCTTAGTCCTGTGAATAGTCCTAATTCTGGGTCTACTATATAGCGTGGCTCTGTGTAGTAGCCTGACCATACAGCTTGGAAGCTGATATTCTTTAGTTCTGGTATCCAGTCGGAGAAGACTTCGGAGACTATGCCCATAAATTCTACGCTGTTTACCTTCCTATTGCTTTTGGATTCTTGAGCGTCGAAGGCTGGTGAGGCACATCCTATTATCTGACCTGTTTCTCTTAGTTGTTGCCCATATACTGCGGAGAATCCTTTGTAGTGACGGCGATCTATTACCATATCTAATCCGTCTCCATTCTTTCCTAATAGAGGCATACGCTTGGTGATAAAGGCTTGGTGCTTTACTGGGAAGAGGCCTGTCTCTATTCCTAACTTTGAGGCAAAGGCTGAGGAGTTAAAACCTAATGCATTTATGAAGATTTCGGTTACATAGTCTATGTATTGATTTTCTTTTGTGAGCACTAAGGCGTGGTATTCGTTGCCTGACTTATATAGTTCTACAAGCTTTGCCGACTCAAGTATTTCTCCCCCTGCGTTTGTTCCAATATTTCTCAAAAGGTCTATTGCCTTGCCTGGTGTAGCCTGCCAACAGTCGTTGGTTATCTGTGCTGCAATATAGTTTTTATTTTCCTTATTGAAGTATGGAGAAATCTCTTTTTGGAAGTCTTTTGGCGATACCATATAGGCATCAGACCAACCCATTGCTGCTTCCAAACCCTTATATGATGCCTCGTCGTGTGCAAGGTTTACATAACGAGTTGGGAAGTAGTCTATCTTGGAAACCTTGTTTAGCTCTATAAACATTTCGTGGTTATGCTTTGCTATATCGGCAAGCTCTGGGTTGGAAAAGGCTGGACGTCCTCCTGCAATATTCCTCCACGATGCTCCTCTTTCGGAGTTTATTAAGAGTGGTTTCATTCCTGCCTCTGCCATATAACGATAGAGTGCAGAACCTGCTATACCTCCTCCTGCAATAAGACTTTTTACCTTTATTACTGTGTGATTATATGCTATAAATGTTCTCGAAAGTATATTCTCATGCGCCTCTTTTCTTAGCTCACCCATTGTTAACTGAGTGGATAGTGGTCCTCTTGGGGTTGCATCTTCGGTTACCTCAACGCCATAGGAACGAAGAATTTGTTTTGCTCTTGGAACGCAACGTTTTCCTCTACAGTCTCCCATTGCTATACGTGTAGTATGTTTTAGCTCATCAACCGTTATGGTCTTTCTATCGCCTATTACCTTTAATAGGTCTTCAACCGTTATATCTTCGCAATGGCAAACAAAGCTCTTTGCAACATCCTCTTCTGCCTTATGAGCATGAATTTCCTCTGGGACATTCTCTGGCACAAGGAATCCTCTTATCTTTAGCATATCTATATCCTCAGATATTAGGGAAGTAATATTTATTCTTGCAAAATTAGTCTTATTGGCATTCTTCTTTATTGCCTCAATATTCCCCATTCCAAGCTTTTTGCCATTATTATCCACAAGGACAACATCTATTCCTTCCTTTACTTCATATTCAAATGGCAGAAAGACTTGTCTTTTCTTGGTGTTGAAACCAAATATTGCTAATCCTGGACAACGTGTTACGCAGTCCATGCAACCTATACATTTATCGAAGTCTATCTTTGGTACTGTTGAGGTTGAGCTCTTGGTTATTGCTCCATATTTACAAGCAAACTGACATGGGTTACATGCAAATCCATATAGGCAATCTATTTGCACAAAGCTACGTTTCTCCATTCTCTCTTTATCTGGAGCAAATGGTTCTTCCAATACTCTAAAGGGGTGTTGTTGAGAATCGATATATTCCTTGCTTACCCTTAGGTATTCATCGTAGTCTACTCTTACATTGTTTGCCATTGCTATCTCGTAGGCACATTGTTTTCCTCGAAGAACGGCAGAGGTTCCCTCTCCAATTCTTACTGCATCGCCTACTCCATGACAGCTTTTGCCAAAGAGTTCGTTACCCTTCATAAGTAGATTATTGTCTGGAATTAAACCTGTGCAGACATTTATTATATCTATATCTTCTATTAGTCTTTCTGTGCCTGGAATTGGTTTGAAGTTTTCGCAGTCTGCAATTATTGCTCCTTTTATTCCTGTATTATCGTCATTTGGGATTGCTTCGAGTAGTATTGTTGAGGTCATTATAGGGATGCTTAGACGTCGAATTCTATTGGCTTGAACTGGGAATCCTCCTTCTTTTGGCATTGCTTCTAGTATTGCCACAACCTTTGCTCCTGCCTGCATTGCTTGATATGAGGTTAGGTAGCCTATGTTTCCTGCTCCCACAGTCAAGACCTTTTTTCCTAAGAGGGTTAGCTCTGAGTTCATCATCTTTTGGAATACGGCAGCGGTATATACTCCTGGCATATCGTCGTTCTTGAATACTGGCATAAATGGCACTGCACCTGTTGCCACAACGAAGTGCTCTGAGTCTATATAGAAAATCTCTCCTGTCTCAATATTCTTCATCCCTACTCGCTTGCCCTCAAGTATATCCCAAACAGAACAGTTTAGGAATATTCCATCATGATTATCTCCTGCTAAGGTCTTTGCTATATCAAATCCTCTCATTCCTCCAAAACGTTGCTCTGTTTCGAAGAAGAAGAATTGGTGAGTCTGCATTAGGAATTGTCCTCCTATCTTATCGTTGGCATCAACAACAAGATTATTTACCCCTAACTTGTTTAACTGTTCTCTTACTGCAAGTCCTGCTGGTCCTGCTCCTACTATCAAAACTTGCGTCTTATAGATTTTTGTATCTGTTTGGTTGGATATTTTCTTTTCGGCTAAGAAGTTCTTAGGTATCTCGCTTACCTCTTTTACACCATTGACCTTAGTAATACATATTCTTCTTACTACTCCATCGACAAGCATCTCACATGCTCCACATTTTCCTATACCACAGGCAAGGGAACGATTTCTTCCTTCTATGGAATGTGAATGTACTGGGTAGCCAGATTGGTGAAGGGCTGCAGCTATTGTAAAGTCTTTTTGTCCCTTTATTTCTATGCCATTAAACTTAAATGAGGTTACATTATCCTTAGGAATCTCAAGGATAGGATGAGAGTTAATTTTGAACATCTGTTAAAATTTTAGGTTAATTATAAGTTAATTATTATGCGCTTTGTTGAAAGCGTCCACAAAAATAATTAATATTTTTTTAACCGCATATTCTTTTCAAAATTATTTTTATCAAATCATTCATTTCCTTATGGTAGCTTTCCAAAAACCTGCCCTCCATCCTATTTGCAATAACCAAACAAACAGTAAGACAATTATGCCCTAAATTCTTTCCCAGACAATAAAGAGCTGAAGTTTCCATTTCGTAATTTGTAGCCTTAAATTCTTTAAAAGAAAAAGCAGAAAGCTTTTCATTAATATCTGAGAAAGCAAGTGGCAAACGTATTTGTCTTCCTTGTGGACCATAGAAGCCAGGTGAAGTAATGGTAATTCCTTTTGTCATATCAAAAGCAAGTTTATCCATAAGCTTTTCTGAACATCCAACTCCATAAGGCTTTGGCAAAGAATTATCCCAATTCATAAAAGAAATAAAACTTTGAGTTAGATTTTCATCAATAACACCTTCTTTATTTTTATAGAAATACATTATTCCATCAATTCCTACAACATATTTGGAAACAACATATTCTCCACAAGCAACATCTTTCTGCAAAGAGCCACAAGTACCCAAGCGAACAATATTTAATTTTCTTTGCCCTTTATTGAACTGTCTTGTTTGTAAATCAATATTTGCACAAGCGTCCAATTCAGTTAAAACAATATCAATATTATCTACTCCCATTCCAGTTGAAAGTACAGTAACACCAACACCATTAAACTTTCCAGAACATACAAATATCTCTCTGTTGGAGGTTTTAAAATCTATTGAGTCAAAATGATTTGAAACCATTTCCACCCTTTGAGGGTCGCCAACCAAGATAATATTATCATAAAGTTGATGAGGTTTCAAGTGAATATGATAAAGACTTCCATCCTTAGCCAATGTAAGTTCCGAAGCTGCTAATTTGTTTTCCATAAAATTAAATTCTAAGAGTTAAACTACCTGCAAATATAATGATAAGTTAGAAACAAAGAGAAATACACTTGGTTTTAAAAATCTTTTTCATGCAAGAATAATGTTAAACTAACTTATTTTTGAGTGTTTTTTGTTTTCTTAAAGAAAAACAAATCTCACATGTTGGCAATAATAATTATATTTTCTTACTATTTGTTATTAGAATTTAGAGTGAATATAACATTATGATTAGGTTTTGGATAAATTCCCCAAAAGTATAATCCTTTTCTTGCTGTATAACCTGATGATGGGATATAAATATTGACTATATAATTATATATTAAGTTTTGGCTATCATAATACAAGTTATTAGAAACAATAGTTCCTGAAGTTATAGGAGAAATAAATCTTCCCCAAATTATGCAATTATTTTCAAAGTCAATATCCAAATCAACATTATTAGCCAATGATTGAAGCTCTTGATTATTATTAATAAGATAAAACAATGTATCTCCTGCTATTCCTCTAACAATAGAATTATAATCTGAGAAAACACTATCTAAAACATTTTTAGTATAGTCATCAGTAGCAATTTCATTAATAATAGTTTTTGTTTGTCCTGTATTATCCAAATCCTTATCATCACAAGCCGTTAAGAACCCAAGACTAAAAAATGATATTACCATTATAGCAAATATACTTGATTTTAGAAATCCCTTTTTCATATTACAATAACTTTATTTTAGTGTGTTTTTGTTTTATTATATTGTGAAATTCAACACCCTTGAAAAAAAGAGTTAATTTCTTTAGTTTAATTCTTCACCACTTTATAGCTTCCAATTCCTACCTTATTACTATTATATCTTTTACTATCTAATTTATTAGATTAATTATAACTGTATCCTTTGGCATATTTACCACAAAAGTATATTCTGGACCTTGTGTCCCATTATTTATTAAATGTCTTATTTTACCTTCAACTGCAGCTACTGTATATAAAAAGATTTTACCATTTTCTATCGTGTCAATTTTTATTAAACGCTGTTCCTTTGAAGGTGCTTCAAAAGAAGTTGGTGCTCCAAATAGAAAAATACCATCTTGAATTGGAAGAGTAACTTTTAAATATCCTTCAGATATTGGTGTGATATTTATTCTCTTGCTTTTTTCTCCTAAGTTTTCTTCCTTTATACTAAAAGACGTTGGTTGAAATCCATAATCTTCTGTCTCTCTTGGGGTAATTTGAATTGATGTTGTATTATCTCCACCAATTGTTTTTGCAATAGGTATTTTATAATATCCATTTTTATCAGTTCTATAAGCATTAGGCAGATATTCCGATCCGCCACCCCAAGAATTAGTATAACCATAATGAATATCAAAAATAATATCTTTTACTGGCTCTCCTGTATTGTAGTCTGTAATATATCCATCTATATAAGTATTGTAATAGATTATTTCTTCTTCATCTTCTTTGCACGATAGAAATAACGGAATAGTAAGTAAAGTTACTAATATAATGATTAGTTTTTTCATAGTAATAAAATTCTTTTTCATCTTTCAGCTATTTATTAGTTTACAAAAAATCTAATTATTTAACCCGACAAATATATAAACTTATTTCTAACTTGCGAATAAAAAGAAAATAATTTCTACTTTTATTTCCAAATATTTATGTTCCTGTTTAATGTACTAATGGCTTGGTTGGTTATTCTGCTTTTGATGTTTCTTCCTCTCTTTTAATGCTATTTACTTAGTTATTTTATGAATTATTGCTCTAAAAAGAAATCTATTCTCATATAAGAAATCTAATCTAAATATAAGTGGAAGAAATCAAGACTTAATACTTAATAAACAAGATTATAACCTCAAAAGATAAGCTTTAGAAAAAATAAAACCTTATCTTATACTCAGTATAATGGCATTATATTCTCCATTTAATGCCATTAAACCAAAACTATAATGCCATTAAATCATAAGTATAATGGCATTATACTGAGATTATAATGCCATTATATTGAGGACTAAGTCTTGTTTAATTTTTTCTAATCCTTATTTGCTTAGTTTTAAACTTGATATGGAGAGCAAAACTTCTTGAATAATTTTCAATAAATAGGTTATCTATCTCCTTAAAAAAGGAATAGAACAGTAGTTTTAATCTTATTTTGTGGTTAGCCTTATTTCCCTTCCTTAATCCAGCTTAGAAGCATTGCAAAGGCTTGGTTGGTTGTTCTGTTTATGAAGTTTTCTCTGCTTGAATAGAAATTAAACTGTTTGGAGTGGCATTCTCCTTTTGCATTTGCAACTGCAATCCATACTGTTCCTACTGGTTTTTCATCACTTCCTCCACTTGGTCCTGCAATTCCTGTTGTTGAAACACAATAGTCTGTTTTTAGTTTCTTAACTCCTTGCAATGCCATTTGCTCTGCTACTTCCTTGCTTACTGCTCCCTGATTTTGGATTGACTCTTCTTTAACTCCCAAAAGTTCTGTCTTTACCTGGTTGGCATAAGATACAATTGTACCTTTATAATACTCAGAAGAGCCTGCATGAAGTGTAATTGTGTGAGCAATGTTTCCACCAGTGCAGCTTTCAACTGTTGAAAGGGTTTTATTTTTTTCTAATAATAGTTTGCTAACAAGAACACTTAAATCGCCTTCATCAAATCCTATAAAATAGTCTTTAATAAGTGGCATTAGTTTTTCAACTTGATTATCCAATTCTTGCTTAATTGCCTTTTCATCTTCTCCTCTTGCTGAAAGGCGAAGTCTTAAAAGATTTGCGGCAGGAAGATAGGCCAACTTAATGTATTTAGGTAAAGCCAATTCAAATTCTTCAATCATATCGGAAAGAAAGCTTTCTCCCACGCCTTGAGTTATTATTGTTTTATGAAATATTGCTGAGGGTTTATAGTGAGAAAGTAAGAGAGGTATAACGTGCTTTTGCATCATTGCTTTCATTTCAAAGGGAACTCCAGGCATTGATATAATTAACTTACCTTCTTTTTCAAAACACATTCCTGGTGCTGTACCAACTAAGTTTTCAATAACCCTGCATTTCTTTGGCACCAATGCCTGAAGACGATTTGTTGGCGTAAGAGTATATCCTCTATGGTCAAAAATTCTTTTAATATTTGCCAAAACATTCTCATCTTCCACCAACTCACTATCAAATATCTTTGCTAAAGTATATTTTGTTATATCATCTTTGGTTGGTCCCAAGCCTCCAGTAATTAAAATGCAATCGGCATGCTGTAAAGCATTGAGAACAGACAATTCAATTTCATTTGCATCGTCAGCAATAGTCGTTACCCTGTTTACATTCAGTCCAACTTTGTTTAACTCCTCTGACATAAAGGATGCATTGGTGTTAACTACTTGTCCAATTAGAAGTTCGTCGCCAATATTTATTATTTCAATATCCATTTTTGTTGTAAGTTTAAATCCATTTAAAAAATAGTTGTGCAAAATTAATGATTTGTTTCATTGGAGTGAGAATTAGCAGAATTAAATTCAAAAAATGGCTCATAATTACAGTAAAGAAATATGCTTTAATGGTTGAATTAGTGAAGAAAAGAAAGGATAAGGAAAGTAATTTGATGAAATATTGTATCTTTGTGCAGAATTTGAGTTAATTATAATTGCATTTTTGTGATATGAACATGTACGATTTAATCCCTAAGGAATATCTTTTAAAACATATTGAATTATCTTTAAGTGAGGATATTGGAGATGGAGACCATTCTTCTTTAGCTTGTATTTCAAAGAATGAAACCAATAAGGCAAAACTTGTTGCTAAGGAGGAAGGAATAATTTGTGGTATTGATATTGCAAGAGAAGTTTATGCTTTGGTTGACAAGAGCATTAAATTTACTGCAATGATGAAAGATGGTGACAGGATAAAGAAAGGAGATATTATTTTCAGGGTTGAAGGCTCTGCAATTGGTATTTTAACTTCAGAAAGAACAGCATTAAACTATATGCAAAGACTATCAGGAATTGCAACCTCAACTAATGAATATGTTGAATTGATTAAAGGTACAGGAACAAAACTTCTTGATACAAGAAAAACGACTCCTTCCATGCGTTTATTTGAGAAATATGCAGTTAAAGTTGGAGGAGGCTACAATCATAGAATTGGACTTTATGATATGATAATGCTTAAGGATAATCATATTGACTTTGCTGGTGGAGTTGAAAATGCAATAACAAAAACCAAAGAATATTTAAAGAATGTGGGTAAGGAATTGAAGATTGAGGTTGAGGTTCGTTCTATGGAAGAATTGGAAAGAGTACTTAAGATTGGAGGAGTTGACAGAATTATGCTTGATAACTTTACTCCTGAACTATTGCAAAAGGCTATTGAAAGAATTGGAGGGAAATATGAAACAGAAAGCTCAGGTGGAATAAACAAAGACACCATTCTTAACTTTGCAAAAACAGGAGTTGATTTTATTTCTGTTGGTGCTTTAACTCATCAAATTAAATCTTTAGACTTAAGTTTAGTTGCTCAAGATTAATATTTAAAATTACATACTTTAAGTTTTCTAATGCCGAATAAACAAAATAAATATCTTAGACATTTCCTTTATTGGAGACCCATTAGGAATGCTTTGCATGTTTCAAGGCTTATTGTTCTGCCAGGTTTTCAGGGGGTTCCTTTGTTTGATGTTTTGTTTTTCTTCTTTCAAGGATTGGCAAAAGGTTTCATTAATCAAAGAGCAGCAGCACTTGCTTATCACTTTGTTTTGGCTACCTTCCCTCTACTGCTTTTCTTCTTTACTCTTTTGCCTTATGTTCCCATTGACTCATTATATCTTCAAATTATAGAACTTATTAACACCTTAGTTCCTGAATCAGTTGCAGAAAAGACAATATCTGTAATCAATGAAATATTTCTAAAGAAACATCAAGGGCTTATGTCCATTGGCTTTATAAGTTCAATTTATGTTGCCTCAAGTGGTATTAATGCAATGATGATTTCTTTTAATAGCTCAAAACATGTTACTCAAAAAAAGAAATGGTTTAGAAGAAGATTAATCAGTATTGGATTAGTTTTTGCAATTGGATTAGTTGTTATTTTGTCCTTTACATTAATAATAGGCTCTACAACATTTTTCAAATTCCTTTTAGAAAATTCCTTTATTGAAGAAGGTATAATATTGTTTCTTCTTAAATCAGCAAAATGGTTATTATTGGTAGCTTTAGTTTATATAATGTTCGTTATGATATATTATTATACCCCTGCAGATAAATCAAACTTTAAGTTCTTTTCAGCAGGAGCAACCTTAGCTACAATTCTTTTTATACTTTCAGTTTCGGGATTCAATTTCTACATATCCAATTTTTCTCGCTACAATGCTCTTTATGGCTCAATTGGAGCTTTAATCATATTTCTTTTGTGGTTCTATTTAATATCCTATATTTTAATAATTGGCTACGAACTTAACGCCAGCATAGCCTATGCAGTAAAAGAAAAAGTATTAAAAAATGACAATGAAGACAAAGAAGACTCAATTAAGATAAGTCGTACTGCTGGAAACAAATCGGTTTATAGGAGATGGAGAAGAATTTTAAGCAGGATAATGATATTAATAAGAAGAATAGGCAGTAAAAGAAAACAATAAAACAACAAAAAACAGAGTAATAAAATAAATAAATATAAAAAATATGGGTAAGATTGTAGCAATAGTAGGAAGGCCAAATGTGGGGAAATCAACTCTTTTTAATAGACTGACAGAATCAAGAGATGCAATAATTCATGAAGTGGCAGGAGTAACAAGAGATCGCCATTATGGGAAAAGCAATTGGAATGGAAAGGAGTTTTCTGTAATTGACACAGGTGGATATATTATGGGTAGTGATGATGAGTTTGAACATGAGATTAGAAAACAGGTTGTTTTAGCTATTGAAGAGGCTGATGCAATTATGTTTTTGGTTGATGTTAAGGAAGGATTGACTCCAATGGATGAAGATGTTGCCGATTTGTTAAGAAAAACTCCAAAGAAAGTACTTTTGGTTGCAAACAAAGTTGATAACACTCAAAGAGCAAATGACCATGCAGAGTTTTATTCATTAGGACTTGGAGAAATTTATTGTATTTCTGCAATTAATGGTTCTGGAACTGGTGATTTGCTTGATGAACTTGTGAGAGATTTTGAAGTTGAGGAAGAAGAAGAAAACATTGATACTGACTTGCCAAAGATTGCAGTTGTTGGAAGACCTAATGTTGGTAAGAGTTCAATGATAAATGCTTTAATTGGACAAGATAGAAATATTGTAACAAACATTTCAGGAACAACAAGAGATTCTCTTCTTACAAGATATAATCTTTTTGGATTTGACTTTATGATTGTTGACACTGCTGGAGTTAGGAAAAAAGGAAAGGTTTTTGAAGATGTGGAGTTCTATTCTGTTATGCGTTCCATCCGTTCAATTGAAAGCAGTGATGTTTGTATTTTGATGCTTGATGCCTCTCAAGGCTTGGAATCACAAGACTTAAACCTCTTTAGCTTAATTCAAAGAAATAATAAAGGAGTTGTTATTGTTGTAAACAAATGGGATTTGATTGAAAAGGATACAAACACTTCAAAAGACTTTGAAGCAAGGATTAGAGAAAGAATTGCTCCTTTTGATGATGTTCCAATTATATTTACTTCAGTAATCAACAAGCAAAGAATTTTCAAGGTTTTGGAAACTGCAAAAATGGTTTATGAGTCACGTACACAACAAATATCAACATCACGTTTAAACGAAGAGGTTCTACCAATTGTTAAGGAAGAAAACCCACCACCATCATACAAAGGAAAGCATATTAAGATTAAATATGTAATGCAACTTAAGACTGCTTATCCTCAATTTGTTTTCTATTGCAATCTTCCTCAATATATTCGTGAACCATACAGAAGATATGTGGAAAACAGAATGAGAGAAATTTATAACTTTCACGGTGTTCCAATCACTCTCTATTTTAGAGAAAAATAAAATATGTCAGTACGTTTAGACAAGTGGCTTTGGGCAGTCAGGCTTTACAAGACAAGAGCTTTAGCAACGGATGCCTGTCGATTGGGTAAGATTACTCAAAATGACATTATTGCTAAGGCTTCAAAAGAAGTAAAGGTTGGTGACAGATTTGAAATAAACATAAATCAACTGCACAAAGAAATTGAAGTTAAAGAATTACTAAACAATAGAATTTCTGCCAAAATGGTGGAGAACTATATGATTGACCTTACTCCGCAAGAAGAGTACGAAAGAATTGAGGTAGCTCGAAAATTTGCCTTTGAGAAAAGAGATAGAGGAGTTGGACGACCAACAAAGAAGGAAAGAAGGGATATTGATTCTTTTAAAGATTAGTTTTTTTAATGATTAGTGAAAAGGTAAAAGTGAAGAGTGAAAAACTTTCTTCCCTTTTAGGGGAATGAGGGGTGTTATTAGTGGTTAATGATTAATTGGGTTTAGGGAGTTTAAGGACATTAAGGTCTTTAAACTCCTTATTTAGTTTTACTGAAATAAGGTTTTATTTTTTTACTTCAATAATAATTTACGGAAATCTCTTTTCTTTATTCAAAAACATCTTTTCTCTTTAAAAAATATAGTTTTTTGAGCCATTTTTGAGAAAAGAGAGTTAAATTACCTGAATTTTAATTCACTGATAATAAGCATATAAATATTTTAATATCACTTTTTAGATTAGATTATTTGGTTTGTAAGAAAACTTGTACTACTTTTGCACTCTGAAACAAGACGCGGGATGGAGCAGTGGTAGCTCGTCGGGCTCATAACCCGAAGGTCGTAGGTTCGAGTCCTTCTCCCGCAACAAAGGTTAATTATAATTGTTGAGAATGGGACAACTTTCGGGTTGTCCCTTTTCTTTTTATATCATTTCACACTAATTTTTAATCCAAAAATTAGAAACAAAACAATAATTCACGTATTTTTGCACTTTATTTTACAATTTTAATAATATGAGTACAGAACTTTCTGAACAAGAGATATTACGCCGTCAAGCTACAGAGGAAATGCGTAAATTAGGTATTAACCCCTATCCTGCCCCACTATATGAAGTAAATGCTAAAACAACAGAGATTTTAGAAAAATATCCTCAAGACAATTCCCTATTTCAAGAAGTAAGTATTGCTGGTAGAATTATGTCTCGCAGAATTATGGGAGCTGCTTCATTTGCTGTTATTCAAGACAGCGTTGGGAAGATTCAGCTTTACATTAAGCGAGATGAAATTTGTCCAGAGGAAGATAAAACAATGTATAATACTGTTTTCAAGAAACTTTTAGACATTGGAGATATTATTGGAGTTAAGGGTTATGTTTTTGTAACTCAAATGGGAGAAACATCAATTCACGTTAAGGAACTGACTGTTCTTTCAAAATCAATTCGTCCTCTTCCAATTGTTAAGGAAAAGGATGGTGTTGTTTATGATGCTTTCACCAACCCAGAACAAAGATACCGTCAACGCTATTTAGACCTGATTGTTAATCCTGAGGTAAGAGATGTGTTTATTAAAAGAACAAAGATTATAAACACAATACGTGATTTCTTTAATGAAAAAGGATATCTTGAAGTGGAAACTCCTGTTCTTCAAAACATACCTGGAGGTGCAGCAGCAAGACCATTTATAACACATCATAACGCACTCGATATTCCTCTTTATCTAAGAATTGCAAACGAATTATATTTAAAACGCCTGATTGTGGGAGGTTTTGAAGGAGTTTATGAGTTTTCTCGTAATTTCCGAAATGAAGGAATGGACAGAACTCATAATCCTGAGTTTACTGCAATGGAAGTATATGTTGCCTTTAAGGATTATTTCTGGATGATGGATTTCACAGAAGAAATGATTGAAAGAGTAGCAATAGCTATTAATGGAGGAACAAAGGTTGCTTTAGGAGATAAAGAAATAGACTTTAAACGCCCTTATAGAAGAGTGAAGATGAGCGAAGCTATTTTGGAACATACAGGTTACGATATAACAAAGATGAGTGAAGAGGATTTATTCGAAGCTTGCAAGAAGATGAATATTGAGGTAGATAGCACAATGGGTAAAGGAAAACTTATAGATGAAATTTTTGGAGAAAAATGTGAGCATCACTATGTTCAACCAACATTTATCTATGATTATCCAAAAGAAATGTCTCCACTAACAAAAGAACATCGTGAGAATAAAGACTTGACTGAACGATTTGAACTTTTTATTAATGGAAAAGAATTAGCTAATGCTTATTCAGAACTGAATGATCCAATTGACCAACTTGATCGTTTCCAACAACAACTTCAACTTATGGAAAGAGGAGATGATGAAGCTATGTTTATAGACTATGACTTTGTTAGAGCATTGGAATATGGTATGCCTCCAACATCAGGAATGGGAATAGGTATAGATCGTTTAACCATGTTTATGACAAATACTCCTTCAATTCAAGATGTACTTTTCTTCCCTCAAATGAAGCCTGAAAAGCAAATAGAAGGATAATAAACAAACCTAACAAAGATAAAACTCGAAACAAATGAACAATAGAGCAAGAACTCCTTTAATTATTGCTATTTCTTTAATTATTGGAATAGTTTTAGGATATTATATCATACCAAGCAAGGAGTCTAAATCTACATTTGTTTCATCCTCCAAAACTGCATTGGCACAAAAATTTGCCTATATAATGGATTTGATTGAAGATGATTATGTAGATGAAGTTGATTTTGATTCAATTTCAGACAATTTCATTCTTTCTTTTCTTCAACAGTTAGACCCTCACTCAACCTATTTGACAACAAGTCAGTTTAAAAAAGAGCAGGAATCACTTGATGGAGGCTTTGAAGGAATTGGAGTTCAATACAGGATAATTGACGACACAATTGCAGTTATACAACCCGTTAAAGGAGGTCCTTCTCAAAAGGCAGGAATAATGGCGGGAGATAGAATTGTTACCATTAACGACACCCTTTGGGCTGGAAAGAAGATAGATAATGATGATGTTATGCGACTTCTTAAAGGTGAAAAAGGAAGTAAAGTGAAATTGGGCATTAAACGTCAAGGCATAAGCAAACTAATTCCTTATGTTATCAGCAGAGATATTATCCCTACTTATAGTGTGGATTATTTTGGAATGATAGACAGCAAAACAGGATATATCCGTTTAAGTCAATTCTCTCAAACAACATCCGAAGAAGTAAACAGAGCATTAAACGATTTACTTAGAAGAGGAATGAAACAATTAGTTTTTGACCTTAGAGGAAATGGAGGAGGATATTTGGAACAAGCATATAAGGTTGCTGATGAATTCCTTCCTGTTGGAGATTTAATTGTTTATACCAAAGGAAGAAAAAGAGATAGAAATGATTTGTTTGCAACACGTGGAGGAATGTTTGAAAAAGGCAAGTTGATAATTTTGATTGATGAGCTTTCAGCTTCTGCAAGTGAAATTGTCAGTGGAGCAATGCAAGACAACGATAGAGCAATGATAATTGGCAGAAGAACATTTGGCAAAGGATTGGTTCAAGAACAGAAACTATTGCCCGATGGTTCTGCCGTTAGAATAACTGTTTCACGCTACTATACTCCTTCTGGAAGATGCATTCAAAGACCTTATATAACTGGAAACCCTGATCAGTATTTTGAAGACTTTATTAATCGTTATGCCACAATGAGCAAGGGCGACAAAGACACAATTGCACATCCAGACAGCTTGAAATTCAAAACAAAGAAAGGAAGGTTTGTTTATGGCGGTGGTGGAATTGAGCCAGATATTGAATTACCATATTATAATTATAAGAAATCAGAATTCTATTCTCAAATTCTAAGAAAAGGACTTCTTTATAAGTATTGTTTTGACTATGTTGACAAACATCGCAGTTTATTTAAGAAATATTCCGATGGAGATGACTTTATGAAGAAATTCAATATTGAACAGGGAATGTTTGATTCCATGATAGAATATGCCAACAAGAATGGAGTTAAACAAGAAGCTCCAAAGGGCAGAGAAAAGTCAGAAATTATGCTTTTGATGAAAGCCTACATTGCTCAATCATTATACGAAGACAAATACTATTACTCAATTTTCCTTAAGATTGATGATGACTTGCAAAAAGCATTACCTTACTTTGGATACATTAATTAAGTGAAAAGGTAAAAGCTAAAAGTGAAAAGCTTCCTTTTAAGTAAAAAGTAATAGGTAAAAGGTAAAAATGTCTTCCCCTTTAGGGGAATGAGGGGTGTTATTAATGGTTAATGATTAATTTCTTGAACTATGATTACACTGATTAAATGATTGCCATGAAGGGTTAATGAAATACTTAATATAATCAAGAAAATCCTATAATCTTGGAAATCCTGATTCTGACAAAGAAAAAATCATAGTAAATCAATAAATCAGTTAAATCAAGGTTCAGACAAAAGAAACACCTAAACACCTAAACAATTTCCTTAGTATTGAATTCTATTTCTAAAGTCGTCTCTTAATTCGTATTTCAAATCTTGAAGCATTGAGGCTTTAACTGCAATGGTGAAGTTCCATCCTTGACGGAAACCAAAAGGCACCCAGTTCATTCTCATTTCCCAGCAATGTAAATCTCTGTAAAAATCTATTGATGTATAGGTGTAGTCTTTATTGATAAAGTCGTATCCTGAAGTTAAACCAATCTTCCACTTTGGAGTAAGATTAATATCTCCCTTAACAGTGAATACAGCTGATTTATTAGTTTCATATCCTGCAATTACCATCACAAAAGAACTTAACTGACTATATGTTAGTCCAAGATTTAAAGTCCAAGGAATAGTAAAATCAACATCATGTCCCAAAACCTCATTAGGATTAACAAAAGGAGAATAGCTCATTTGGCTTGGAGAAACAAAATCTTTGCTTTGTTGATTATTATTTGTACTTGGCTTGTTTCCTTTTCCTGTCAATTGCCAAGAAAGATTTAAGTCCCATTGAGAGTTTTGACGCTTAAACAAACGATTTTCTGTATTAATAAGAAGTTGATTTGTTAATCTTCCTAAGCTGTCCATTGCATAAGGAGTGAAAGAGGCAGAGAAATTAATAATAAGTTTTTTAAACAAGGTTGTTCTTGCATTTAATCTTAGTGGTTGCCAATTAACAGAGTCTTTGGCAAGGTCGTAGCCTGAGGACAGGTTTAAGCTTTCCAAAAGAGTTATTTTAGTTGTTCCATCAACAGTGTCTTTGGATGACTTAACTTTAATTTCTAAATTATTGCCTATTGAAAAGCCAACAACTCCTGACTGACCATTTGGTGGTGAGCCAAACATTCCATCCTCTGTTTTTGAATAGTAAACCTTATTATTATTCTTATCCAGATAGAAATCGTAGAAACCAAGTGATGGATTGGAGAAATCGGGTGTGTAGGTGAAGCTAACGGAAGGGTTTATAACGTGTCTTATTGCTTTCAGGTATCCTTTCTTGAAGGTAAACATTCCATAAATGCGAGTGTTAAGGTTGGAAGAAAAGTTTGCATCTCTGTTGGCAAAGAAGCCCATTATTGTATCTTTCAAAACAGCCACTTGATTAGTGTCCATTGGATCAAGTTTTTTAGATATATAGTTAAGATACCATCTTTCGGTGTAGTTGATTGAGTTTGTCCAGTTTAAATGTTTTAAAACTTTAATATTGCTTTGTATTGGAATGGAGTGTTGCATTCCATTTCTCATATACTTTACAACATCTTTGGAGAATAAAAGGGTGTCGTATGTATTTATGGTATTTGTTAAACTTGCACGATAGGAAAGAGAAATATCTTCATACCATCTTGTTTTTCCTTTCACTTTCTTCCTTCTTAAAGGATAGAACTGCGATGTTGAAAGAGAGATTGAAGGTAAATCCAAGCTAATTGCTTTTGTGTTGGCATTATAAACCTCTCCCAGATTGGCAGTGAAAGAAACCTTTTCTCCAAATCGAGTTGAATAAGCAACACTTGATGTTGTTGTATTGTTGAAATAATCGCTTGTGCTAACAGCATACTGATTGAAAGTGCTACTTACCAGGTTAACATTTGCAGAGAAATTTCTATAAGGGTGAGATTTTGAATCTTGATTATGTGTCCAACGAAAACGGAAGTCAGTTTGTTCATTATAGCTTGGAGTGTTGCTGATACCTGTTTTGTTTACTTCATAACGCAATTCAAATCCTCCTCTGTATTTATATCTCTTGGCATAGCTTGTTTTAAGATTTCCAGCCCAACTCATATTGGTGTAAACATCGGCCTGAAGAGATAAATCAACATAATCGTTAATTGCAAAATACCAACCAATATTTCTAAGGTAGTATCCCCTGTTTTGAGCATATCCATAGGTAGGCATTAGAAAACCTGATTTCTTTTGACTTGTGAATGGGAAGTATCCAAAAGGTATTGCCAAAGGAAGTGGTATGTCTAAAATTGTAAACCATGCAGGACCAGTAACAATTTTATCTTGAGTAACTACTTTTGCTTTATTGAAGTTTATTGCAAAATGAGGATGCTCCAAATCGCAGGTTGTAAACTGTCCTCCTTTAATATACATTATCTTGTCATCAACTTTCTTCACTTGACTACCATGCAAATAGCCCTCTCCCTCTTTGGTAAAAACTCCACTAATCAATCCCTTCTTTGATTCAATATTATAGTCTATTATCTTTGCATTATATTCTGCTCCATTATCCTTAAATTTTGGATGCTGAACAATATTCTCCAATGAGTCTTGAATACCTTCTGCATGCAGTTCTTTTGAATTAAAGCCAATGGTTATCTGTCCTGCCTCCAATTCTGTTTTACCCATCACAATTTTTGAATTATTGTAAAGGAAAACTTTTTTGGAATCCAAATCAATTGCAATTGAATCCTGTGCAGAATAATTTACTCTTTCATCGAAGGTTTTCTTCCTCTTTTTAGTTTTTATTGAGTCATTTTTTAATAAAGTGGAATCACCAGTTGAAACTAAAGAATCAACATTTGAAGAAAGAATTTTATCGGGTATTGTATCTGTTTGATTTTGTGAATAGGAACAAAAGGGTAGAATGCATAATAACATTAGCACATAAATAAAATTTAGTGGATTAATTATGTAAAAATGTTTTTTCAAGTTGCTATTTCTTCTAATTTATATATCTTTGTAAACGAATTTGCAAAAATAATGTTTTATTCCCATAGTTGAAGAATAAAGAGAAAACTAAAATAAATTTGATGTTCAAAAGATGAAAAAACTTTTAATATTACTGCTCCTTTCCATTAATACTCTGTCATATACCATTGCTCAAGAAACAAGTTCATCGAGGTTCTCAAAAATTGTAATTGACCCGGGACATGGTGGTGACAAACCTGGAGCAAAGGGTAAAAGAAGTTTGGAGAAACATATTAATCTTGCAGTCAGTTTGAAGTTGGGTGAATTAATAAACAATTATCTTCCTGATGTTAAGGTTATTTATACTCGAACAAAGGATGTTGATGTTGATTTAATTAATCGTTCTCGACTTGCAAACAGAGAAAAGGCAGATCTTTTTATATCCATTCACTGCAATGCTGCTCCCAATCGTACTGCCTGCGGAACTGAAACCTTTGTTATGGGGCTTGCAAAATCACAGGCAAATATTGAAGCTGCAAAGAAAGAAAATGCTGATATCTTAACGGAAGCCAACTATGCTGAAAACTACGATGGCTTTGACCCTAACTCACCCGAATCAAACATATTTTTTGCTCTTTATCAGAATGCCTACCTGGAACAAAGTCTTTCACTTGCTGACAAAATACAAAAACACTACACTGCCAACACAAAACTTTATGACAGAGGAGTTAAACAAGCTCCCTATCTGGTACTCTACAAAACTTCCGTACCTGCCGTACTGACTGAAATAGGTTTTATTTCAAACGAAAGGGAGGAGAAATACCTCAACACAGAAAAAGGACAATATGAAATAGCTGCTTCAATCTTCCAAGCCATTTTCAACTACAAAAACAGAATAGAGGGTAAAAAGATTGCCCCTCCTTCAATTTCCGAACTTATACCTCACAGGGTGATTAAAGAAGAAGAAGAAAGAATTAAGAGAGAGGAAGAGGAAAGAAAAATTAGAGAAGAACAGGACAGAATTGCACTTGAAAAACAAAAAGAAATAGACGCTCAACAGAAAGAAAAAGAAGCAAGAGAAAAAGAGGCAAATGAGAAGGACTCAATTGCAACTGAAGAAGAAACAAATGATGTAGTTTACAGAGTTCAGGTTTTTGTGGATAAAGCCAAGCTTTCAAAAGAAGACTCAAGACTGAAAGACTTGGAAGAGGTTTGGATGTATAAGGATAATAAGATGTGGAAATACACTGCTGGAAACTTTAACAACTTCAATCAAGCCAATGAATACAGAAGAACTCTTAAAGATAAAGGATATAAAGATGCTTTTGTGGTAATATTCCATAAAAACAAAAGAATATCACTTGAGAGAGCAAAAGAATTAGAAAAAGAAAATAATAAATAAATATCGTGAAAATTAAGACCGAATATAAAATAGGTATTATAGGTTTAATATCAATTTTAGTACTATATTTTGGAATCATGTTCCTTAAAGGGCAAGACCTGTTTAATGTTGAAACAAGTTATTATGCAGTTTTTGATGATGTATCAGGACTTTATAAATCCAATTACATATACTTGAACGGTATGAAGGTTGGATATATTAAAGACATTAAGAGCATTGACCCTAAAGCAAGTAAATTTGTTGTCTGGATAGCTGTAAACAGTGACATTAAAATTCCTAAAGACTCAAAGATAATGATTTTCTCTTCCGATCTGCTCGGTTCCAAAGCCCTGAAGATAAACATGGGTATTAGCAATGACGTATTTAACAAAAGAGATACAATTCAATCAGCAAAGGAAACAGGAATGATTGACCAACTGGCTGACAACATAACTCCAATTGTTGTTAGACTGAATAGTGTTATGACTAATATTGACACATTGATTGTTGGAGTTAATAATGTCTTAGACAAAAAATCACAGCAAGACATTAAGGCAAGTCTTGAAAACATTAAACAACTAACTCAAAACATTGAAAATATTTCAATTAAGGTTGATGGCTTAATGGATAAGGAGAAAACTAAGATTGATAAAATAATGACCAATGTTGAAAGCATAACCAATAACTTCGAACAAAACAACGACAAGCTAACCAATGCTATCAACAATTTCAGCAATATTAGCGACACCATTGCCAAAGCCAATTTGGGTAAGACCATTAAGGAAACAAACGAAAGCTTAACATCACTTACAAAGGTTATGCGTTCAATTGAAAAAGGCGAAGGAAATGCAGGATTATTGCTTAAGGATGATAAACTCTATAAGAACTTGGAAAGCTCAACTAAGAAATTAGATGCCTTAATTGAAGATATTAAACAAAATCCAAAACGCTATTTAAAGGTTAGTGTGTTTTAGTTCTTTTTGTTTAAAGGCATAGAGAATTTGAAACTGCTACCCTCTCCCAACTTACTCTCAACCCATATCCTACCTCCCTGTTTTTCTACAAGCTCCTTGCAGATAGAAAGACCTAAGCCTGTGCCCTTTTCTCCATTAGTACCATTGGTTTTGAATGACTGCAAAGGATTCCAAATTAAATTAATATTTTCCTGAGAAATTCCAATACCATTATCAGAAACAGTTATTATCATTTCATCTTCAACAATCTCTTGATAAATATTCACTTCACCCTCTGGTTTAGAGAACTTAATTGCATTGGATATTAAATTTCTCAGAACTGTTTTAGTCATATTTGGATCAGCAAAAATCTTCCTGTCATCCTCAAAACAACTGCATTGAAGCCTAACATTCTTATCCTTAGCAATTAAATTGGAAGCACTAACAACCTCATGACAGATTTCATGATAATTAATCTCCTTAGGACAGAAAACAATCTGACCACTCTGCGATTTGAGCCAAAGCAAAATATCCTCCAACATCTCATAAGTTCTGTTGGATGTCTCATTAATAATTCCAATATGCTCTTTTATGGTTTCAATATCAAAATCCTTTAAGTTTTCAAGCAAAAATGAAGAAAATCCAATCAAAGAAGTAAAAGGACCCTTAAGGTCGTGAGCCAAAATTCTTATAAACTTATCCTTATCGGAATTCATTATTTGCAATTCCTTAGAATACTTAATCAATTTCTCTTCAGACTTCTTGCTTTCAGTTATATCAGAAAAAGTTACAACAACCCCATAACCTTCAATATTCAAAGGAATAACATCAACATTCAACCAGATAAAATCTCTATCCTTTCGTGCAAAGCCCATAATAACATTTGAAAGAGGCTCTTTATTCTTCAAAGCCCAAACACCTGGCAAATCTTCATTTTTCATTGGTGTATTGTCAGCATGAACAACATTCCAATCCGTACTGTTCAAATCCATATTCAAATGTTCATCTCTTGAAATGCCAAGAATTTTATCCGAAGCATCATTACAATCAATAATTTTACCCTCTTCATCAGTAATGGAAATACCAACCTCAACAATATCAAAAATCGTTTTGAATTTAATTTGATTTTCAAGATATTCCTTATTTAACCTGCTAAGAATTAAGTTTTTGTTTTCAAGGTCAATCCTATGCTCCGAAAGTTCATTATTAACTAAAGTCAGTTTTTCCTTAGTTTCCATAACCTCCTTCAAAGAACCAAGAATATACTTATAGAATAATCCAATGGAATAAACTATCAATAAGCCAATAACAGAGTATAAAGTAATTGCATTTAGCCAAGGATAAAGACTATAATTGAAAACATTAAAGTCCATTGTCCTTTCAATATAACCATTTAGAATCAAAATCCCTATAATTGAATAACCAGTAATTGAAGCTATGAGGTAAAAAATCCCAACTTTCCAACCAAAAAGAATGGTAATAATTAAAATTCCAATAATGCTTTGAATATTTCCCCCTGAAAGACTAAAGATAGAAGTACCTATTAATCCAAAGGCAACGGAAACAACAGCAACTGAATGAGCTTTAAACTTTAAAGAAAATTTCTTTCTCGAAAAGAAGAGGAATAAAATAAATAATAACTCAAAAACATAAATTGAAAAATAATTCTCCCATCCATAGTTAAATAATCTAATTGTGGAAAATAGAACAACAGGGAGTATAAGAATAGATATAGATATTATCGCATAGTTGATAACCTTATCCCTCAGAAAATCTAAGTTAATTCCATACTTATTCATATCTCAAAATTATTTGACTAATATTATATATTTTACCTGATAAAAAAGTAAAGTGAGTAAGTCAAGGAATAAAAACAGAGCAATTCATGAATATGATTTCATTAGTTTTTCAGACGTCAAAAATATATTATTTATTTGAAAGAAACAAATATTTGATAAAGAAAATAAAAAAATCAATACCTTTTTACTTTAAAAATTTACATTTTTTTCCTTTTTCCTATCCATTTAAAAACCACCCCGTATCCCCAACTTTTATCTTAAATTCACCCCTCTTTCCCCTAATTGACCACTAACCATTCACCCCTCATTCCCCTAAAGGGGAGGAAACACCTCAACACCTAAACACATAAACATTATCAACCGACCTTTTGCAAAAAGCGTGAAGAAAATTGTAGTTTTGACCGTAAAGAAAGTTTATATGTTTGAGCGAAGCGAGTTTATAAACTTTTAGTGAAAGGCTGCAATTTTTAGCTATTTGTGAAGAGTCTTGATTTTTTGTTACTTTTTTATCAAGAAAAAAGTAAGGAAAGAAGAAGAAGAAAGAAAAAAGAAAGGCGAACCAAAGGCTCGCCCAACTTTTCAGATTCTTGTCAGAATCAGGATTTTCTTGATTTAAGGATTAATAGGATATTAAACTAAGAATTAATTAAAAAAATCAAGTCAATCCTATAATCCTGTAAATCTTGATTCAGAATAGCCACTCCTTACGGAGCAACAGGTGCATCAGCAGCTGGCAACACCAAACCCTTAGGCATTGGATTACGATATTCGTAACTTGTGGTTTTAAGTTTGTTTTTAAACCTTACATTAGGGCGGAAATTCACTCTAACGCCTCTAATAGTTGTTGCATCAACTTCTTCAGCAGTAAGCATAGCTTTGGCACTAAGATATGGAGTGAAAATGCCTAACTCATTCAATTGAACTGTAATTCCATTCATAGATGCATCAGTAATAACAACTTGCAAAGCACGAAGAGCAGACAAAACATCATTCTCAGCCAATGCAGAAGCGCTGGAAATTCTTTCAATTAACTGTTCTTGACTCATAATTCCATTTCTTGAAATAGTAGCCAAGTACTTTTCTCCAGGAGCAGCTCCAACAGAAATTTTCTTTTTGATTGTTGTGTAATTCAACATAATTTTTTGCGATTACCTTAACACTATCGCGAGGTTTTTTGTTATACATAATTGTGAATTAAAATGAAAACTTCTATTTTTTTCATTTTTTTTATTGCAAAGATACAACTTATTTAGCTATTTACCAAACTTTTAAACCCTATAATTTAACATTCTAAACAAAAATACGTTGATTTCCTAACTATTTTTACTGTTTTACCTATTTTCCATTTAAACAACATTTTACATTAAGTTCAGAGAAATTTCTTTAGCTAATATAGCTATTTAAAAAAAGAAGAAGTCTTTTTGAAAAAAGAAGGGACTTACTTTTAAAAAGACAGGGAGTTGATAAAAGAACACTTAACATATAAAATCAGATAGGAAAAGAAATAAAAAGTTAAAAAAGTAATAAAATAAGCCCCAAAATGAAAAGTATTTCTGTAAGAGCAAATAAAAAAAGTTTTGAAAAAAGACCCAATTCTATTACTTTTTTAACTTTAGAGCTACAGGATACCATATCCCTACAATATTATTATTAGAATTTACAATCCAAAAAGAAATGTAAAATACAGAATAACATATATATAGAAATATATCTAAGATTTGTTATTGGATATACAAAAATTGGAGAATATGGAGTTTAGTTGTTGTATGTTGGCTGTTTAGGGAGGTAGGGAAGTAGGGAAGTAGGGAAGCAATTTACTATCTTAATATATATAAAGGTATAAAAGTGCTTCCCTAAGTATTTATCCTCCCTAAAAGTTATCTGCCCCGTAGTGCGGTATTTATAATGCCACACAACGAAAATCTCAAACACCAATAAATATAGGATAAGCTCAAAAAACCATTTTTTCTAAAAAACAAGCTTTTAAAGATATAAAACACTAATAAACAGTAATATGTATTTTATCTTATGCGAGAAATTTATTTTTATTTACTATAAAATGTATTTATTTTTTCGCATGTAAGGTTAAACATATATTATCTAAAGACATATTAATGTGCTAAAAACTTGCAGGAACTTTTAATATTAGCTAGGATATTCGCAAATAGCGAGAGCATTAACAATTCGCCAAACAACTTTTTGGTATTATGTTGAGGAAATCTTTTAATCAAAAAACATAGCTCAAGACAAAATAATTATTAGCTTTGTAGAATTATTGAATATGTTTATCATGGCAAAAATTAATGTAAAGGATACAGAAATATCAATTATTTCATTTGAGGAAAGGGATTACATTTCTCTAACAGATATGGCAAATGCAAAAGAAAGTATTAGTCGTGCTGCTGATATTATAAAAAATTGGTTGAGAAATCGTTATACTCTTGAATTTTTAGGGACTTGGGAGCAGATAAATAATCCAAATTTTAATGTGGTCGAATTTGACCACTTTAAAACCCAAGCTGGATTACCAAGTTTTGTGTTAAGTGTTTCTGAGTGGATTGATAAGACAAATGCAATAGGAATAATTGTAAAAAAAGGCAAATATGGAGGGACTTATGCCCACAAAGATATTGCATTTGAATTTGGTTCAGCCATAAGTGTTCCTTTTAAATTGTATTTGATTAATGAATTTCAAAGACTGAAAGAAGATGAACAGAAACAGCTTGGATGGTCAGCAAAACGTGAGTTAACAAAATTGAATTATCATATACACACTGATGCAATTAAACAAAATCTGATTCCTCAAAAGCTTTCTTCTAATCAAATTTCTGTCATTTATGCCAATGAAGCTGATGTGCTTAATGTTGCTTTATTTGGAATTACAGCCAAAGAATGGAGAGAAGAAAATCCCGATTTGAGAGGTAATATTAGAGATTATGCCTCAATTAATGAATTAATTTGCTTGTCAAACTTGGAAAATTTAAACGCAGTATTTATTAATGAAAAGATTTCACAAAAAGAAAGATTGTTAAAGCTTAATCAAATTGCAATTCAACAAATGATTATTTTACAAGATGTAGATAAAAGAAAATTACTAAAATAACTATTCCTTTGAATCCTTTAAAAGTATCGCACCTGCAATTACCATAAGACCTAAATAAATTGGTGCAGTAGACATATAACCGTCGTGCGGGATTTCTTTGCTTTGCAAAGCGACAAAGTCGATAATTCATATCCTTATAATAATAACGTATGGGATAGAATATCCCTCACAACGAAATATTGTAATAGGTAATAGTGAAAAGTGACAAGATTGTCTTTACTTAACTCTAATACTTTGCCCTACTTTGATGACACTTCTCTTATTGAGTTTATTCAGTTTAAAGATATCATCCATTGGTACGTTGTATTTTCGGGAAATGGCTGCAATTGTTTCGCCTTTCTTTACCTTATGATATTTTTTATTTTCATTAACTTCTTTTGCCTTCTTTGTTTTTTTAGTGTCTTTAGTTTTTGATTTAGTTACTTCTTTAGTTTTCTTAGTTGTTGTTTCTTCACTAAGGTCATCATTGGTTGCTTCTACTGTCTGTTCTTGTGATTGTACTTCTGCATCATTGCTCACTGCATTTTGTTCGGTGAATGGGCTTTCTTCCTTCTCTTTCTTGGTTACCTCTACTTTTTGATTTTTGTAGATGCTAAGTATCTTTCCTCTTTGTAGTGTTTTCTTGTTACCGTTCCAACGTTTCAAATCTTTAACACTTACGCCATAGCGTCTTGCAATGGAGTTCCAATTTTCGCCTTTTCTTACTTTATGTGTTAGTTTTACTTCTTTGGTTATGTATTCTTTTTCTACTTCCGGTTTGCCGAAGTATTTGTCTTTGTTGTATTCTGCTATGCTGTCTTCAAGGCTTATGAAGTCGTTAACGTAGCGAAATGGCAGTTTGAGGTGGTAGTCGTCTTGTGTTCCAAATATTATATCTCTTTTATATTGTGGGTTAAGGTCTTTAATTTGTTCTACGGGTATATTCAAAACATCTGCAATTTGTTGAAAATGTATGTCTCTTTTAACTGTTATGGTGTCGGTTGCTATTGGTTTTGACAATATGGCTGGTGCTATATTATGTTCCTTGTAGTAGTTCATCACATAGCATGCTGCTATATAGGCTGGAACGTATCCTCTTGTTTCTCTTGGAAGGTAGTTGTATATGCCCCAAAAATCGTTTTTCCCTGAGCGTCTTATTGCTTTGTTTACATTACCTGGTCCACAGTTGTAGGCTGCAAGTGCCAATTGCCAATCTCCATAAATTCTGTAAAGGTCTCTCAGGAATCGTGCTGCTGCAACGGTTGCCTTCAAAGGGTCTTTTCTATCATCAACATTGGCATTTATTCTCAAGTCATAACTTCTTCCAGTGGAATACATAAACTGCCACAGTCCTGTTGCTCCTGCTCTTGAAACTGCATTGGGGTTAAGGGCTGATTCAATTACAACCAAGTATTTTAGTTCGTGAGGTACGGAATACTGGTCGAGTATGGATTCAAAGATTGGGAAGTAGTATTTGCTTAGTCCTATCATCACTCCCACTCTTGCTCCTCCTTTGTCGATGTAGTATTCAATTATGTTTCTTACTTGTCGGTTGTAGGTCAGTTCAATGTTGCTTGGCAGGGCTCTAAGGCGTTTGGCTATAATTGAGTCGGAAACATTTGATACTGATGTTGGTTCACATAGATTGTCATAAGCCTTGTCGTAGCTCTTTTTAATTACTCTTGTGTTTTGTCTTATGTAGTAGGAATTAAGAAGTGAGTCGAAATTGGTTTCAAAATTTCGAATTACATTTAATTCCGATTCTTTTTGAGAAAATGAAACAAAAGGCAATAAAAGGGTAATTATAATTAAGAGGGTCAGGCGTTTAGACTTATACATTATTCTATTTTGATATTGTTTTGAAGGCGTAAAATTACAAAAAAACATTTAGTTAACGGCAATTCTCCTGGCTTTATTATTTTTTGTACTTTTGTACTCTATTATTTATCACATTAAAAATTTAAGAATTTACAGATATGAATATTGTTATACCCATGGCTGGAATGGGCAAGAGAATGCGCCCACATACTTTAAGTGTTCCTAAACCTCTGATTAAGGTTGCTGGCAAACCTATTGTTGAACGTTTGTGTGAAGATATTGTTGAAGTTTGTAATGAAAAAGTTGATGAAATAGGTTTTATTATTGGTGATTTTGGGAAGGAAGTGGAAGAAGGATTGATTGAAATTGCTAACAGATTAGGTGCTAAGGGAAAAATATATTATCAGAATGAACCTCTTGGAACTGCTCATGCCATTTTATGTGCTAAGGAAAGTTTGAAAGGAAAGGTTACTGTTGCCTTTGCCGACACTCTGTTTGATGCTGGTTTTAAACTAAACACTAATAGAGATGGTGTTATCTGGACACACAGGGTTAAAGATCCTTCTGCTTTTGGTGTTGTGAAGAAGAATGATGATGGAACAATTGCAGGTTTTATTGAAAAGCCAAAGATTTTTGTTTCCGATGAGGCTATTATTGGCATTTACTATTTTCTTGACGGTGAGAATTTGAGAAATGAATTGCAATATTTAATTGATAACAACATTAACAAACAGGGAGAATATCAACTGACAGATGCTCTTCAAAACATGCTTGACAAGGGATTGAAGTTTGTCACTAATGATGTTAAGGAGTGGTTGGATTGTGGAAATAAGAATGCAACTGTTAATACAAATCAAAGAGTGCTTGAGCTAAAATTGGATAAGGAAGAGTTGTTTGAAGAAGGTGCTGAATTTGTTAACTCTGAACTTATTCCTCCCTGCTATATTGCCAAAGGTGTTAAGGTTACCAACTCTAAGATTGGTCCTCATGTTTCAATTGGAGAAAACACAATTGTCAATGATTCAATAATTTCAAATTCAATTATTCAAAATTCTTGCCTTATTTCCAATCTCAAGTTTAGTAATTCCATGTTAGGAAGCAATGTTAAAGCACAAAGCAACGTTTTAGAATCAACTAAGGAAAGAGAATTGAACTTGGGAGATTATTCAGAAATAACACTATGAAGAATTTAAAAAATCTATTTTTACTATCTGTTGCCATTATTTTTTTAGCCTCATGCAGCTCCAAGAGCAAATTAGCCAGTGAGAAAAAAGAATATACTTCAAGTGAGTTGAAGATTGATGGCTTGTTTTTAGATGCTTGCACCCAAAAGCAATTGGGCAATTTGGACAAGGCTGTTGAACTCTTCGATCAGGTTATTGCTTCGGATGAGAAGTATGCAGCAGCTTATTTTGAAAAGGCAAGCATACTCTTTAATAAAAAAGAAGTGAAGGGAGCTATTGACTTAACTCAAAAAGCAATCGACCTTCAACCCAAAAACACTTGGTACAGGATGCAGATGGCAGAGATTTATCTTATTATCTCCGACTATACAAATGCTGCCAAAGTGCTTGAAGATTTAATTGTTTTGAACCCTGAGGAAAAAGATTACTACTTGCAACTTCTTCAAATTTACACTCAAGCCTCCGATGAAAGCAACTCTCAAAAAACTCTTGAAAGGATTGAAAAGAAATGGAAGAGCGATAAGGAGTTAAACTCTATCAAGAAACAGTACTATGCAATTTTTGCAGAGAAGAATATGAAGAAAAAGGATTATGTGAATGCTTTGAAATACTATCAAAAGATTGAGGAGATAGACCCATTGGATCCTTATATTCATGCTTCTTTGGCTAACTATTATCTTATTCAGGGAGACAGAGTAAAGACTTTTGAAAACCTTGAAAAATCTATTGGCAATAAGGAGCTTGACTATCAAACAAAATTGCAGGTTTTGATTGCTGTTTATGGCAATACTGTTGATTCTAATGAGGATGATTTTAATAAATTCTTTACTCTACTGCTCAATCTTTCAAAAGAATATCCAAAGGAAAAGACTATTTGGGAACTTCTTGCAACAGGATACAGTAAAATGGAGAACTTCCCCAAATCGGTGGAATGCCTGAAGATTGCTATTGAACTGGGCAATTTGCCAAAAAGCACTCAACCCAACAATTATCAAATATATCAAAGTCTTCTCTTTGCAGAAAGTCAAATGGATGCAACGGATAGTTTGATTGTGGATGCAAAGAAAACTATTGAACTTTATCCTGAACAACCTGTTCCTTATCTTATTCTTGGAACAAATCAGCTGATTAAAAAGGAATTTAATGAGTCATTGAAAACCTTGGAACAAGGAGTTGAATTGGTGGTAAATGATACTGTTTTGTTGGAAGAATTCTACAGTAATATTGCTCAAGCTCACTACGAACTTAAAGACGCAGAGAAAGCTTTTATTTATTTTGAAAAGGCTCTTAATTTAAATCCCGATAACTATATTGTTTTGAATAACTATGCTTACTATCTTTCTGTAGAGAATAAGGACTTGGACAAGGCTGCTCAAATGGCAAAGAAAGTATTTGACAAATACCCTCAAATGCCTACTTATGTTGACACTTATGCTTGGGTTTTGTACATTAAAAAAGAATATAAAGAGGCTCTTAGTGTTATACAAAACATAATTAATCAAAAGGATAAATGGAGTCCAACAATCACTGAACACTATGAACAAATACTTAAAGCTAACGAAAATAAATAATTTATTTTTTGTTTTAATTGCTCTCAGCACAATAGTTTTCACAAGCTGCAATGAAACTCCCAAAAAATATACCCTTGACGGTATGACTCAAGGGAGTTATTATCATATTGTTTACCTTGCAACTGACAAGCAGAATGAAACAGTTAAGGAGGATATTAACAGACTTTTTTCTCAAATTGACAATAGCCTTTCGCTTTGGAATGAAAAGAGCTTAATTAATAAAATCAATAATAACCAGAACCCAAATCTTGATTCTTTATTTATTGACTGTTTTAACTGGAGTCAGAAAATTTCTCAATTCAGTGGTGGTTATCTTGATTGTACTGTTGGTCTTTTGGTTGAGAAATATGGATTTGCAAAAAAAGAAAAGCAAAATATAAGTCAAGAAACAATTGATTCATTACTTCAATTTGTGGGTTATAAGAATGTGAGAATTGAGAATAATAAAATCCTTAAAACCTATCCTCAAACAAAGATTGACCTAAATGCAATTGCTCAGGGATATACAACAGATAAGATTTCCTGGCTTTTGAAAAGTAAGGGAATAAATAATTTTATTGTTGATGTTGGAGGAGAAGTTAGAGCAAGTGGCAAAAAAGAAAAGGGGGAAAACTGGCTTTGCGGAATTGAACAACCTGCAAAGGATAGCGATTCTGAACGTTCCTATAAGACATATCTTGAACTTCAAGACCAATCAATTGTAACCTCAGGAAGTTATAGAAAATATTATACTGACTCTTTGGGCAATCGTCGTTCTCATGCCATTGATCCATTCACTGGCAAAAGTGTTGAGCATAATCTACTTTCTGTTTCTGTGGTTGATTCCTCTGCAACATTTTGTGATGGCTTGGCTACAGCCTTTTTAGTTATGGGATTAGATAAAAGTAAAGAATTCCTGTCAAAGCATCCAAACCTTAAAGCACATTTTATTTACTTTGAAGATAACCAGTATAAAACATACACTACACCTAATTTAAAGCTCAGAGATATTGAGTGAAAAGTGTCTTTTAGGTAAAAAGTAATAAGTAAAAGGTAAAAGTGTCTTCCCCTTTAGGGGAATGAGGGGTGTTTTTTTAGTTGTTGAGATGTTGAGAAGTTTAATTGTTGAATAGTTTTGTAAGAAGTATATGTAGGGGCGAACCTGTGTGTTCGCCTTTATTTTTTTATAGTTTTTATCAGGGATATAAAGTAATTAAAGTCCTCTTTCTTTGGTATTAAATCTTTTAGTTTTGCTTTGCTGTATTTTCTAAAATAATAGTATTCAATCAGGAAGATTATTGTGTAGGAAAGTGAGGTTGATATTGCTGCACCTGTAATTCCATAGCGTGGTATTAGTAATAATCCTAATACTAAAGTGGGTATTAATCCTATTGTTGATGCAATTGTTGCTATATGGAAATTTCCTTTTGAGGCAAAATATTGAGTGAATGTTGTTGTGGCATTTAGTAAGAGTACTCCTAAGAAAAGTAATTGTATGATTTGTTTAACCTGTGAAAATTCAGCTCCAAATACAAAGGTATAGAAACTTTCTGGCAATAGAGAAAGGATTAAAAGTGCAAGGAATGATAGTATTACAATAGCTTTTGTTAAAAGTAATGTTATTGATTTTGAATAGCCTTCATCTTTGGAATTGGATAGTCGAGAATACTGTACTAAGGCAAGACTGGAGGAGAATAAAAGGGTTGATTCTGTTAAACTTATACCATTGGAAAAGACTCCAAGAGCTTGACTGGAAGAGTATAGAGCAATTAAATAGAAAGACATTCTTGCGTTTAATTGCTGTGAAAGGTTGCCCAATTGTTTGATAAAACCCAATGAAAAAAGAGTTTTAAACATATTCAAATTAAAAAATCTATTGAATTGAAGCTCTTTATATTCATCTCTTAAAAGATATATTCCACAAACTAAACTTAGAAAATAGCCTATAAGAAGGGAATTAATATAGTCTGTAATGGAAGTGAATTGATTCAGGAATATAAATATTATTATATAGAGGATTGAAGCAGTTGGGCTAATGAGTTTAAGTATATTTGATTGTTTAATTCTTTCTTTTCCTATTAGTATATTTGTGTTTGTTTCACTCAATGCTGCCATTAAGGTTATAAAGAAGAGTTGTTTGGGATAGGTAATAATGGGTATATTCAAAAACCAAAAAGCAATAAATAGAATGCCCAAACTGGCAACTGTCCAAATGAAAGAAGGGAAAAATATATCGGAAAACTTATGTCTTGGGGTTAGATAAATCAGGGTTGTGTTGCCAACCAAAGTTGAAATAAGAAGTAAGAGAACTATGTTAAAAAGAAAAATTGACTGCTCTCCCTTGCCAATTGCACCAAGATATTGACTAACCAAAACTATGGTCAAAAGCCCTATAACGGAAGTTAATATTTTGGCAAATAGTGTATGTAGTATATTCTTAATCAAGTTGAATCAGTTTGAAATTATTGTTTTACTTGCTTTAAATTTTCTATTTTTTAGTTAAAATATTTTGGTAATAAATAAAAACTCTTTACCTTTGCAACCCTAAATAATTCACGGTATGCGTAGCTCAGTTGGTTAGAGTAGTGGATTGTGGTTCCATTGGTCGTGGGTTCGAGTCCCATCGCGTACCCAAAAAGGTTTATAATTGTTTATTGAGATTTGCCTATTAATAGTAGTGCAAATCTCTTTTTTTTATATGATACCTTCTCTTATCAAATCATGCAAATGAACTATTCCCTTATATTCTTTCTTCTCGTTTGTAACAATTAATTGAGTAATATGATTTTCTTTCATCACATTTAATGCCTCAACTGCAAACTTGTTTTCTTCAATAGTTTTTGGAGTTTTACTCATTATATCTTCAGCCTTCAGGTCTTTAGAATCAAGGTTTTTGCTAATCATTCTTCTAAGGTCACCATCGGTAATTATACCTTTAATCATATTGTTTTCTATAACCACAGCACATCCCAATCTCTTAGAAGTCATTTCAATAATTGCTTCTGAAAGTGGAGTATTTAGACTTACTTGAGGTTTTTCATTATTTGGATAAAGGTCAGAAACCTTCAAATAAAGTCTTTTTCCTAAGGCTCCTCCTGGGTGATATTTTGCAAAATCTTGTGCAGAAAATCCTCTGCATTCCAACAAACAAACTGCTAACGCATCCCCCATAACCAATTGTGCAGTTGTAGAAGAAGTTGGTGCAAGATTATTAGGACAAGCTTCTTTATCAACATGAACATTAAGGAAGTAGTCAGATTGTTTGGCTAAAGCGGATTGACTGTCTCCTGTTATGGCTACTAATTTGTAACCTAAGTTCTTGATTAACGGAATTAGAACTTTAATTTCTGGAGTATTTCCACTTTTTGATATACATATTATTATATCCTCAGGTTGAATTATTCCCAAGTCACCATGAATGGCATCGGCAGCATGCATAAAGATTGAAGGGGTTCCAGTGGAGTTGAAAGTAGAAACTATCTTTGTTGCAATATTGGCACTTTTACCAATTCCAGTTACAACAACTCTGCCTTTTGAATTATAAATTAGTTCAACAACTTTGGCAAAATCATCATCTATGTAATTCTTCAGTTTCTCTATTGCCAAATATTCTTTTGTAATTGTCTGTACAGCAATATCTTTTATCTCTTGTTGTGTTTTCACTGTTAAAATATTTTATCTTTGTATTGAATTGTATTGAAAAAAGCAGTAATTTAGCATAATGAAATATGTAAAACTTGAGTTTTCAACGACAAAAGTAAAAAATATTTTTTGATTTTTATAAATTAGAGAGATAAAAATGAGTCAAAAACAAATCAAAACAACTAACGTTGACTTATATAAAGAATTAAAAAGGATTTTCGGATTTGATAAATTTAAGGGCAATCAAGAATTAGTGATTAAAAGCTTGCTTGAGGGCAATGATACTTTCGTTATCATGCCAACAGGTGGAGGAAAGTCTTTATGTTATCAATTACCTGCTTTAATTCTACCTGGTTGTGCCATTATTGTATCACCATTGATATCTTTAATGAAGAATCAAGTTGATGCTATAAGAAACTTTGGTTCCATGCATGGGGTTGCTCACTTTCTAAACTCTTCTTTATCAAAACAAGAAGTAAAAGAGGTGAAAGATGATTTAACTAATGGGATTACCAAATTACTTTATGTGGCACCTGAAAGTTTGAACAAGGAAGAAAATGCTGAGTTTTTAAAAGATATTGATATTTCCTTCTATGCAATTGACGAGGCACATTGTATTTCTGAATGGGGACACGATTTCCGTCCAGAATACAGAAGAATGAAACCTATAATTGATGCAATTGGACAGAATGTTCCAATAATTGCTCTAACTGCTACCGCTACTCCAAAGGTTCAACAAGATATTATGAAGAACCTTGAAATTAATGATGCTAATGTTTATATCTCCTCTTTCAATCGACCAAATCTTTATTACGAAATTCGTCCAAAGCCTAAAAAGGAAGTGGATATGAATAGAGAGATCATTCGTTTTATTAGAGAAAACCCTAATAAATCTGGAATTATTTACTGTTTGAGTCGCAAGATGGTTGAGGGATTGGCAGAAACTTTGGTTTTAAATGGAGTTAGAGCTTTGCCTTATCATGCTGGATTGGATGCACAAACAAGGGCAGAAAATCAAGACAAATTCCTTATGGAAGAAGTTGAAGTTATTGTTGCTACAATTGCTTTTGGAATGGGAATTGACAAGCCAGATGTTAGATTTGTTATCCACTACGATATGCCAAAGAGTCTTGAAGGTTATTATCAAGAAACTGGTCGTGCAGGAAGAGATGATGGTGAAGGTAAATGTATTGCATTCTATTCAGAGCAGGATATTATTAAGTTTGAGAAATTTTTGAATGACAAGCCTGTTGCGGAAAGAGAAGTTGCATTGCAATTGATGGATGAAACAATATCTTATGCTGAAAGTTCTGCTTGCAGGAGAATTAATCTTTTGCACTATTTTGGAGAAGAATACGGTCAAGATAATTGTGGTTCATGCGATAATTGTTTAAATCCAAAACCAAGAGTTGATGCAACCGAAGATATAGAAATTGTTCTTGAAACTGTTTTGGAAGTAAAACAAATACTCAAGTCTATTGATATTGCAAATATTTTGGTTGGTGTTAGCACTGGTCAAACTAAAGCCTTTAAAAACATTTCCAATTGGGCTATTGGAGATGAAAAGAAATTTACTTATTGGAAGGCTGTAATTCGTCAAGCTTTAATTGAAAACCTTTTAATTAAGGAAATTGAAAACTACGGAGTTTTAAAGCTCACTCAGGAAGGATTTAGATTTTTAAAGAAATCTTACCCTATTTTGGTTGCAGAAGATCATGACTACGAAAATGCAGAAGAAGATATTGAATCAACAATAGTAACTGGAAGTGATGGAGGTGGAGTTGATATGGTTCTTTTCAGTATTCTTAAAGACATGAGGAAGAAAATTGCGACAAAGGAAAACTTACCTCCTTATGTTATATTTGAAGACCGTTCGCTTGAAGATATGACTATTCAATATCCAATTAATATGGAGGAAATGCGTCAGATTATTGGAGTTGGTTTAAGCAAAGCTCAAAAATATGGAGAACCATTTATTCAAACTATTAAGAAATATGTTGAAGAAAATGAGATAGAACGTCCTCAGGATTTAATTGTTAAGAGCATTGTTAATAAATCTGGATTAAAGGTTTATATTATTAAAAGTATTGACAAGAAACTTCCATTGGAGGATATTGCAGTTGCAAAGAATCTTCTTATGGATGATCTATTAAATGAAATAGAAAGTATTGTTGCTTCTGGAACAAAACTCGATATACAATATTATATTGATGAAACTGTAGACCCATATCATCAAGAGGATATTTTAGAACTTTTAAGAGAAAACGAGAATGATAATGTTTCGGAAATCCTTGAAGAACTTGGAGAAGAAGAATACACTGAGGAAGAAGTAAGACTTATGAGAATAGTTTTCTTTTCTAAATTCGGTTAATAGTTATGAAGAAACAGAATTTATCATTTCTTCAAGACTTTCTTTCTAAAAAACCTAATTCTAAAAAATTCATCCTTCTGGATGAAAATACTTATGCCAATTGCCTTCCTATCTTAATTGAAAATGTTGAAGAGCTTTATGGGGCTGAAGTTCTTGAAATTGAATCAGGAGAAAGAAGTAAATCATTAAGCATTGTTGAAAATTTATGCCAGGCAATGATTGAATCTTCCGCAGATAAAGAAAGTATTTTAATTTCTTTAGGAGGTGGAGTTATTACTGATATTGGTGGGTTTATTGCCTCTATTTTTAAAAGAGGAATTCAACATATTGCTATTCCAACAACTCTTTTGGCAATGGTAGATGCTTCCATTGGAGGAAAAACTGGAGTAAATGTTGGAGAAGTGAAAAATCAAATTGGGACTTTCAACACCAACACAATTACCTGCATTCATTATGAATTTCTTGATTCTTTGAAAAAAAGACAAGTTCTAAATGGAGCTGCTGAAATGTTTAAAGCCTGTCTTTTGGATGAAAAGCTTTGGGAAAAATTAGACACAAAGGGCAGTCCATGGAACAATAAAAAGGAAGGATTTGACTATAAATTTATTGAGAGTTGCATTAAGTTTAAGAAAAGAATTGTGAAAGAGGATATGTATGAAAAAGAAAGAAGAAAGATTCTTAATTTTGGACATAGCCTTGCTCATGCTTTTGAGAGTGTTGCTCTTTTGAAAAACATTGACCTGTTGCATGGAGAGGCTGTTGCTTCTGGAATGTTCTATGCCATTATGTTATCAGAAGCAAAATTATCTTTTCCTAATGATAAGGCTCAAGAAATTTATAAATTCTTAAAGAAGAATTACAAAATAATAGATATTCAAGAGGATATTGATTTGGTTATTAATTATCTTAATGCTGATAAGAAAAATATCAATAATGAATTTAGGTTTATTTTATTGGAAGATATTGGCAAGCCTTATATAAATTTCCCTGTCACTAAAGATGATTTAGTCAACTTAAAACTCCCTGATAATCATTAAGTTTTTCACTTGATATGTATTAGTTTTTTGTTTTTCTTGCTTATTGACTTATTATTTTATACATTTGCAAGTTGAATAAAACATATTTCATTATGAAAAAATTTATTATATTAGCTTTAACCATTTGGGCTTTTTCAGTTAATGCTCAAAATGTTTTCCAAAATGCAGGTTTTGAAACTTGGAATGGAACAACCCTAAGTCAGTGGAATACTTTATCTGTTATGGGTGTTAATATTTCTGATGTTAGTAAATCTACAGAATCAAATTCTGGAAATTATGCAGTTAAAATTGCACCTAAACCATTGCCTGCTTCTTTAGCTACAGTGATTGGTGTTGATAATATGATAGTTCCTGGATTATTAACCAATGCAACTATTAATTTAAATTCAATTATAGGCGCACTTTCTTCTGGTTCTCTTAATTTTGACAATAACACTCTTCTTTCAGTATTTACTGATGGAGTACAACTAACAGAAAAACCTACTGCTGTTAATGGTTTTATTAGCTGGAATCCAATAGACCCAATTAACGAAAATATCCTTTTAGGAGTTTATGTTATCAGTAATCAAACTGGAACAAGAGAAGTAATTGGAATGGGAGCATATTCAAATGTAGCCCCTTTTAAAGCAGATTATATGCCTTTTGAAGCTCAAATAATTTACCAAGATGAGCAAAAAGTTCCTTCTGAATTAATTTTTATTTCATTAGTTAGTTCATTGGATACAAATGCTACCTCTTTTGGTTATTTATTATTGGATGATGTTTCAATTGCAACTGAAGTTGGCTTGGAAAGTGTATCTCCTGTCTCAAAGAAATTACCAATTATTTATCCTAATCCAACAAATGGTGACTTCAAACTAAATGTTAATTCAGATGTTGAAGTAAGCGTTTATAACCAATTAGGACAAGTTATTATTCCTGCAAAAGAATATTCTCCTAACAAAACTTTATCAGTAAAAGAAAAAGGAATTTATTTTGTTAGAATTAAAGATTCTAAAGGATATAAAACCCAAAAATTAGTAGTCAAATAGTATTAATTTATTCTTTTTGACAACGGATTAAATTGAAAAAACTTTTATTTGCTATAATAGCAGTTATTTTTAGTTCTTGTGTTGGAGGTTATTCTTTCACTGGAGCTTCTATATCTCCAGATTGCAAAACCTTTTTTGTTGATCAGTTTATTAATCGTTCAAGCATGGTTAACCCAATGCTTGCTCCAGAACTTACACATGCTCTAACTACAAAAATTTCTTCTGGAACCAATCTCCAATCGGTAGATGATAATGCTGATATCAGTTTTAAAGGAACAGTTGTTAGCTACTACATCACTCCTGTTTCAATTCAAGGAGATGACAAAGCATCTAAAAACAGATTGACAATTTCAATTAAAGTTGTTTGTGTTAACAAGAAAGATAAGAAAATGAATTTTGAACAAACGTTTTCACGATTCAGAGATTATGATAGTGGACTTTCATTAAGCGATGTTGAAGAGGCATTAATGAAACAAATTAATGAAGAACTCGTTGAAGATATTTTCAATAAAGCCTTTGTTAATTGGTAAAAAAAGAAACATTCAATATCTATTATGTTAGATAGGAAATGATAAAATACAAGAAAACGGTTAATCATATTGGTTGGATACTTGGAGTTCTAACATCAATACTATATATAATCTGTGCTGAACCCACTCTTTCATTTTGGGATAGTGGAGAATATATTTTAACAAGTTCCAAGCTTCAAGTTGGTCATCCTCCTGGAGCTCCGTTTTATCAACTATTGGGAGCTTTTTTCTCAATCTTCAGTTTTGGAAACCCTAAGCTTATTCCTATTTTAGTTAATTCTCTTTCAGCCATTGCTTCTGGAGCTACTGTTGCTTTTTTGTTTTGGATTATTGTCAGATTAATGTATCGCAACAGTGATAAGTTTATTAGTAATATTATTGCTGGAGTTATTGGTTCATTAGTTTTTGCTTTTTCTGACACTTTCTGGAATTCAGCAATTGAAGCAGAGGTTTATTCAGTTTCTATTTTGTTTACTGCAATTACCTTTTGGGCAATATTGAAATGGGACGAAAAACCTCATCCTCGCTGGATGTTGTTTATTTGTTTAATGGTTGGACTCTCCATTAATATTCATTTACTTTCACTTTTGGTTTTACCTGCTGTTTTCCTGATTGTTTACTTCCATTATAAGAAAGGGAATCTTCCTGGAATTATTTCAACAATAATTGTTGCATGTGGAGTTCTGTTACTTTTGCTTTGGTTTATTGTTCCCAGCATTATAAAAATTATAAGCATTAATCCAAAATGGATAATTATTTCTATTCTGTTTTTAATTATTCTTTTAACTGGTTTCTCTCTTTGGAAGAAACTACCTTTATTAAACACAATCACGCTTTCAGTCTTTTTCTTTTTTATTGGATTTTCAACTTTCGCCATTGTTGTTATCAGAGCAGATGCCGATACTCCAATAAATGAATATAATCCAAGCAACACAAAAAATATAGTTTCATATATTAACCGTGATGCTTATGGAGAAGCTCCTTTAATTTATGGTCCCTCCTACACTGCTCTTCCTCCAAAGGATTTCAAGATGACAGATAAGGGCATTAAGCCAATTTTTGAAAGAGAGTTGATGATGTTCTTCCCAAGAATGTGGAACTATAATAATCCAAGCTATGAACAAGGATATACTGACTGGGTTGGAATGCCTCAAGACACTGTTTTGATTGATGGAGAACTGAGAGCTAAGCCAAGTTGGATACAGAATCTTCAATACTTTGCCAACTATCAAATTGGATATATGTATGGAAGGTATTTGTTTTGGAACTTTGTTGGAAGAACTAATGATTTGCAAGGATATGGCAACAATAACAAAGGACAATGGCACACTGGTTTATTTGTTGCAGATAAGTTTTTGAATAAGGGCACCAATCTTTCGCCTGAGGATAAAAAGAATAAAGCTAATAACATATATTTTGGGATACCTTTTCTTTTGGCAATTATAGGTATGTTTTACCAAATAGGAAGAGATGTTAAGGGCTGGTTTACTCTTAGCACTTTATTTGTTTTCACCGGATTGGCAATAAGCATATATCTTAATGATTATGCCTATCAACCAAGGGAAAGAGATTATATTTATGTTGGTTCCTTTATGGTATTCAGTATTTGGGTGGCAATGGGTGCTTTTGCTTTAAGCAAATGGCTTCTTGGCATTGTCAGGATAAAGAAACCTAAATATGTTTTACCAAGTTTTCTTTTGGTGCCAGCTCTTTTGTTTGCACAAAACTTCAACGATCACAACCGTTCCTATCGCTACACTGCCAACAATTTCGCTTACTCCATTTTGAACAGTTGTGAAGAAAATGCAATACTTTTTGTTAATGGAGACAACGACACCTATCCTCTTTGGTATTTGCAGGAGGTGGAAGGCATAAGACAAGACGTTAGAGTAATCAACCTTCAATTTCTTAATAATGCTGACTATATTTCAAAACTCAAACAAAAAGTTCACACATCTTTACCATTAAATTATATTGCAAAAGAGTCTGTTTATTCAAGCCCTAACAGAGAGATTAGTTTCATTAATCCAAGCAATAATAAAATGGAAATGAACGCTGCACTAAAAGGATTATATAATAACAGCAATGCAATCACTCTCAACAAAACTAAATTCTATGCTCTTTCAACCAACAAACTATTTATAAATGTTGATAGTGTTAATGTAATTGACTTCTCCATTGAAGGCTCCGAAATAACCAAAAGCACAATGATGCTTTACGATATAATTGCTAATAATTTTGCTAACAGACCTATTTATTTTTCTTCCTATTCATTAGAAGACACATTTGGACTTGAGGAATATCTTAGCAATGAAGGATTTGTTTACAGACTTAAGAAAGAAAAACAAATACCAAATAATACAATTGTTGATTCAAAGATTGGAGGAGTAAATTCAAAAAGAATGTATGAGAATCTGATGCATAACTATGAGTGGAAGAATTTTGACAAAAAAGGAATTTACTACGATGAACTACATAGAAGCATAATTGAGCAGTATGCCTCTCAAGCATCCTTGCTTGCTCACACTTTTATTGCAGAAGGAGAAGCTCAAAAAAGTCTTGCAACACTTAATCTTTGTTTGGAGAAATTACCTGCAAAAATTCACTCCTACCCATTTATTATGTCAGAACTTTCACTTGCTTATGGACAATTGGGAGAGGAAGAAAAATCTGTAAGCCTTATGAGTGAAGTTGTGCATAATTTCTCAAAGAATATGGATTATTTCCTAAGCTTAAGCCCTCAAGAGCAATCACAAAGAAGACTTGATGCACAAAGAATAATGTTTACTTGGATAAATCTTTGTGAAATATCAGAACAAATGCAATTGGAATCTCTTAGAGTACTTTTAGCAAACAAACTTTTCAACTATCTTTCTCCCTACTATCTAACTCTTTTTGACCAATTAAACAATTACAGCAAAGAACCACAATACTATTCAGAAGAAATTCAGAAAGCAACTGATTTAATAGAAACAATCAAAACCTTTGCAAGTAAATACGAAGAGCCACTCCCAGAAAAACCTCAACCAGTTAATTCTTAAAAATTGTTTTTCCTTCTTTTATTAGCATCTTTAAAGAAGCATCCTTTTTATATTTGATATATTTGAATTTAAATCAAGGATAATTTTATTTAAACTAAGGATAAATTAATTTATATCAAGGATAATTTTATTTATATCAAGGATAAATTTTGTAAGGTGGCACGATACTCGAGTAAGGTGGCACGATACTGGTACTATGGTGGCATGATAGAATAAGTATGGTGGCATGTTACAAAATTTATTCCTTATCTTTTTAAATTAAAATAAGGCTTTTGTACATTTATATAAGGAGAAAATAAAATTACAAAGTAGATAATATCAAGAAACACAATTTAATTAATAAATATTAGATTAATCAGAATAATATTTCTAACTTTGACAATTCAAATAAAAGGAAAAAATTGATTGGACTTTGGATTAGTTAATTGGCTTATTGATTTCAAAAAATAAAAACTTCATTATAATAATAAAAAAGGAGAAGTATTATGGCAGAATTATTAAATAAGAAAGAAGTCAGAAAAGAAGCAAAGGAACTTCTAAAGCAAGGAGTCTGTAAACAGCAGGTATTTAAAACACTTGTAGAAAAATACAAGTATTCAATTGAGATTGCTAATATACTTACATATCTTCCTTCACAAAAAGCAATTAAAAAATATGGTATTTGGAATTATGTTTTGCTTGGTGTTATTTGTTTAACCGCTTTATTCTTCCTTTTTAACTCTCCAAATATAAGCGCAATATTATGGTTTGGTCTTTTAATTTATGGAGTTATTACTATGAGAATTAATTATTACATATGGGTATCAATACTATCATTTTTCTTAATCACAATCTTTGTAGTGCATATGTTTTACAATCAAGGAGGGAATAATTATTCTCTTAGCTTAATATTAATATTGATTTCAAATATTATATCCTTAATCCTCTCAATTTGGTTAGAATTCAAACTTTGTCCAAAACCAAAAGAAGAGAAAGTTCAATACACAAATTCAGAAGGCGAACAAAAATATAAAATGACGTATCAATTTAAGGATTAAGATATTTCTTTTATTAAATATTTTTGCTGTATGAAATCAAGTCTTATAATTAAAAACCTTTTAGGTACTTTATTCTTTTTTGCAATTATATTTGTTAGTGCTGGTCGTTTAGACTATTGGCAAGGTTGGATTTATGCTGCAATTGGTTTAATAATGTTATTATTGAACTTTACTACATTAAGAATTTCCCCAGAGCTGATGGAAGAACGCAATAAGCCTGGTGAAAATACAAAAAAATGGGACAAGTTGATTTTAGGTATATCATTTCTAATGACAATTATTATGTATATTTTAGCAGGATTAGATTCTGGAAGATATCATTTGTCAATTGATTTTCATTGGAGTTTATATATAATAGGTATTTTACTGACAACCTTAGGACAATTATTATTTCTAATTGCACAAAAGCAAAATAAGTTTTTCTCAAGCACAGTAAGAATACAAAAGGAACGTTCTCATACAGTTTGCCAAGATGGTCTTTATAAATTTGTAAGGCACCCTGCATATTTGGGTAATATTATTCAGCTTATCGGATTTCCATTATTATTTGGTTCTCTTTGGGTTATAATTCCAATAAGCATTTCAATAATTATAACAATAATAAGAACATATTTAGAAGATAAAACTCTAAAAGATGAACTAAATGGTTATATAGAATATTCAGAAAAAACTCGTTTTAAACTATTCCCTTATATTTGGTAGTAATTGGTTAAGAGAATAAATCAATAAAATAAGATTACATTTTTAGAAACTCTAATAATTTATACACTAAGAAAACAGGCCAAACCAATGCTTTTAAAAAGCCTACTACTCCTGCTCCAAAGGTTGCAGCATGTGAAATAAAATAGATTGCAGCTCCAATAAATCCTAATCCATAGAAGCCTCCACAACTTGCAGCATTATTTACTTTACCGCTTTTGTTACATTTTTTTGTTTCTTCATTCATGATAATAAAATTTTATGCCGCAAATATAAATAGAAATATATTCTTAAGCATCAAAGAAATCATAATATTTAAGAAATAAATATCTTATAAAACACTCAAAGACCTTTATTTAAAAAAGAAAGCTCATTGTTTAATTTTCAGAAACTCATTCTATTATTTATTCAATTTCTTTTGAATAAAGCAGAATGATTGAATATTTTGAGAGAAGAAATAAAATAAAACTATCTTCTTTTGCCTTTATAATTTAGCCTATTGAGAAGACTCTTAGAATAAATATTTATAGCAGAAAATCCTAATGTTAATTGAAGAGAGAAAGGGTTTGAAGAAAAGTTGACTATATTTCCAAGACGATAATCAACTATATTATATTTTGCAATCGCTCCAATATAATAGATATCTCCAATATAATAACGATAGTTTATTCCTAAATTAAAATTGTAAGTAAAAATGCTTGTACCATCGCTTACATTATCTCTTTTATCTTTATCCTCAAACACATCAAACCCATCAAAACCTACACCTAATTGTACTCTAAAGTCTGATTTCTTTGTTTGTAAAATCATTCTACCTACCTCAAATCCCATATATCCACCCAAAAAACTATTTGTAGAATCGATAAGTCCAGTATCTTCTCTCTTTGCCATATAGTAAACATCTGACTTATTCCCTCTAATAGAAATATTAATATTATAGGACATCTTTTTCACATCTGCACCCATCTCAAAACTAAAAATGGGCTTTGTGCCAAATTTTTTCATTGAACCTGTTGGAATCCAAGCTCCAAAAGAAAAATTCATATTAAAAGTTGACTTCGGTTTAATTTCTTCTATTAGATTATAATATTCTTTAGATAAGGAAGTATTTAGATAATTTTTGTCTTGAAGTTTATAAAGAATACTGTCATTTAAATCTGCGTAGTATTCACATAAAAGATATTCAATAGATTCTTTGCTATAGGAATGGATTTTATCACTTGCAATTTGTGTAGTTAATTGATCAAACCTTGAAAAAAAAGGAAGAAAACCATAGTATGATTGATTATAATCATAATGTGAATACATTAATGCTTTTGAGGCGTTCCTCCTATCTCTGTATTTCAATATAATACCTATTGTGAAAGAATCAATAATTGGCTCTATACTATTTCCTTGAACCAAATTTAATAAAACATTTGCTCTAAAAGTAGGTTCTGTTAAACCACATTTACCTTTCCAATAATCAAAAATCAGTTTTGCAGAATCAATTTTATTATTCTCCATATAATGAGAAAACAAAAAAGAAGAATTTTGAGTAACATCAGTACAATTAAGTTCAATACGTTTGCTCATAATTGAATCGAAGTTTTGGCTATAAAGTCCTAAACTAATAAAAATTGAAAAAATAAATGCAAGCTTTCTCATAATCATTACAAATTAATTCAACAATAGTAATATATTTGATTATTACATTTTATACATTGAAACGGAAGTGCATTATGTCGCCATCATGAACTACATATTCCTTGCCTTCAACATTCATCTTCCCTGCTTCCTTGCATGCTGCTTCACTTTTCAGGGTAATGAAGTCGTCATATTTTATTACTTCTGCTCTAATAAATCCTTTTTCAAAATCTGTGTGAATTACTCCTGCACATTGAGGTGCTTTCCATCCTTCATGAAATGTCCATGCTCTTACCTCATCACTTCCTGCTGTAAGAAATGTCTTAAGTTTTAAAAGTCTATAGGCTTCTTTAATTAAACGATTAACCCCACTTTCTTCCAATCCAAGTTCTTCTAAAAACATTTCTTTTTCTTCATAAGTTTCAAGCTCTGCAATATCTGATTCTATTTTTGAAGCAACAATAAGTATTCCTGCACCTTCCTTTTTAGCAATTTCTTGAACCTTTTGAGTGTAAGCATTACCATCTTTTGCAGATTGTTCATCAACATTACAAACATATAATACTGGCTTGGTTGTTAAAAGGAATAACTCCTTTGCCGCATTAATTTCTTCTTTTGATTCAAGAACAACTTCTCTTGCATTTTTTCCTTGAACCAAAACATCACGATATTTCTTCATTACTTCTAATAAAACCTTAGCTTCTCTATCCCCATTTGTCTTAGCTTGCTTTTCAGTCTTTGAAAATCTTGATTCTATTGTTTCAAGGTCTTTTATTTGAAGTTCTGTATCAACAATTTCTTTATCTCGAATTGGATCAACTCCATTTTCAACATGAACAATATTATCATTTTCAAAGCAACGAAGAACATGAAGAATTGCATCACATTCACGAATATTTCCTAAAAACTTGTTTCCCAATCCTTCTCCTTTTGAAGCTCCTTTTACTAAGCCTGCAATATCTACAATATCCACTGTTGTTGGAATTATCTTTTCAGGATGTACCAATTCTGCCAATTCATTCAGTCTTTTATCCGGCACTGTTATCACTCCCAAATTGGGTTCAATGGTACAGAAAGGAAAGTTTGCTGATTGTGCTTTTGCACTTGACAAACAGTTAAAAAGTGTTGATTTTCCTACATTTGGCAATCCAATAATTCCACATTTTAAAGCCATATACTTCTATTATTTTGTTTTAGTTAATTCTTATTCAGATTTGCAAAATTAGTAAAATAAGACAAGCAAAACTATTTTATGTTTCCTTGAAGAGCAAATTATTAGTTGCTATTGCTCGCTTTTGTAGAAAATAATTGTATTTTTGTCAAATGAAAAATGTTTTGTTAATTATTGTTTTATTTTCATTTCTTTCCTGTTCTAAGAAAGAAACTACTAATAAGGATATTATCCCTAAGGAAAATCTATCTGAAATTATTGCTGATATTCAAAAAGCTCAAGCTTTGGTTAATTTAAAAAAAGACTCTAACATGACTGTTAGAAATCTTAGACTTACAGATTATAATAAAGAGATTCTCAAAAAACATAATGTTAGTGAGGATAAATATAATAAAAGCATTGACTTCTACAGCTCCAATCAAAAGGAATTTTCTATTTTACTGGAGATGGTCTCTAAAAAACTAAAATGATATGTTAGTAAAAGTTTTTGGAAGTGCCATTAGTGGCATAACTGCAACAACTGTATGCGTTGAAGTTTCGGTTGAACAGGGTGTTGGATTTTTCTTGGTAGGATTGCCTGATAATGCTGTAAAGGAAAGTTATCAAAGAGTTTCTTCTGCTTTGCAGTGTTTTGGATATAAAATTCCAGGCAAGAGGATAATAATTAATATGGCTCCTGCCGACATTCGAAAGGAAGGTTCTGCTTATGATTTACCCATTGCAATGGGTATTTTGGCTGCTTCAGAACAAATTATTGCCGATTCTTTATCTGATTACTTAATTATGGGGGAACTTTCTTTGGATGGTAGTCTTCAACCTATAAAAGGAGCTTTACCCATTGCATTGGAAGCAAAGGAACAAGGTTTTAAGGGCTTTATCCTACCCAAAGCAAACGCTCCAGAGGCTGCAATTGTAAAAGGATTGGAAGTTTATGGAGTTGATAGCATATTGGAAGTAATCAATTTTTTCAATGACACCAAAGCTTTAACTCCTACTGTGGTTGATTGCGATGAAGTTTTTAATAAGGGATTGGAACTTTATGAATTTGATTTTTCTGATGTAAGAGGTCAGGAGAACATTAAAAGAGGAATGGAAATTGCTGCTGCAGGGAGTCATAATGTTATTCTAATTGGACCTCCAGGAAGTGGTAAAACAATGTTGGCAAAAAGACTTCCTTCAATACTCCCTCCTCTTTCTCTTGAAGAATCTCTTGAAACAACAAAGATACATTCCGTTGCAGGTAAGATGTCAAAGAATACACCTTTGATTTCTGTTCGACCTTTCCGCAATCCTCATCATACAATTTCCGATGTTGCTCTTGTTGGTGGCGGAGCCTATCCTCAACCTGGAGAAATATCTCTTTCTCATAATGGAGTTTTGTTTTTAGATGAATTGCCAGAATTTAAAAGGAATGTTTTGGAGGTTTTGCGTCAGCCAATGGAAGAAAGAGAAATTACAATATCACGTTCCAAACAAGCTGTTCGCTATCCAGCAAGTTTTATGCTGGTTGCTGCAATGAATCCTTGTCCATGTGGTTACTACAATCACCCAAATGTTAGTTGTACTTGTGCAGCAGGAAGTGTTTCAAAATATTTAAACAAGATTTCTGGTCCTTTGTTAGATAGAATTGATATTCAAATTGAAGTTGTCCCTGTTCCTTTCAAAGACCTTTCTGCAATGAGAGATGGAGAACCAAGCAGTATGATTAGAGAAAGAGTTCTTAGAGCAAGGAAAATTCAACAAGAAAGATTTAAAGATAAAGAAGCTATTCATTGTAATGCTCAAATGACTCCAAAGATGCTTAAAGAATATTGCAAATTGGATGAAAATGGAGTAAATCTTTTGAAAAGAGCAATGGAAAAACTTGGACTTTCTGCAAGAGCTTATGATAGAATTTTAAAAGTTTCAAGAACAATTGCTGACTTGGAAGGGAGTAAAAACATAGAAAACCCTCACTTGGCTGAAGCAATTGGATACAGAAGTCTTGACAGAGAAACTTGGGGTAGATAATTTATAAAATAAAAAGATATGAGTTTAAAAAGATTCTTATTCGCATTCATTATTACATTGGTTGTTTTTCCAATAACTAATACATTTTCTCAAAACTCTATAGAAAGAATAAAGAAAGATGTTTATGTTTTAGCATCAGATTCATTAATGGGAAGAGGTGCTGGAACAATATATGGAGATAAAGCTGCTCAATATATTTATGGTCGTTTTATTGAAAATGGTTTAAAGCCCAACTACCAAATTATTAGAGAAGGGACAACACAAAAGAATATATATTGTGTTATTGAAGGAAGTGACTCAACACTTAAAAACGAGTTTATTGTTCTTGGTGCACATTATGATCATTTGGGCTATAGAATTAAAAATGGTGATACAGTAATATATAATGGAGCAGACGATAATGCCTCAGGCACTTCTTTAATTTTGGAATTGGGAAGAAAAATAAATGAAAACAAAGAAAAATTTAAAAGAAGTATTGTTTTAGTTGCATTTGACAGTGAAGAAACTGGTTTAAATGGTTCATACTATTTTGCAAACAATCAAGCAAAACATAATGATATATTAATTAGCAATAATACTAAACTAATGATGAGCCTTGATATGGTTGGATTTCTTAAAACCTCTAAGGAATTAAAGATTGTTGGTGTTGGATTAATTGATAATTACTCTCAATATTTCAAAAATTCTTCCTTAAATGATAAATATAAGGTCAACTTTAAATCTTTTGATAAAAGTATATTTACTGGTTCTGATCACGATTCGTTTCTAAAAAAGAATATTCCTGCTTTTTATGTTTCAACTGGACTAAAATCTCCTTATCATAAACCTGAAGATGATGCAGAATTAATAGACTATGAAGGGATAAATGATATTTCTGATTTCTTTTATGAGGCATTACTAAACTTTGCTAATGTTAATGAGATAAAACCTTCAGGAAAGAATCCAAATATAAAAAAACCTATTCCATCAAACTATTGGGGATTAAACTTTATGATTGGGAATAATCAACATTACTACTCAGAAGGGAGAATGACTGGAAAAACTGATTTTGCTTATGGAGCTGGATTTTTTGGTAAATTTGAATTAAGCAAATTTTTAGCAATCAAAACTGGCGCTGATTATTATTACTTAGGAGCAAATAGATATGAAGCAAGAGTAAAGTATCATAACATTTCAGTTCCAATTCTTCTTTCATTAAAAACAAGTATTAATGAAAATGATTTTGAATACTCTTTTTCAATAGGTGGATTTTATAATTATATTTTTGATAGTAGAGCGGACATTAATGGAATTGAAAGAAAGGATTATTTGAATAAAAATGTATTGGGACTTCAATTGGAAGTTGAATTTAGATATAGAAAAATCTTCTATGGCTATCAATTTAAAAGAAGTCTAACAGATATGTTAAGAGATCCTATTTCAAATGGGAAGACCTATCAAATTACTAATTCTTTTAAAATTGGATATGTATTCTAAGACAAAAACCCTTCCAAATAAATACTTATTAGTATTATTTACTTTTTCAATTATAATTCTTTTTTCAAGTTGTAGAAGAGAAAACACAATACAAGAGTTTAATATTGATTTTTCTAATCTAAATATTGATAATAAGGAAAACAGATTAAACAACGATACTCTTTCAATGATAATGGATATGACTAATGCCATTACTGAAGGTATTATTTTCCCTACAATCAATCAATCTAATGATGGACTTTTGCATTTCAAAGCAAAGGTAAATAATGATGAAAAACTTTTCTATAAAATTTATTATCAGAATGAATCCTATAAATATGAATTGGGTGAAGAGTTTGACAATGAAAACTTTTATGGCTCATGGGAAGAAACGGATAAAGAATTTAAGGAAGTTCCTCAAAATGGGATTATAGAAGATGCTATTAGAATTGTTGGAAATCCAAGAAATGAAAAGATTTACTTTGGTGCAAATCCTGAATATAAGGATATTGAAAAAGAAATCTATAAGGGAATGGAAATGATAAGAGGCGATAAGAATTGGTTAAAAGCAATAGAAGAAAAAGCAAAGACAAATAAAATATCAGTTGATGAACAGCTTTATAGAGATATGTGTTGGGTTTTACAGTCAGATAATCAAAATAAGGAAGTTAATAACAGGTTTAAACGTAATCCAAGAACAGGTATTTACAGTTTTCTTCTGGTTGTGGTAAATCAAGATGCTCTTAATAAAATTCCTAATGAAGTAAAAAACATTTCTCTTTCTGATTCAATTAAAGGATTTACCAATCCTTACTCCTATTTTATTAAAGGGAATGGCAAAAGCATAAATGGAATAAGCACAAAGATTGCAAAACAGGCCGTAAAACTTAAAGCAGTTTTAAATGCAGATAAAGGAGTTTATGTTGATATTCTTTCCTACCCAAACGCTGACTTTAAGATATATCCTAATAATGGTAAAGTAGGTAACAGCAAAGAAAATTACACCTCATCCCTATTCCAGCAATTCTTCCATAATATTCCTAAAACCTATGCTCTAAAGAATGTACCATTGGTAAAAGATATTCTTGACGATAGCTACACAAGTGATAATTACTTTAAGGATAAGAAAAAATATGCCGATACAAATAATAGAATAATTGACCACCCTTACATCAGTGATTATCCAGCAAAGACTGTAAAAGTTGATGATTATGGGAAATATATTACTTTAATTAACCCTGGCAATAAAGATAGAATGTCTAATCCAAGAAAGGAAAGTGTTGGAATTAAAACAAGAGTAGGATTTACTTATGGAAAGTTTAGAGGAAAAATAAAATTCCCTGCACAATTGAACAAATCTGGCCTATGGAGTGGAATAACAAATGCTTTCTGGCTAATTTACCAATCAGAACAGGATTGGAACAAAAGAAGAAGTTGCAATAAAGATGGATATGTAAAGTATGCTTTAGATGATGGAACAAAAGCTGAAAGAACTCCTTCATCAAATTACTCTGAAATAGATATTGAAATAATTAAGACCTCTAAATACTGGCCTGAAAACTATCAAAAAACTCCAAAAGGCTATAATGCTTTTAATAAAGATGAGTGTATTTTAGCTTGTACTAACTGGGATTTAGCATGTCCAAGCCCTTCAAACTTTTTTAAAGGAGGAAGACATAATTATAAATACATTAACAAGGATTTTACTTATGTTCGCTGGTATGATGCTTATAGAGCTCTTACTTCAAGAGAAGCAATTCCAAATAATATTTTTCATAGGGAATATTACTATTACGAAATTGAATGGAAGCCAAATGAAATAATCTGGAGAATTGGAGAAAGTCCTGATAAAATGTATGTTGTTGGCTATATGAATGATGAATTTACTGTTATTCCAAACAACCAAATGCTTACGGTAATCACTCAGGAGTATCACTATTCCGAATTCTGGCCTCCAGTTGTATATGACCAAAACTTTCTTCCTTTCCCAATGAATGATATTGAAGGAAGAGTTTATGAAGTTGTTGTAGAATAAATTTTTCTTTAAATCAATTCTCAGGAACTATGAAAACAAGTTTCAAATATTTTTTTATTGTTTTAGTTTGCTTTGTGTATATTCCTTTTTCAATAAATGCACAGGACAAAAGACCTGAATCAATTACTCAAAGAGAGTATCCACAATGGTTTAAGGATGCAAAACTTGGAATATTTATTCATTTTGGTTTGTATTCCGTTCCTTCATGGAGTGGAAAAGAACAGTATGCTGAATGGTTCTATAAGGGATTAATAAGTGGAGACAGTGCAAGAATAGATTTTCAGAAAAGAGTTTTTGGCGAGAATTTCAAATACGAAGATTATAAAGATTTGTTTAAGGCAGAGCTTTTCGATGCTGATGCCTGGGCTACACTGTTTAAAAGAAGTGGAGCCAAATATGTTATTTTCACAACAAAACATCACGATGGTTATTGCATGTGGAATTCAAAATATGCAAAGAACTGGAACAGTATGGAAACAGCTCCAAAAAGAGATTTCTGTCAGGAGTTAAGTGATGAAGTTAGAAAAAAGGGAATGGAAATGGGATTTTATTACTCCCTTACTGAATGGACAAATCCTCTTTACAGATGGACTGTTGACACAAACAAATCAATAGAAGAATATGCACAAAAACATCTTATTCCTCAATTCAAAGAATTGGTTGATAAGTATAAGCCTACATTAATATTTTCAGATGGAGACTGGGATCACTCATATAAGGAATTACACTCAGATGAACTGGTGGATTACTATTATAAAGTTGTTGGAGAAAAAGCAATTGTTAATGACAGATTTGGGAAAGGGTTTAATCATGGTTTTCTAACTCCTGAATACAGTGCTGGCATTATTGAATCAAATCGTCCTTGGGCTGAATGCAGGGGAATTGGCAGAAGCTTTGGACTGAACAGGAATGAAGACTTGTCAAGTTATAAAACTTCAGAAGAAATTATTCAACATTTTGTTCAGTTAGTTGCAGGTGGAGGAGGTTTAACTCTTAATGTTGGACCAGGTGCTGATGGACAAATCCCATTACTTCAACAGGAAAGACTATTAGATTTAGGCAAATGGTTATCTCAAAATGGAGATGCAATATATGGATCAAAGCCTTATAAAAAACCTTATGATGAATCAATGGTATCAGTGCCTGGATTAATTGACAGTGTTATTAATTTCGATTGGGTAAGAAATTCTCCTTTTAAAATTATTTCAGAAGATAATTTTAATGTTACCTGGTTTGGAATTATTAAGCCAAAGTTTTCTGAAAAATATACAATTAGTTGTAAAGCGGATGATTATGCTTTAGTGTATTTAAACAGTAAACTGATAATTGACACAAAGAAAAATATCAATTCCTGTGAAGTGGAACTCAATAAAGGAGAGGATTATAAAATTTATGTTGAGTATGTTGAAAAAAATCTTGAAGCCTCAATCAGTTTAAAATGGAAAAGCAAATCTCAAGAAGAAGAACCTATAAAAGCAAAATGGAAATCTGAGTACAAATGCAGTAAACCTTATGTTTGCTACACAACAAAAAATAATGACCTTTATGCAATTGCATTTTCAATTCCAGAAGATAATCTTATATTAAAACTTGATAAAGCACCCAAGGATGATATGACAATTTATTTCTTAGATAAAATTAAATATCCTGTAATTCCATGGACTTATAAAGATGGGAAATTAATTATCAATACCTCATCAATCAAGTTTTCAGATGTAAGATCTAAATATGCCTGGGCTTTTCAACTTTCTGACTATTTAAAAGAGTAAGTACAATATCCAAAAATATATCAATCATAATTAAAAATAAGTCCCTTATATTTGAAAATATATCAATCATATTTTAATTTATGTCCCTTATATTTTTATTTTTGATTGACTTATTTTTCATTATGATTGAGTTTTTTGTATGGTGATTCTGTGACTCATTAACTCAGTAACTCGGTTCTTTACTAACTCTTTGTTTTAATTTTTTCTTTCTTTACTTTAAAAAATTCTTTCTTTACTTTATTTTACTGAAATAAGGTTTTATTTTTCACAAATAATTATAAGTCCTTTTAAATTATTACAAATAAAAAAGGGAGTAAATTATTACTCCCAAATTTCTTAGTTATATATAAATTATATCTTTATAATTCTAATTTCCAAAGTCATCAAACATAATATTTTCAGGAGGAACTCCCAAACTGTCAAGCATTCTAATAGCTGCATCGGTCATTAGTTTTGGTCCGCAAAGATAGTATTCAATTTCTTCAGGTTCTGGATGATTTTTAAGGTAATTGTCATAAATTACCTGATGAATAAATCCAACATAACCTTCCCAATTGTCTTCTTTCTTTGGTTCGCTTAATGCAATGTTGAAAGAAAAATAAGGTTTTTATTTTTCAGACTTCTTTTTGTCTATTTTTAAATAAGATTGAGCCATATATAATTTTCATATATGATTTAAACTAAATGTAAAATAATTTCTTACCTTTGAACATTAAAACAGATAAAAGTTATTAATAAATAAGAATCGTAATAACAGTCATAACTACAGGAAATAATAAAACATTAAATTGAAATGAAGAAGATATTATTTTTACTTATAGGAATTTGTTTATATTCTTCTTATTCTTTTTGTCAATCTTCAAAATCAGATAATATATATCATAAGAATTTTATTATCTTTATGGATGCAAAATTATTTTGGGATTATACAGATGGACATTTGGAATTTGTAGATTCAACAGGTCAAAAACAAGTTATTCAATTTAGGTATCATCTTGGAGAGCTTACTTTTGAAGAAGGAGAATATGAAAAGATTTATTTATGCTCTAAAAATAGTGATAGAATAACTATGTACCTAAACTATAGAGATTTTCTACATGAATTTCCTGGTTGTACTGATAGATTATATGTTATACAATTAACTTATTTTGATTTTCTTGCAGGTTCAGTAGTTTTAATGATTGCTAATACAGATAAAGAGAAAGGAGAATATGCTTTTGATATTTATTCAGATCATATTACAGGATGGTCTTCTGAAGATAAGGCGATGAAAGAAAGTCGAGAATTATTTGAAGATTATTGGATAAGGAAAAAAGATTATAAACGAAATCATAATATTTTTGAAAGAATGTGGTATTCAATAAGACGTAGTTTTTCAAATTAATAATGATTGTAAGGGCATATTGCATAAGCCCGATATAAACAAACAATAAAAAAGGGGCGTATGCAATACGCCCCTACATTTTGGTTGTATGTAAATTATACTTCTTTGATCCTAATTACCGAAATCATCAAACATGATATTTTCTGGAGGAACTCCTAAACCATCCAACATCTTAATTATTGCATCGGTCATTAGTTTTGGTCCGCAAAGATAATATTCAATTTCTTCAGGTTCTGGGTGATTTTTAAGGTAATTGTCAAAGATTACTTGATGAATAAATCCAACATAACCTTCCCAATTATCTTCCTTCTTTGGTTCACTTAATGCAATATTGAAAGTGAAATTAGGATTTTCCTTTTCAATTTGTTTAAAGTCATCAATATAGAACAGTTCTCTTAATGAACGACCACCATACCAGAAGGTTGCTTTACGGGAAGTATGTTTAGTTTTAAACTGGTCAAAGATATGTGAACGCATTGGTGCCATTCCTGCTCCTCCTCCAATAAACATCATTTCCTTTTGAGTATCTTTAATAAAGAATTCCCCATAAGGTCCTGAGATTGTTACCTTGTCGCCTGGTTTTAGTGACCAGATGTAAGATGAACAAACACCTGGGTTAACATGTTTAAACTCTCCATTTTTTCTATCCCAAGGTGGTGTTGCAATACGAATATTAAGCATTATTATATTTCCTTCAGCTGGGTGGTTGGCCATTGAATAGGCTCTATATACCAGTTCGGAGTTTTTCATCTTTAAATCCCAAATCTTCATTTTGTCCCAATCTTCATGGAATTCTGGTTGAACATTTATTGATTTGTAATCAACTTCACATTTAGGTACATCAATTTGAATATAACCTCCTGAACGGAAATTAAGACTTTCTCCTTCTGGAAGTTTTACAACAAACTCTTTAATAAATGTTGCTACATTATTATTAGACACCACTTCACATTCCCATTTCTTAATTCCAAATATTTCTTCAGGTACTTCAATTTTCATATCTTGACGAACTTTGGATTGGCAACCTAAGTGATAATTATCCAATTGTTGTTTACGGCTTAGATGTGGCTTTTCAGTTGGTAACACTTCTCCACCTCCTTCTGTAATCTTGCACTTACACATTCCGCAAGTTCCACCTCCGCCACAAGCAGAAGGAAGAAAGATTTTGTTTTCAGCAAGTGTTGAAAGTACTGTTGATCCTGGCTGAACGGTTAGTTCTTTTTCGTTGTTAATGGTTAGTTTAACCTCTCCTTGTGGCAGGAGTTTTTTTCTTGCAAAGAGTAATACCCATACTAACAAGAGTATTATAAACAAAAACACTACCACACTTATTATTAATATTTTTATCATTTCTTTTAAAGATTGGATTTAGTTCTACAATTTTATTCCTAAGAAGCTCATAAAGGCAATTGCCATAAGTCCTGTTATTATGAAAGTTATACCCAAACCTTTCAAAGGAGTTGGAATTTGTGAGTAACGCAACTTTTCTCTAATGGCTGCAATACCAACAATTGCCAGTAGCCAGCCAATACCTGAGCCAAGTGCAAATGCAGTTACTTCTCCAACATTATTGTATTGTCTTTCTTGCATAAAAAGTGAAGCTCCAAGTATTGCACAGTTAACAGCAATAAGTGGAAGGAATATTCCAAGTTGTGCATAAAGAACGGGTGAAGTTTTTTCAACAAACATTTCTACCAATTGAACCATTGCTGCAATAACTGCAATAAAGATAATAAAGCTCAAGTAGCTTAGGTCTATTGTTGCAAACTTAGGACTAATCCAAGCAAGGGCTCCTTCTTTAAGAAGGTAATTATCTATAATATAGTTTAGAGGAACGGTGATTAGGAGAACAAATACAACTGCAATACCTAATCCCATTGAGGTTTTAACAGTTTTTGATACTGCCAGATAGGAACACATTCCTAAGAAGAAGGCAAATATCATATTGTCAATAAAGATTGACTTAACGAATATATTAATTATCTCTTGCATAATTTCTCTTATTTCTTAATGTGTTACTATTTCTCGCAAAGGTCTTTATTTCTTGCTCTATGTACCCAAATAATTATTCCAACAAGAATTAGAGCCATTGGAGGCATTATCATCAAACTATTGTTTTGATATCCCATCTCATAGAAAGAATCTGGAATAATTTGATAGCCCCAAAGTGAACCACTTCCAAATAATTCTCTAATAACTCCAAGAGTAATTAAGATAACGGCATATCCAAGCCCATTGCCAATTCCGTCAAGGAAAGAATCAAAAGGTTTATTGCTCATTGCAAAAGCTTCCAAACGTCCCATAACAATACAATTAGTAATAATCAAACCAACAAATACCGACAACTGCTTACTTACATCATAAACAAAGGCTTTAAGAACTTGGTCAACCAAAATTACTAATAGGGAAACAATTACTAATTGAACAATAATTCTAATTCTTGGTGGTATGGTATTTCTCAAATATGAAATAATAAGATTTGAGAATGCAACAACAACAGTTACACTTATTGCCATAACAACTGCTGGTTGCAACTTAGCAGTTACTGCTAATGAAGAACAAATTCCCAATACTTGAACCGTGATTGGGTTCTCTTTAGAAAGAGGATTTTTTATCAGTTTAAAATTAAATCCAGCCATAATATTATTTTTTTAAAGAGTTAAAGTAAGGGATGTAGAACTGCAAGCAGTTTTTAAGCATTTCAGAAACTCCATTTGAGGTGATTGTTCCTCCCGATACAGCATCAACTTGATGAGGATTGTTTTTATCGGCTCTTTTCATCACCTTAATAGAAGTGAAGTTATCGTTATCAAATATTTGCTTTCCCTTAAATTGATTTTGAAAATCAGGTAAAGCAATTTCAGCTCCTAACCCTGGAGTTTCACCTTTATGGTCGAAGTTTACTCCTACAATTGTATTCAAATCTTCAGAGAAAGCTAAATTGCCCCAAATTGGACCCCAAAGTCCATTTCCCATAACAGGAACAACATAAGATTTCTTTCCATCTTTCACACATATATATAATGGTAAAGAGGCGGAAGCATCATTTGCTTTGTATAGGACTAATTGTTTTTTTGTATCTAAGCCAAATGGAGATATAGAACCTGTGGTTTGTTTGCCATTAACTATGCTTGCCACAACTTCTCCTTTAGCATTTACAGCGTGTTGCTCAACAAAGTATTTTTGAAAAAGTTCTTCAGCATCTTTTGGAGTGGACTGAATTCCCACTGCACCCAAAAGTTGTTGCATTTTTTCTACCCTTATATTTTTGTCCTGATAGGGTTTTAATCCAACAGAGGCAAGGGTTAGAATTGCCGCAGAAACAATAACTAAGACTGTGGCATAAATAAAAATATATCTATTACTAAACATTTTGTCCTCCTTTTATTTTCCAACGTTTCACTCTTTTACGAATATTTGCATCAACAACATAGTAGTCTATTAGTGGTGCAAATACATTAAGTAATAATATTGCTAACATCATTCCTTCTGGATAGGCAGGATTTACAACACGAATCAGCACTGCCATAGCACCAATCAATATTCCATAAATCCATTTTCCTCTATTTGTTTGTGCTGCAGTTACTGGGTCGGTTGCCATAAATACTGCTCCAAACATAAATCCTCCCATTACATAATGATAGTAGAAAGGAATTTGAGTGTAAGGATTTGAACCAAAAAAATTAAAGGTAAGTCCCATAAGAGCTCCTCCAATAAACACTGAAAGCGTAATTCTCCATGAACCAATACCTGTAATTATTAAAAAGGCTGCTCCAAGCAATATTGCAATTGAAGAAGTTTCTCCAATACTTCCAGGCATTATTCCTAAAAACATATCCCAAAAAGAAGTTGAAGGAAGATTTCCTCCTACCATCATTTCAGCAAGTGGAGTTGCTCCAGAGAATGCATCTGCCTTTTCTGCAATCCAAACATTATCTCCTGACATTGAACTTGGAAAAGCAAAAAACAAAAAGGCACGAGCTAAAAGAGCTGGGTTAAGGAAATTCATTCCCGTTCCTCCAAAAACTTCTTTACCTATAACTACTGCAAAAGCAGTTGCTAAAGCAACTTGCCAAAGAGGAACATCTGGTGGCATAACCATAGGGATTAGCATTCCAGTTACCAAGAACCCTTCATTAACATCGTGCTTACGCCATTGTGCAAATCCAAACTCAATGGATAGACCAACAACATAAGAAACAACAATGATTGGAAGTATTTTAATTACTCCATACCATAAATTATCCCAAAAACCTTCAAAGAAAGAAAGCTCTGGATTTATACTGTGGAAATGTTGAAAACCTATATTGTATGTTCCAAACAAAAGTGCAGGCATAAGAGCCAAAATAACCATTGTCATTGTTCTCTTCATATCCAAAGCATCTCTGAAATGTGCTCCAGAAGTTGTTGTGGTTTTTGGGACAAAGGCAAAAGTTTCAAAGGCATCAAAGGTTGAGTGAAGCCAAGGGAATTTTCCTCCCTTTTGAAAGTTTGGCTTCATATTATCTAATAAATTTCTAACCCATTTCATTCTCCCATCTCCTTTCTAATTAGTTCAAGACCATTACGAATTATTTGTTGAATATCTGTTTTTGAAACATCAATTACTTCGCAAAGTGCGAAATCTTCTGCATCAACCTCATAAATACCCAATTGTTCCATAAGGTCAATATCTTCAATTATACAAGCTTTTATTAATTGCATTGGATAGATGTCTAAAGGCAAAACCTTTTCAAACTCTCCTGTCAGAACCAAAGCACGCTTTCCTCCATGCAAATTGGTGTCTATTTGAGCTGGCTTTCTAAACTTTGAAGGTAAAAGATTGCAAAATCCAGAAAGGAATGTTCTTGAAAGACTGAATTTCTTTATCCCAGGTGTTATCCATCCTAAAAACTCATAATAATCTCCTTCTTCAATAACGGAAATTAAATTATCATAAGTTCCAATATATCCATTGGCAGATATTGAAATTCCTGTAAGAATGTTTCCACTAATATATCTTAGGTTTTTATCTGTATTTACATTGTTTTCAACAATTGAAGAAACACAAGCTCCAAACCTAACGCTAAAGTATTGTGGATTTTTAACCTCAGGTCCAACTAAAGCTATTGTCTTTTGCATTTCAAGTTTTCCAGATGCAAATAATTTTCCAACAATTGCCAAATCTTGAGCATCAATATACCAAATAATATCTCCCTTATTAATTGGGTCAATATTTGCTATTTGAACGCTTACATTCCCTGATGGATGAGGTCCTTCGAAACGATTTATTTGAACATTCTCCAATCTCAAAAGTTCATCGCAAGTGGTTTGTGTGGCACTAATGTTTACATGTATTTTCCCAGAAGTAAGTTTTCGTAAAACATCAACTCCCAACTGCAAATCAGTTCCCTTCCCCTTAAGTAGAAAATTGTAATCTGCTCCAAGAGGAGAAGAATCGAAACCCTTAACTATAATACATTTTGGTTGAACTTCAGAATTTGGAATTGTTGAATATGGTCTTTGTCTAATTAAAGTCCATAGTCCCGATTTAAGGAGTTTTTCAACAACGTTTTCTCTTTGCATTGAAGCAAGAGAATCTGTTCCAAAATCTTCGTACTCTTGTGTGCTATCAGCCAGAATGATAATTTCTTCGATAGCTCTTTTATCTCCTCTTTGTATGGATTCTATTGTCCCACTTACTGAAGAAGTGAAGAGGATTTTTTCATTTAGTTTTGAATAGAAAACAGGACTACCTGCCTTAACTCTATCACCTTCTTTAACTAAAAGCTTTGGCGTTATGCCAATATAGTCAGTAGGTTTAAGAGCATAGGAAGAAACCATTGGAGAAGAAACCTTCTCAATTGCCTTGCCTGAAATCTTAATGTCAAAACCTTTCTTAATTTTAATTATATCAGACATAAAATATTATATCAGTTTTTAAATAGAATTTTGATCTAAAATAATTTACAAAATTACATCTAAAGTGCCGAATAAAAAAATAAAAAACAAATATAATTTACTCTTGAAAACTAAATGATTTTTTTAATACAAATAATTGAATATAAACTCCAAGAAGGGAAAATGAAGATTAGAGGGAAATAATGAAATTAAAAATGATTCTTTCTAAAAAAAGAGAACCATATTTTGGTGAAAATTTCTTAATATTCTACTTGAAAGTATTTATTTTTTCTCTTCCAAAAACTGAATTTGTTCTTTAGCATAATCTATTGATTCTTGATCTCCATACTTAATAACTAACTTATAGTATTTGATAGAGTTTTTATTATCTCCTTTTAATTTATACGCATTTGCTAAATTGTAATGAACAATATAATCTTTTGGATTCAGTTTGTATGCTTTTAATAAATTATCTATAGCCTGGTCATAATGTTCATTAAAAATAGAAATTATTGAGAGGTTTGTTAAACTTTCAACATGATCTGGATAGTACTTTAATATTCTTTCTGCAATTTGAATCATATTATTTAGCAAACTATCTTTTCCTGTTTGGTATAATTGAATTTGATAATCTTGAATTGAACCTAAGAATACTTTTTTAGAATCTTCAACTGGTTTATTCTCTGACCAAGTCCAATTATTCTTATTCTTTGATGAGTAGTCAATAGCACTTAATATTTCTTTTGTAAAATTATCATAGTCTTCAATTTGACCATATGCATAAACCTTTCCAAATCTCATATCCAATCTATTTGGATGTTTTTCAATCCCTTTACTAATCCAATCAAAACCTTTGCTTAAAATCTTTAAGTCATAAGAAGAACCACCATATAAATATCCTACTGGTTCTTTTTGGGATGAGTCTTGATCCATAATTTGATAAACAACCTCTCCTTGAGGATCCTGACCAAGAGTAATGGTTTCTTGATGACTCTTATTTACATAATAATTAAAATAGGCAACATAGAGTTCAGGGTCATTAATATCAAACTTTTCCCAATTATCCAAAATTTGCTGTTGTCCAATTGTATCGTTTACTTCAATTAAATAATCAAATTTTTCTTTGAAACTCTGAGAAAAACAATTATTAAGACTAAAAATTAGACTAAGGCTTAAAACTAAAAATCTTTTTTGCATTGTTTATAATTATTAAAAGGAGAATACTTGTTTATATTTTATAGTTCAATTTCTATTTTACTATTTTGTGAATCTTTTGATCTAACTCTTTTTGTATCAGATTGAATATCTTTTTTCACTATTTGAATCACATCATTATGTAATTTTTCAAAATCAATATCTTCTTTGTAAATAAATGAATACATTGTTCCTTCTATCTCCTCCGTTTCAGTTTCAAATCTTTTGTCCATTACATAATCAAAATTTTCATTTTTACCATGAAACATTATAACATGTAATCTATATAACTGATCCTTATCACTACCATCAGGATTTGTGCTATATATGTAATAAACTATTTTGGTAAAACTTGTAGAAAATCTATCTTTAGGTAGTTCTTCAAACCATTCATATCCCCATATATTTTTGTCGTCTAATTTAAAAAAGTCAAAATTAAAATACTCATTAATACCTTCAGGGAGAGTCTTATGCTTATAAGCTTTGTAGAGTAAATCTTTATATTTTTTTGCTTTTTTGTAATCTTTAAGTCCAGAATATGAAACAGCTATATTCTTAATCATATATGGTTTTCGTTCTGCAAACTCTTTATTAAATAGTTTATTCTCTTTTTTTAATAAATCTAATGCCTCTAATCCGTATTCTAATGACTTACTAAAATCTTCATTCAAACGACTATTATTTTCTAAGTAGGAAATTACATCTATCAAATAAATTTTTGAGTAATCGTATAAAGAATCTGATTTTGGAATTGTTTTCTCTAAATTTTTTAATTGTGAATATGCTAATTCTATTTGATTATTTTGGATTAAACTATCAGCATAAACCAATTCATTAAAATAATCTTTCTGACCTAATGAGATAAACGGAATAAACAAAAGTATAAACAATAATTTTCGCATGAGATTTGTATTAATTAAGATTCAACAAATACATCTTTGAATAAAAAGTTTCAAAGATTAATACGCTCAAAGGTACAAATAACTTTAATCTAATAGATTAATTTATATAAACAAAAAAACTAATAACCCTATAGACTATTAATATTTAATAGATTAATAGGGTTATTAGTTTTTAATTATTAAATTATTTATTTGAATTATGATAGACAATATCACCATTTACAAAGGTTGAAACGATCTTTGAGTTGAATGTTTCTCCTTCAAAAGGAGACCAATTGCATTTTGACAGAATTGTTTCTTTATTTACTTGGGTTTTACCATTCAAATCAACCAATACCAAATCGGCATAGTAGCCTTCCTCAATGTATCCTCTTTTATCTAATTGGAAATAGGTGGCTGGATTATGACACATTTTTTCTTGAAGCTGCGAAAGTGATAACTCTCCTTGCTTAACCAGTTCAAGCATTATGTTTAATGAGAACTGAATTGAAGGAATACCTGATGGAGATTGAAAATATGGTTTTTCTTTTTCTTCGATTAAATGAGGTGCATGGTCAGTTGCCACAAAATCTATTTTATCCTCACGTAAAGCTTTTCGTAGTGCTTCTCTATCTGTTTTGCTTTTAACGGAAGGATTACATTTTATTTTATTACCCAAGCGTTCAAAATCCTTTTCTTCAAACCAGAGATGAATTGGAGAAACTTCTGCAGTAATATTTTTGGAGTCAATCTTTCCTTTTTGGAGTAATGATAATTCTTTTTCAGTTGTTATATGAGCAATATTTAGTTTCGTTTTACCTTTTGCCATATCAATTGCAAACTTTGTTGACAAATAGCAAGCCTCAACATCTCTTACTAATGGATGAATTGAAGATGGAGCATCATTATTTGGATATAATTCTTTGTATTTGGCAGTGTTTTCTCTGATTCTTTTTTCGTCTTCACAATGTGCAGTAATAATCATTTTGCTATTTTCAAACAATCCTTCAATTGCTTGAGCCTTATCAACCAACATATCTCCTGTTGATGAGCCAAGGTAAATTTTATAGCCACAAATTAGATCAGGGTCAATGCTTAGAGCTTCTTCCAAATTATTATTAGTTATGCCAAGATAGAACTTGTAGTTGCATAACATTTTTTCTTCTGCAAGTTTAATTTTTTCAGTTAAGGCTTGAAGATTAGTTGTTGGAGGAATTGTGTTTGGCATATCAAAAACAGTGGTTATTCCTCCAGCAACAGCAGCTCTTGACTCAGAAAGCATATCTGCTTTATTTTCTAATCCTGGCTCACGAAAATGTACGTGTATATCAATAATTCCAGGCAGCAAAACTAAACCCTTAGCCTCTATAATTTCTGTTTGAGAAGGCAAATTATTGATTTCATTTTCAGAAATCTTAATTATTTTTTCGTCCTCAATCAGAACATTTACTGCTTTTAAACTAAGACCTTCAGCAATTTGAGCTAAGTGAATATATTTATAATTGGGCATTATGCTTGCTCTACTTCTGCAACAATAGCTTGGTCAACCAAGATTCTTCCACAGTATTCGCAAACAATAACTTTTTTGTGCATTCTAATATCCATTTGTCTTTGGTGAGGAATTTTGTTGAAACATCCACCACAGGCATCTCTATCAACTTCAACAACAGCCAGTCCATTTCTTGAATTAGCTCTTATTTTTTGATAAGCTGTTAAATATCTATCTTCAATTAATTTCTCATTTTCCTTACTTTCTTCCAACAATACTCTTTCTTTTTCTTGAGTTTCAGCAATAATCTCGTCTAATTCAGATTTCTTAATTTCAAGGTCTTTTTTCTTATCTTCCAAAATGGTTTTAATTCTTTCCATTTCTTGCTTTTGGCGTTCTATTTCAGCATTAGCTTCCTTAATTCTCTTTTCGCAAAGTTGGATTTCCAAGTTTTGGAATTCAATTTCTTTAGTTAGAGATTCGTATTCACGATTATTTCTAACATTATTTTGTTGTGTTGAGTACTTCTTAATTAAAGCATTACAGTCAGCAATCATTGTTTTTTTCTCAAGATTCTTTTGATTTAAAGCAACTTCTTCAGCTTTAAATTTTTCAATTCTTGTTTCCAATCCTGCAATTTCGTCTTCAAGGTCTTGAACCTCTAAAGGCAACTCTCCTCTTATTATTCTAATACGGTCTATTTGAGAATCAATTTGCTGTAATTTATACATAGCAACCAATCTCTTTTCAACTGTAATGTCTGCTTCATCGCTCTTAATGAATTGAGTAACCTTTGCTTCTTCTTTTGTTTTTGCTGTAACTTTCTTTGCCATTATGATTTATTATTTAATATATTTTACTCTATTTGCGGTCTTATCGGAAATTAAGGGCACAAAATTACAAAACTTTTCATAAAGAACTGCAATAATCCTTTCTTTTATAAATTGTTCGCTTTCAAAATGCCCTATCTCTGCAAGTAATATTATGTTATCGTTATCAATTAAATCGTGATATTTTATTTCACCAGTAATGAAAATATCTGCCTTATTTTTAACTGCTTCATCAATCAAAAAACTGCCACTTCCTCCACAAATTGCAACTTTTTTTATTTGTTTTTGTTTATGGGAATTAAATTTTATTTGACTTAGGTTAAGGTTTGTTTTTAACATTTGAAGAAAATCTTCAGTATCCATTATTTCTTTTAATTCTCCAATTCCTCCGGCTCCTAAATAATTATCATTATTAAATATTAAGTCAGAACTTAGTGGTTTAAAATTTTGAAGCCCTATTTTCTCTGCTAATATTCCATTTACTCCATTAAAAGCATTATCAAGATTTGTGTGAGCAGAATAAATTGAAATATCATTTTTAATTGCTCTAATTATTATTTTACCTAAGGTTGAATAAAAATCAATCTTCTTTATACCATTGAAAATTATAGGATGATGCGAAACTATTAAATTACATTTGTTTTCAATTGCATTTTCTACTATTTCTAAAGATAAGTCTAAACAAACATAAACTCCGCTGCATTCATTATTAATATCTCCTAAAGTCAATCCTGAATTATCGTAATCTTCCTGCCATTCTAAAGGAGCAAAGCTCTCAAGAGTTTCAATAATGTCTTTAATTAATACTTTCTTCATTATAATCTTCCAATTAGTTTTTCCACCAATAGCATCATTTTTTCTTCCGCATTCTTACCTGCCTGAAGAACCTCATCGTGAGTTGGATCTTCAATTGCATCTTCCTTAAACACGTTTGATACAAGACTCATTGCAAAAACATCCATTTGCGAATGAGCTGCAACAATAACTTCTGGAGTTGTACTCATACCAACACAATCAGCTCCAACCTTATGATAAAATTTATATTCAGATGGTGTTTCAAAGCTTGGACCAGAATTGCCTAAATAAACTCCTTGTTTAATATCAATATTATTTTCTTTTGCAATCTCTTTTGCTTTTTCAATTAAACTTGGAGTGTAAGCTCTGCTCATTGAAGGGAAACGAAGTCCTAATCTTTCATCATTCTTTCCAATCAAAGGATTTGGTAAAAGATTTATATGATCTTCAATTATCATTATATCTCCAACATTAAAAGTTGGGTTAACTCCTCCTGCAGCATTTGTTAGTATTAAGGTTTGAACTCCCAATTCTTTCATTACTCTTATTGGGAAAGTAACTTCTTGCATTGAATAACCTTCATAATAGTGGAAACGTCCTTGCATTGCAATAATTTCTTTTCCTGCAAGAGTTCCAAAAACTAATTTACTTTTATGACCTGTGGCTGTTGAAATAGCAAAATTTGGTATTGAAGAATAATCTAACACCTTTTCTGTTTGAATTATATTTACAATATTTGCCAAACCACTACCACAAACAATTCCAACCTTTGGCATTGTTTTAACATTGTCTCTAATATAATTTGCTGTAGCTTTTATTTTTTCTAACATCATCTAAAATTATTTCTCTAAAATTAACAGATTTACTTACTGAGGAAGTAATTGTAAGTCCAATTGGAAGAACATATATTGGCAAATTTGTTAATTGCTCAAAGTTTTTTAGTCGCATTGAGTCTTTCTCTGTTGTAATTATAATAGTATTCTCTTGTCTCTTGGAATTATAAAGATTTATAAGTTTTTCAATATCCTTATTTGTAAAATTATAATGATCAGAAAACTCCAACTTATCTATTATTGTAGTTTTTTCTGAAATATAATCTATCATTGGCTTATTATCTGCAATTCCAGTAATTAAAATTACTGAATTGTCTTCCAAGCTTATTGTTGATTCCTTATCAAATAAAGCATATAAAGGTTTGTAATCAGTATGACTGAAAAATACTTTTTGATATTTCTTTGGTCTTAGATTAGATTCAAAATCTACTCTATCTCCCATTGAATAATTTTGTGGAGATTTGGTTATAATTATGTAGTCTGCTCTTTTATATCCATTCTTGTGCTCTCTTAAAAGTCCAAAAGGAATTATCTTGTCTTTAAAAAATGGATAAGAATAGGAAGTTAATAAAATTGAAAGATCTAATGATAGTTTCCTATGCTGAAAAGAATCATCTAAAATAACTATTTCAAGATTGTTAATTTCCTTTTCAAGTCTTTCAATACCCTTGTTTCTATCTTCACAAACTGCAAAAGTAATATTTGGAAAATTTGACTTCATTTGCAAAGGTTCATCACCAACATCTAAAGCTCTGTCATTTATTTCTACATACCTGAAGCCTCTGGTTTTTCTTCCATAACCCCTACTCAAAACTGCTACATTATATACTTCCGAAAGAACACTTACCAAATATTCAACATGAGGAGTTTTTCCAGTTCCTCCAACTCTCAAATTTCCAACTCCAATTGTTGTTACTTTATGTTTTTGGGATTTAAACCATTCAAAATCATAGAATCTATTTCGAAAATAAATTACTATACCATATAACATGGTTAAAGGGAATAAAAGATATGCAAAAAAAGCTCTCATTTATTTATTAATTACAATTATAAACCCATAAATTAACATAATCATAATAAGTACAATATTGATATAATAGCCTGTTAGAACTGCTCCCTTCTATTGGAGAGCCATCAACATATATATATTGTGAATTACATTTTGGACAATAGATAATTGCATTATTACTCTCGTCAACCTCTAATCTTCCATGACAATCTTCGGCAGTACAAGATCTTTCAAAACAAATATATTCTCCATAATTTTTTCTAAAGATAACTACTCCCCTCATTCCTCCTTCAAAATATTCCCAACCTCTATTTCCTGTATTAAGATTAAAATACTCAGTACTTTCAGGGTCAATATTAAAATTCACATAGCCATAATCATAAGTATCTTCATTGCAACTAACAAAGATAACTGCAATTAGAGAAAGAAATATTAGAAGTCTCTTATTCATAATAATGTAACGTTAAGAAGCACTATATATTGCAACTAAACAAACATCTCCAACAGCCTTTAATGTATTTTTACTTATGCAGTTAATATCATCTTTAACAGTATGCCAGTAAGGGAAGAAACTTCCGGCAGGATCATATTGAACAATATCTATCATTGGTATTTTTGCATATTTATTAACCCAAATATGATCATCCATAACTCCTCCTATTTGCTCATCAGAAAACATATTGCCATATCCTTTATCCTTTGCAATTTGCCATACTTTATTCATAATTGAAGGTGCATAGTACATTGATTGAGATTCTTTAACAAACAAAGGATTGGAATAACCAACCATATCTAAAAGAATACCATAATTTGCCTGATAGAAAGGTATGTGAAGGTTTTTTGCCCAATGTTGAGAACCCAAGCACCAATCTGATTGATCTTCAATGTCGGTTTCATCCCATTCAGGACAACCTTGATCTTCAACATCAAATAAAACTATATCTACTCCAATTGAGGTTGGTTTTGCTTTCAAACATCTTGCCATTTCCATTAAAACACCAACTCCTGAAGCTCCATCATTTGCTCCAATTATTGGAGTTTTATGATTCTTTTCATCTGAGTCGTTATCTGCCCAAGCACGAGAATCCCAATGTGCAGAAAATAAAGCTCTATCAGTTGAAGCAAGATTAAAACTAACAATTATATTTCTTCCTTTAACTGGTTTCCCATTATAAAGTTTTGAGGTAAAATTCTGTTCAATTACTGTATCTGCGTATTGTTTAAAAAAAGCAACCAGATAATCGCCGCATGCTTTGTGAGCCTTTGACTCTGGAACTCTTGGGCCAAAATCACATTGATTCTTTACATAAGCAAAAGCACTATCTGCATTAAATGCTGGAATTTCAACACTTGCATAGTTAAAGCCCTTTTCTGCCTCTTTTTGTTTTTTATCTTTGCATGATGCAAAAACAATAACTGATACAGCTAAAAATATTAAACTTAATTTCTTCATTTTATTTTCTAATCTAATGACCAACTTACTCCATCTTTTGAGTCTTTTATCTTAACTCCAATTTCAGCTAACTTATCTCTAAGCTGATCACTCTTTGCCCAATCCTTTTTTAATCTTGCCTCTTGACGAACATCCAAAATCATTTTAACCAAACCTTCAATTGTTGGCATCATATTTGAAGTTTGTTCATCTTTTATTCCCAAAATATCTACAAGATAATTATTAAACAAAGCTTTCAAGTCTTCCAAGCCTTCTAAATTAATTTTTTCTTTTCCGTCTATAATTTTATTGATAATTGAAGCAGCTTCAAACAAATTAGAAATAACAATTGGAGTGTTAAAATCGTCATCCATTGCTTCTTTGCAATTATTAATTATAGCTTTAATATCTATTGCTGCTGCATTATTGGAATGAGTAATATTATTAATATTTCTTTGAGCTTCAAGTAAACGTTTCAGCCCTTTTTCCGCAGCAGAAAGTGCTTCATTAGAAAAATCCAATGTTGAACGGTATTGTGCTTGAAGGATAAAGAAACGTATTGTCATTGGAGAATAGGCTTTTTCCAATAATTTATGAGTTCCGTTAAACAACTCTTCCAAAGTAATAAAGTTTCCTAAACTCTTTCCCATCTTTTGACCAGCAATTGTAATCATATTATTATGTATCCAATAGTTGGTTGGTTGATGTCCAAATGCACAAACAGACTGCGCAATTTCAGATTCGTGATGTGGGAAAAGAAGGTCAAGTCCTCCTCCATGAATATCAAACTTTTCTCCAAGATATTTAGCACTCATTGCTGTACATTCTAAATGCCAACCAGGAAAGCCATCACTCCAAGGAGAAGGCCAACGCATTATGTGTTCTGGTTCAGCTTTCTTCCAAAGAGCAAAATCAGCAGGATTACATTTTTCTTTCTGACCATCAAGTTCTCTTGTGGTTTGAAGCATATCCTCAATAACTCTATTGGAAAGGATTCCATATTTATGAGTATCGTTGTGATATTTTAAAACATCAAAATAAACATTTCCTCCAGAAACATAAGCATAACCAGCATCTAAAATCTTTTTAACAATATCAATCTGTTCAATTATATGTCCTGAGGCTGAAGGTTGAATGCTTGGACGAAGAACATTTAAAAGATCCATTGCATCAAGATAGCGTTTTGTGTAAAATTGTGCTATCTCCATTGGTTCAACCTGTTCAAGACGTGCTTTCTTTGCTATTTTATCTTCTCCTTCATCAGCATCATTTTCCAAATGACCAACATCAGTAATATTTCTCACATATCTAACCTTATAACCTAAGAATTTTAGATAACGAAAAACTATATCAAAAGTAATCCCAGGACGAGCATGTCCCAAGTGAGCATCTCCATAAACTGTTGGTCCGCAAACATACATTCCAACATGTGGAGGATTAATTGGTTTAAATATTTCTTTCTTTCTTGTTAGTGTATTATAAACCTGAAGTTCCATATTATTGATTTAAATTATTATCAAACTTAATTCTACTTACCATAATTGCAACTGAAATTATTCCAATTGACAAAACTAATAAAAATATTGATATTATATCCACAAACTTAAGGACTATTGGGAAAGCATCAACAATTAAATTATCCCCACCCATCTTTATTAGTCCAAAATGTTGTTGAATTAAACAAAAACCTATTCCTAAAACAAGTCCAACTAAAGCTCCAATAAAGGAAAGCATCAATCCATTAAAGAAATATATCTTTCTAACAACAGATAAACTTGCTCCCATTGAACGCAATATTTGAATATCTTTTTTCTTATCCAATATCAAAAGTGACAAAGAACCCATAACATTAAAGGTTGCCACAAAAATTATAAACGCAAGAATAGCATAAACTCCCAAACGCTCTGCCTTAACCACTTTTTGATATAATGGATCTTGTTCCAAAATATCCTTAACTGAATAGTCCTTGCCTGCAATTTGCTGAATTTCTTTCTTAAGTTTTGGAATATCTTTATTCTCCTTTGCACTAACGTAAATTGCACTAACTTCATTGTTTTCATACTCCAAAAGATTTCTGGCAAAGCTAATTGGCAAAAAAACATCAGTTTCATCCATTGTGGAATTCATCATAAAACTTCCACAATAGTTAATATCTCCAACATTAAAAGTTTCTTCTGCAATTGGAGAAATTCTCCCGCTTCTTTTTGGAACAGCAAGCTTAATAACTGCACCCATTACATCAGCATTATTATTTAAGCCTAAACTCCCCATAAGTCCAATACCCAAAACACAAGCATCTTTACCAAAGCGTTTGAGCTGAAACCTTCCATAAACTATTGAAGTGTCAATTCTATTTAATGCATAATAGGAAGGTTCAATCCCTTTCATCCTAACCAATGCCTGAGAAGAGCCAAAGGTTGCCAAAGCATTTTCTGCTAAAACAGGAGTTGAAACAGAAATATCCTTCAAAGAAGAAATCTTTTTATAGTTAATAGAATCCAAAGAAAACACCTTTCCTTTGTTGGCTTGAATAATTAGTGGAGGATTTGATAATGATAGTATTTTTTCTCCTACATCAGTAAATCCATTAAAAACAGAAAGAACAATTAAAAGAGCCGATGTTGTTATGGCAATTCCAATCATTGAAATCATTGAGATTATATTAATAACCTTCAATTTTTTCTTTGAAAAGAAATAACGAAAAGCAACAAACAGTGGAAGATTCATATTTAGTGGTTAATGATTAATGGTTAATGATTAATTAGATCGAATTTATTTACAAATTCTCAATTAATATTCACTTTTCACTTTTAGTTTTTAACTCTTAAGAAGGTTGTCTATCTTTTCCAAATAATCCAAGCTATCATCAATAAAGAAACTTAATTGAGGAATAACTCTTAGTTGATTTTTTACTCTTTGAGCAAGCTTCATCTTTATTAGAGTATTCTTTTCTTCCAATAGTTTGAATATTTCCTGTGTGGACTTGCCTTTTAAAGCAAAAATACTAACGTACACACGAGCTACCGACAAATCGGCACTTACTCTAACCTTGGTTACAGTAATCATAGCCCCTTCAAATAAAGCCACAGCTTCCATTTGCAATATTTCGCCTAAATCTTTTTGAATTAAGCGAGCAACTTTTTCTAATCTTTTTGAGTCCATAGAAATGCAAAAATACAATATATTTTACAAAAACTCCATTTAATCAACAGAATAATATGATAAAGATAAGAAATACAGAGGAATAAAGAAGAAAACAAGGATTGTTGCTTAAAATATAAAGTTATGTGATATGTATAATCCCATACATTATTTATATTATCCATTATGAAATTAATCCTAATTGTTTTTAAGTTTTAATATTTACTTAATTGCAAAAACATTCCTTTTGAATTGCAGTTAAACTCTTAAAAAACCATTGAGTAAAATAAATCCTTGTTTGAGTAAAATAAAATAAGATATTATTTGTTCAAATCCTTATTTTAAACTTCTAAAACGAAGAGTTAGTACAGCAAAGATGCACATCTTTCATACCAAAAGATGCACATCTTTCGTGGTAAAAGATGTGCATCTTTTTTTAAGTAAAATTTATTTGGGAATTTTGAACTAAATCTATAATAACTTAGTCTCAAAGATTTGTTTGTGCAAATATACATAATTTTTCCTGATTAGTAATATTTTAGATTATAATTTTTATTTATTCTTAACAGAAAAGCAATAATGACCTTAAAGACCTTAAGGACTTTAAATTCCTTAAAAAACAAATTCAAACAGTTCCTTAATTTCTTATTCTTTTTTCTAAACATATTGCCATAAAGTATTTTTATGTATCTTTGTCAGTTCAAAAACATTTAATATGTTATATGAGTTTAAAAGATAAAATTATTCCTTCTCGAATACCAAAACATGTTGCTATTATTATGGATGGCAATGGACGTTGGGCAAAACAAAAAGGAGAAGAAAGACTTTTTGGACATCAACACGGAGCAGATAGTGTAAGACAAATTACTGAGGCTACTGTGGAGCTTGGAATTGGCTTTATAACCCTTTATGCTTTTTCAACAGAAAATTGGAATCGTCCACAAGATGAAGTTGATGGACTTATGATGCTTTTTATGCAGTCTATGGAGAATGAAACTCCAACTATGATGAAGAATAACGTTCGTTTTAGAGTGATTGGAGAGATTGAAAAACTTAATGAACAAACTCAGGAAGCAATAAGAAAGATTACTGAAAAAACAAGCAATAATACTGGTTTAACTCTTATAGTTGCTTTAAGTTATAGTTCTCGTTGGGAAATTACAAACATGACCAAAATCATAGCTCAAAAGGTTAAGGATAACATATTAAATATTGAAGAAATAAATCAAGATACAATTACCAATAACCTTGCCACCAAAGATTTCCCTGACCCCGATTTACTTATTCGCACCTCTGGAGAATATAGAATAAGCAATTTCTTAATGTGGCAAATTTCCTACAGCGAGCTTTATTTTACCAATACTCTTTGGCCTGATTTCAAAAAGGAAGAGTTTTATAAAGCTATTCTTGATTACCAAACACGAGAAAGACGCTTTGGAAAAACCAGCGAACAATTAAAATAAACAGATAATAAAATTAATTACGAATATTTGCGTTAAAGTAGCATTATATTATAAAGATAGACTAATGAATATTTTGAAAACCTTACTTGTTTTTGTCTTTGGAGCGTTTTTACCGCTTTTTGTTTTAGCTCAACAAGACTCCATTAAAGATAAAAACAATTCTATTGAACTTGATTATTTTTCTCCCAAAGAATATGAAATTGGGAATATAATTGTAACTGGAGCAGATCATTTGGATCATCCATCAATTATACTTATTTCAGGATTGAGTGTTGGAGATAAGATTTTGGTTCCAAGCGACAAGATTACTGATGCTATTGACAACTTATGGAAGCAAAACATATTTGAAGATGTTCAGATTTTGGTTGACAGAGTTGAAGGAAGAACATTGTTCCTAAATTTTGCATTAAAGACCAAGCCTCGTATGGCAGGTTTTTCTTTTGATGGAAAGAATATTAAACGTTCTGATGGAGACAAGATTAAAGAATCACTTAATATTATGAGAGGTGATATAGTAACCGAAAATATGAAAATGAATTGTATCAACATAATTAAGGATTACTATTTTGATAAGGGTTTCTATAATACAGAAGTAAGTGTTGAAGAATTTAAGGATACAACAACAACTCGTAATGATGTTAACCTTATTTTCAATGTTAAGAGAGGAGAAAAAATTAAGATTAAGGATATTGTTATTAAAGGAAGTCATTCTTTGAAAGGAAGCTGGTGGAAATTTAACGGAACCAATGCAGAAAGCGTTGTTAGAAGTCAAATGAAGGACACTAAAAGATATCGTTGGTGGAGGGTTTGGAAGAGTTCTCGTTTTCAGGAAAAAGATTTTGTTGAAGACAAGAAGGCTATTATTAAGAAATATAATGATGAAGGATTTCGTAATGCAAGAATTCTTTCCGATAGTGTTTACTTAGTAAAGAATAAAAAGGGTAAACAAAGTCTTATTGTTGAATTAAATATTGAAGAAGGTCAAAAATTCTTTTTTAGAAATATTACTTGGGTTGGAAATACTAAATATACATCTGAAGATTTAAGCAAACGCCTAAGAATAGAGAAAGGCGACCCATATAATAGGACATTATTGGAAACAAATGTTCAATACGATCCAACTGGAGCAGATATTTCAGCTCTTTATCAAGATGATGGATATTTATTCTTCCAGGTAATTCCAGTTGAAGTAAATATTCAAAACGATTCAATTGATATTGAAATGAGAGTGCATGAAGGTAAACAAGCCAGAATAGGAAAAGTTTCTATTTCAGGGAACTCTCGTACAAATGACCATGTTATTATGCGTGAATTGAAAACACTTCCTGGTCAATTATTTTCTCGTGACAATGTTATTCGTTCACTTAGAGAGTTGCAACAACTACAATATTTTGATCAAGAAAATCTAAACTACGATATTCAACCAGATCAAGAAAACGGATTAGTTAATATTGAATATAAATTAAAAGAAATAAATTCCGATAAGTTTGAAATCTCTGGAGGATGGGGAGCTGGAATGGTTATTGGAACAGTTGGTGTTACTTTCACTAATTTCTCCACAAAAAACTTCTTTAAGAAAGATGCTTGGAGACCACTTCCTTCTGGCGATGGACAACATCTTTCTCTTAGAGCTCAAACAAATGGTACATACTATTATTCATTGAGTGCTTCATTTACTGAACCTTGGCTTGGAGGAAAGAAACCTAATGCTTTAAGTGGATCTGTTTTCTATTCTTATCAAGATGATGGATATTGGAACAATTCAGGAAGTCCTTCTTATTGGTTAAGTATTTTTGGAGCTTCACTTTCTTTGGGTAAGCGTTTGCAATGGCCTGATGATTATTTCACATTTGTTCAAGGAATTTCCTTCCAACAATACAACGTTAAGAACTATCCTGCATTTAGTTTGTTTACAAATGGTCGTTCAAACAATCTAAATTATAACTTTACCATTGCTCGTAGTTCTTCTGACTCTCCTATTTATCCAAGAACAGGTTCAGATGTTTCATTAACAACTCAACTTACTTTCCCTTACTCTTTAGTTAATGGTAAGGACTATAACAAGATTAGTAATGAAGAAAAATATAACTGGTTGGAATACTACAAAGTTAACATTAAGTCTGCTTGGTATTTCAATTTAGTTGATAATTTGGTAATGAGTACAAGAGCACGTTTTGGTTTCTTGGGACAATATAATAATAAGGTTGGCTATTCTCCATTCGAAAGATATTATGTTGGAGGTGATGGTTTACAAGGATGGGCTTTGGACGGAAGAGAAGTAATTGCTCTTAGAGGTTACACAGCTTCTTCTCTATCTCCAACAAACGGAGCTACAGTTTTTGATAAATTCACCTTAGATTTACGTTACCCTATCTCATTGAATCCAACTGCTACAATTTATGCCTTAGCTTTCTTTGAAGCAGGAAATTCATGGGCTAACTTTGAAGGCTTTGCTCCTTTCAAAATGTATCGCTCAGCTGGTATTGGTCTAAGATTGTTTATGCCTATGTTCGGTCTAATTGGTATTGACTGGGGATATGGCTTCGATGAAATTCCTGGCAGTCCAACTGCAGGAGGTTCTCAATTCCACTTCTCTATTGGTCAATCTATGGATTAGAAATTGCTTTTCTTTGATGTTAAATTAAATATTAAAATAATTAAGCTATGAAAAAACTGATTTTAATTATACTTTGTTTTGTTTCAACAACTACTCTTTTTGCACAAAAATTTGCCAGTGTTGACACAGAATACATTTTGAGTAATATGCCAGAATATAAACAAGCTCAAAAGGAATTGGATGATATGGCAGTTCAATGGCAAAAAGAAGTGGAATCAAAATTTCAAATTGTAGATAAGCTTTACAAAGCTTTTCAAGCTGAAAGTGTTTTGTTACCTGAGGAATTAAAAACTAAAAAGGAAAATGAGATTATTGCAGCTGAAAAGGAAGCTAAGGATTTGCAAAAACAACGTTTTGGAAATACAGGAGATTTATCTAAGAAACGCTCTGAACTTGTGAAACCTATACAAGATAAGGTTTACAATGCCATTGAGAAAATTGCTCAAGAGAAAAACTATTCTATGATTTTTGATAAATCCAGCGGTGCAACCATTCTTTATGTTGATGCAAAGACTGATGTTAGCGACTTGGTACTTGCAGAACTTGGCTATAAAATTAGTGGTCAAAGAGGTTCAAAATAGAATAATAAGATAAAAATGTGTAATTTTGCACCTTAATTTTTAAAAGAATATAATAAAATAAAAACAAACTCATGATGAAAAAAACAATCCAAGCATTAACTCTTGTTGCAGTTTTATTGCTTTGCAGTAACCTTTACTCTCAAAAGAGCGTTAAATTGGGACATTTCTCTTCAACCGATCTTATTAAAAAGATGCCAGAAGGAGATTCAGCTCAAGTTACAATGAAAAACTATATGGCAGAACTTCAAACTGAAGCTGAAAATATGCAAAAGGAATATGATCGTTTAGTCGCTGAATATCAAGCAAAGGAAGCTCAACTTTCTGATGTTTTGAAACAAAGCAAACAAAGAGAAATACAATCTGTTGGTCAAAGATTCCAAGAATTTCAACAAAGTGCTCAAGAAGATATTCAAAAGAAACAAGGTGAGTTAATGACTGCAATCACTGATAAAATTAAAGCAGCTGTTGCTGAAGTAGCAAAAGAAAACAAATATACCTACGTTCTTGAAAGTACAGGAATACTTTGGTATGCTGAAGAGAGTGAAGACATTACTCCTCTTTTAATGAAGAAACTTAATCTTAAGTAAGAAAAAAACGAGGTTGCAAGGAAAAAAAGTTGCAATAAAATTTGGTGGTAATATAAAAATACCTATCTTTGCAACCTCAAATTTCGCGGATGTGGCGTAATTGGTAGCCGCGCTAGACTTAGGATCTAGTGTCGTGAGACGTGGGGGTTCGAGTCCCTTCATCCGCACAAAAAAGTGAAAAGCAAGGAAACTTCTTTTCACTTTTTTTATTTCAATTTTTAATATGAAGTATTAAAATAAGAAAGGAGTCTAAAGTATCTTACCCCCCAAACTCCTTAATTTATGTAATCGATTTATTTTTTTTAGATTATTACATCCAAGTTTCGCTTAATATCTTTCCTTCAACACTTATCACAATTACCTTCATTGGGCATTTCCTTTGTGCATTTTGAAGAGCAAGCTTTGCAATTTGTACTAAACCTGAACAACAAGGTACTTCCATTACAGCAACTGTTAAGGTGTCTATTTGTGCCTCATCTATCATTGCAGTTAGCTTTTCAACATATTCTTCCTTGTTTGAGTCAAGCTTTGGACAGGCAATTGATACTTTCTTGTTCTTTAAAAGGGTTTGATGAAAGCTTCCAATGGTGAAAGCAGTACAATCGGCAGCTAATAAAAGATTACATCCCTTGAAATAAGCTGCATTTGGGTTTTGAAGATGAAGTTGTACTGGCCAATGGCTAAGTTCTGAAGGTTGTGGATTGTTGGAAGGGGTTTGAGTTGGGTTTGATTGAGCTTTTGCAATTTCTCTTGAAGCTGAGCCAGGACATCCTCCTGAGTGGCAAGCTGAAGCTTTTGGTTGTGGAGCATCTTCCAATGAGCTAAGGTCAATTGGGTAGTTATTTTCTTTTAAAAATTCAATTCCTTGACGAAGGTATTCTGTTTCGTTGTGGTCCTTCATGTGTTTGAGGTGTGCCAGAATTACTTTCTCTCCCTTAGGAAGGATTCTTTGCATAACGGCGATTTCGTCATATTTCTCTGCTTCTCTTTCTATTAATTCAATTGCTCCAACTGGACATTCTCCAATGCAGGCTCCCAATCCGTCGCAAAAGATATCGCTTATCATAACGGCTTTTCCGTCTATTAGTTGTAGAGCTCCTTCGTGGCAACCGCTAACGCATAATCCGCATCCGTTGCATAATTCTTCGTCAATTTTAATTACTGTTCTTTTCATGGTATTTTTTGTATTTAATTATTCTTTCTTTGTTTATGGTGCAAAATTACTTTCTTTTGAAGGGCTTGTCTGTAATATTGATTACAAAGGGAGTTTTTTTTAAATAAAAAAGGGCCAACTCCTTTCGGAATCAGCCCCAAACTGGATTAATTTTCAATGTTTAAGCAATTTTCAACGTTTACTACGCTATCCAGTTTTTCATATCTTCCTCAACGGTTGAGATTCCACCAATACCGAAGTTTTGTACCAAAACGTTAACTACGTTTGGAGAAAGAAATGCTGGAAGTGTTGGTCCTAAGTGGATATTTTTCACACCTAATGATAGTAATGCTAATAGTACGATTACTGCTTTTTGTTCGTACCAAGCAATATTGTAAACAATTGGTAATTGGTTTACATCTTCTAATCCGAATGCTTCTTTTAGAGCTAATGCAATTACAACTAAAGAGTAGCTGTCGTTACATTGACCTGCGTCTAATACTCTTGGAATTCCTCCTATATCACCAAGAGGTAATTTATTATATCTATATTTTGCACATCCTGCTGTTAGGATTACTGTATCTTTTGGTAGAGCTTCTGCAAATTCTGTATAGTAAGCTCTTGATTTCATTCTTCCGTCGCATCCTGCCATTACAACAAATTTCTTAATAGCTCCTTGTTTTACTGCATCAATTACCTTGTCTGCCAATTGAAGAACTTGGTGGTGAGCAAAACCAGCAACTAATTCACCTTTTTCAAACTCTGTTGGAGGTGGACATTGTTTAGCCATTGCTATAACTGGAGAAAAGTCTTTTTGTTTTCCTTTTTCTCTTGGTGCAATATGGATTGCTCCTGGAAGGCCTGCACTTCCTGTTGTGAAGATTTTACCTATATAGTTTGCATCAGCCTTTGGTGGAACAATACAATTGGTTGTGAAAAGAATTGGTCCATTAAATGTTGAGAATTCTTCCTTTTGGTGCCACCAAGAACCACCATAGTTTCCTACGAAGTTAGGATATTTCTTAAAGAATGGATAAGAATTTGCTGGAAGCATTTCTCCATGAGTGTAAACATCAACTCCAGTTCCTTGAGTTTGTTCCAAAAGTTCTTCAAGGTCTTTAAGATCGTGACCAGAGATAAGAATAGCAGGGTTATTTCTCACTCCAAGATTAACTTTAGTGATTTCTGGATTTCCATAAGTTGTTGTATTAGCTTTATCCAAAAGAGCCATACCCTTAACTCCAGCAGAACCAACCTTAAGAACCATTGCTGTAAGCTCATCAGCTGACAAATTGTGAGAAGACACTGCATTTAAAGCTTCTTCCAAAACCAAATATATTTCTTCATCTTCATAGTTAAGATTAAGTGCATGTTCAACATAAGCAGCCAAACCTTTAACACCATAAACTATAAGTTGTTTTAAAGAACGAATATCTTCATTACTTTCACTCAAAACTCCAACTTTATCTTTATAAGAAAGGTAGTCGTGAGCTTCCACCTTAAACCAAATTTCATCCATTTCAGGAAGTGAAATTCCTTTTTCCTTAGCATAAGCAATAAGCTCATCTTTATGAGCAAAAACCTTAGCTATTTTAGCTTTAAGTGCATTATCATCAAAGTTTGCATTTGTGATTGTTGAGAAAAGAGCATCTAAGATAAGGTGCTCAGCATCCTTACAGGCCAAACCTTTTTCTCTTAATTTATAATTTACTGCAGCTAATCCTCTAGTTGCATACATCAACATATCCATTAACTGAGCAGTTTGTGGTTCTTTTCCGCAAACACCTTTAATTGTACAGCCTTTATTGCCCGCTGTTTCTTGGCATTGAAAACAAAACATTTGTGCGTCCATAATAATTTTCTTTTTTTAATTAATTACACGGCAAAATTACAGTCACCATTAAAAAAGTTTTGTAATAAAAGTTACAAAATGGAAAAATATTTTATATTTGCGCTATGGAAAATTTGAATCAATGTATGCTCTTCTCAGGAATGAGCGATGAAGAAATTCAAAAGGTTATTGGCCAAAAATTAGGCGTTAGAACCTACAAAAACGGAGATAAAGTTATTTCACAAGGAGACGATTGCAATTATCTTTATATTCTTTTGGATGGAGAGGTTTCCAATTCCATGTCTCATGTTAGCGGGAAAAATATGTATATAGAAAGCATTAGTGCTCCTGGAGTTATTGCTCCAGCAATTCTTTATGCAGAGATAAATAAGTTTCCTGTTGATGTAACTGCTGTTGGAACAGTTAGAGTTCTTCCTATACCAAGAGTAGAATTTACCTATATGCTTCAGCGAACTCCTAAGCTGCTTTTGAATTTCCTTCAGATGATTTCAAATAGAGGGGCTTTTCTTTCTGCAAAGGTTCGCACTCTTTGTTTTGGCACCATTAAAAGTAGGATTGCAGGATATTTGCTTGAAGTTTCAGCACAACATGGCTCTTTGGAGTTTGAAATCAAACACACTCAACAAGAATTGGCAAATATGTTTGGCGTTACACGTCCAGCTCTTTCCAAAACAATTAAGGATATGATTGATGAGGGCTTAATTGAATCAAAACAAAAAAGCTATCTTATCACAAACAAAAAAGAACTCTTTAGAATATTTAGAGACAGAAACTAAACAAAGCATTATGGCAAAACTTAAGGCTGATTTCTATTCTAAAAATGCTTTGGAAATGGCTCCACTACTTATTGGGAAATTGCTCTGCAGAAAGATAGGTAAACAAACCATTAAGTTAAGGATAACAGAAACAGAAAGCTACTATGGAATAGAAGACACTGCTTCTCATGCCCACAAAGGCAAAACTCCAAGAAATGAGCCCATGTTTGAAAAAGGAGGTATTACATATATATACCTTTGCTATGGAGTACATAATCTACTAAATATTGTTAGCGGAGAAAAAGATAATCCCGAAGCTGTTTTGATTAGAGGAGTTGAAGGCTTTGATGGTCCAGGCAAACTAACTAAGGCTTTGCAAATTACAAGAGAGCATAACAAAATAGACCTTTCTAAAAGTAACGAGATTTGGATTGAAGAAGATGGAAAAGTATTAGAATATATTCAAACTCCAAGAATAGGAATTAATTATGCATCTGAAGAATTTCGCAATAAAAATTGGCGTTTTGTCGTTATTAATTAGCAAAAAAGATAAAAATATATTATCTTTGTAGCATTAAATAAAATAATAAGAACAATTTAAAACAAAAATATTATGTTAAGCAAGAAATTAGAAGAAGCATTAAATGCTCAAATAAATGCTGAATTTTGGTCAGCATACCTTTATTTATCAATGAGTGCAGACTTTGCATCAAAAGGATTAAATGGATTTGCAAACTGGATGGAAATTCAATTTAAAGAAGAACAGGATCACGCAATTAAGTTCTTAAATTTCGTTATCTCAAGAGGTGGAAAAGTGGAATTGAAACCAATTGCAAAGGTTGAAAAATCATGGAAAACTCCACTTGCAGCTTTCAAAAGCACTTTAGAACACGAACTTGTTGTAACAAAACTTATCAATGATCTTTATGCACTTGCAACTGAAGAAAAAGACTATGCAACACAATCAATGTTAAAATGGTTTATTGACGAACAAGTTGAAGAAGAAGAAAATGCACAAGCAATCATTGACACATTAACTCTTTTGGATGGAAATGGATATGGAATTTATCAATTAGATAAAGAACTTGCTGCAAGAGTATATACTCCAATTCCAGCAACAGCACAATAAAGAAATTAACAATACTTTATAAGTTAAGACGTGATTTATATCACGTCTTTTTTTGTTTATAAAAATCTAATTAGACCTGATACAAAACCACCAAATCCTTATTTCAATCTCACTAATCTTCTTATAAATCTAATATAATGCCATTATATTGTCAGTATAATGCCATTAAACCAACCATATAATGCCATTATACTTATCATATAATGCCATTAAATGGAGAATATAATGGCATTATATTATTTTTAAACAAGGATTAGATATATTAAAGTCTTATTTTCAGAGAAGTAAATAAAGAAAAATTAGATGAAATAGAAGAGATATTTCATTAAACAAAGAAGAAAATTGGAATTGAATTAAATTAGGTTTGGATTAATTAAATATTCTAATTTATAACTAATTTTTTCACTGTATTGAAATTTGAGCTATTGACTTTAATAGAATAAATTCCTTTTGCAAATCCACTAACGTCAATAATTAATTGTTTTTGATTTAAACTATATTTATATGTCTTCAAAACTCTTCCATTCAAATCCAAAACAAAAACATCAGCATCTTCAGTCAAACCTTCTATTTCCAATTTTGTTTCCTTTTTAGTTGGATTTGGAAATAAATTAATTGATATATCATTATTAACTATATCTCTTAATCCTATCAATTCACATATTTGAATACTTAATTCACTTTCACATATACTATTTAACGCTTTTACTCTGTAGCAATAGTTTATTCCTTGAACAACTTTAGTATCAATATAGATTCTTTGAGTTGTACTTCCTATGGAATCTTCATTACGATAAATAATGTAACTTTCTCCATTTCCTTCCCATTCCAACTGGATTGAATTAGTGTTTGAATTAATGGTTAAATTAGTTGGTGTTTGCATTGTGTCAACAAAAAGATTGAGAGTAATTGTACTATCACAACCATTTGAGGTTTGAACAACTCTTGAATAAGTACCAGTTGAGTTTTCGCTGAATCCATTTAAAAAATATGTTTCTCCACTGCAAATTGCAGCATCGATAGTTGTTCCATACTGGCTGTTTACCAAAGCTGTTTGAGGTAAAACTAAACAAGAATCTGAAATATTTATTGTGTCTCCATTCAAAGCATAAAAACTTGTTTCTAAAATATAATATTGTCCTCCTTCAATTGAATCAGCAAAAGCAAGAATACTTCCATTTGTTGAACTAACCTCTGTTCTATTATTTGATGTTACTGACCTTTTAAACCATTTGGAAGAATTATTAAGTTGAGAAGAAGGACGTATTCTCCAAGCTTCATTTGTAGCTTGCCATTCAGTTGCATTATATTCAAGGCCTTGAGAATTGTAGATAAATGCAGCTTGAGTTCCAGTTTGGTTTTGTATTCCCAAAGTAGCATAACCATTATTAGTTGAAGTACAACAAGGTTTATTTTGCAAATAAAACTCAATTACATTGGTTGTCTCATATAAAACAAGCATCGTTGTAGAATGTAGTTGAAGATTTCCATAAAGTGGTGCATCATAAAAGCTAATAATTAATTTTCTATTTGGATATTCTCCTTCAGTACAATAATACAATTTTCCCACACTATCATAATTGTTGTAATAAAGATCATGATAAGGAGCAAAAATACAATTTAGAAAGTCAGGATTTGTTGAAGGAATAGATATGCCTACTCTATAGGGACAAAAATGATAAGGATCAAATCCATTTGCTGAGGCAACAGATAAATTCCAAGAAAGCACTCCATTAGAACCAATTACAAATTTGGTTAAAGTATCTTGTCCATAAAAAGAAAAAACAAAAGGATTAATTGAATCTGATTGTCTATAATTAATATTTAACACTTCAGACCATACATCGTCATGAGGGGAGTATGAATAATCTATTCTGTCTGGATATTCATTTAAATCAAAAGAACATGGAGGATTGTAAGATATAGAATCAACAATATAAGAATTTGTAGCTCCTGGAGCAAATATTCTTTTATTTAAAACTATTGAAGGATTTGCACAATTAAGTTGAATTGTATCTCCTGAATATAAAATATTATTTATTGAATCATAAATAACAGAACTTAGGCTTGACTGAGCATATAAGTTTGTAAGAAATAGATTAATAATTAAGAATAATGCTAAGGGTTTTTTCATAACTTATCAATTTGATTCCACAAAAATAACATTTGTTTCTCAATAATCTGAAAAAAACCCTTAGAAATTATTTATTATTATTTTTAGAAATAGACAATTAGACCAAAGGTTGGAAGTATTGTTCCAGTTGTGGTTGAAATCTTTCTAAGAATATATGCCTGGTTATCAGGTGTTAGATTAGGATTGCCATCAGTATTTAAATTAGTATAGATTGGTTCTGATTCTGCTTTGTAGTTATATACATTTTGTATGTCAAGATATAATGTTATATCAAAGTTCTTCCAAGCAAATTCTTTATCCACTCTAATATCTAACTGATGATAGTTTCCTAAACGAAGTGTGTTGAATTTTGTGTAATCCAGATAAGGCTGATTTCTTACATCCCAAATTTGTCTTTGAGAGGAAACATATTCATCAATTGGAGTGTAAGGACTACCACCAATCAAACGCCAACGTGCACTAACCAACCAATCGTATTTAAACTTGCGACTTGCAGTTAAATTCAAAATAAATCTATTATCCCAAGAGGATGAAACATATTTACCTTTAATATCTGTGAATTCAGAAACAAAATAGGTAAAGACAGCATAAATATTAAATTTCTTAATGTCATTTGCAGTGAAAAGGGCTTCAATACCATAAGCTCTTCCTTTTCCGTCTGAAATTAGAGGTTCATCACCAACTGCTCCAAAATCATTTCCCTTACTTGCAAGGCTTATTCCTTCATTAAGAGTTATTGGATAGTTGTAATATTGTTTGTAGAAACCTTCAACGCTTGCTTTAATTTTCGCTTTTGCATTGAATTCAAGGCCCAATACATAATGATTAACATGAATGTACTTTAAAGTTTCTCTATTTACAAACACATCGTTTGAGTCTTTATAACCCATTGAAGTGTATGATGGTTCTTTGGTGTAGTGTCCAACGTTTGCATTTATGGATATATGTTCGTTGAAAAGATATGAAGCTGAAATTCGAGGAGAGAACTGAACTAATGGGTTTGACATTAAATTAGAATAAGTGTTTCCATCAAATCTTGCTCCCATTCCAAGTTTAAGTCTTTCTTTAAAGTAAGCATCTCCAGTTTGTACAAAGAGTCCATAAGAGAATAAATCAATTAGTGAGTTGTATTTGTCTTCAATCAATACATTATTTATATTAATTGTTCTATTGCTATTGTTTGTATATTTTGAATAACGAGCATTTGCTCCAAAGCTAAGTTCAAAAGGAAGGGTTGTATATCTTTTTTCGTATCTTAGTTTGTTCTCTGCTTCAACAGATGAATAATCAAAAAGTTTTGGAAGGTTTTTATTATTATCAGGGAATTTCTCAAAAGCATTTCTTAACATATTTCTACTAAGAACAACCATATCAATTGAGTTTTCATTATAATGTTTATAAACCGCTCCAACAGTATAGCTCAACTGATTATAGTCAGGTAAAGTATTTAAAAGATATTGCTGAGATTCATCTGGATTATCTATAGTAAGATTAAGTTCTGACCTGTCAAAGGCAGCAAGTCCAAGGAATAGAATTTCATTTTTTTGGTTAATATTCCATTTATAGCGGAATTGGATATCATCATAAGAAGGCAAGAAAGGAAGTCCTAAGGCAGTAAAAAGGAATTGAAGATAACTTCTACGGTATGAAAACAAAAGATTATTATCTTTTATTGGTAAATCAAAAGTTAATGCAAGGTCAGAAGCACCAATTGAACCTTTGAAATGCATTTTATCTCTTGAACCTTCTTTTTGTTTAATATTCATAACTGAACTTAACGCTCCGCCTCTATTGGAAGGAAATGCTCCTGAAAGAAAGTCTACTTGACGAACAAAATCAGGATTAAGAATTCCTACTGCTCCACCTGAAGCGCCTTGAGTTGCAAAGTGATTAATAATTGGTATTTCAACATCATCTAAAAAGAAAACATTTTCTGAAGGACCTCCTCCTCTAACAATTAAGTCATTCCTATTTACAGCTCCTGCAGCAACTCCAGGAAGATTTTGAACTGCTTTAGAAACATCACGATTGCTACCAGGTGTTTTTTCAATTTCTTGAAGTGATATTGTTCTTAAGGAAATTGGAGATTCTTTACTTTTTTCTTTAACCGCAACAACTTCCACTTCTAAAAGGTCTTTTGGAGCTTCCTCCATTTTAATAACTGTGTAGGCACTATGATTGGTAAAGACTTGCAATTCGTCAGAAATAACATATTTATATCCAACAACACTTGCAACAATTCTTATAAATCCTACTGGCACATCCTTAATTTCGAAAAAACCTTTTTCATCTGTTGATGAACCTAATGTTGAGCCTAATATCATAACATTAGCATAAGGAATTGGCTCGTTTGTATTTTTATTTAAAACTTTTCCACTTACTCCTCCTAATTTGGGAGCACTTGCCTGAGAATAAATATTATTACTAAAAACCAGTAATAAAGCGAATATGTATAAGACATTATTTTTCATGATTTAATCTTTTAAAGTTATTTTCAACAATAAACGGAAAATTATTTTGAATATTATTATTTTCTTTAAATATTATTGTCTAAAGGAAATTATAAAAGAACTATTTTCTAATAAACAATTAGAATAGATCTAATTATTAGAGAATTAATTTATTATTTAAGTCCAAGTTCGCAAATAATTCTATTTATCTTTTCATTTGCTTTTTTGAAAAGTTCAGGATAATCTTTTATAGAATTTAGTTGATTATATACTCCAAAATAGAATTTTATTTTTGGTTCTGTTCCAGAAGGTCGAACAGATACTTTGCTTCCATCTTCCAAGAAAAATTGAAGTACATTTGATTTTGGAAAATCAAGAACTTCTTCCTTTCTCTCTTTAAGGTCAATATTTAATTGTTTTTGATAGTCTTTAATTCTAACTACTTCAAGGCCTATTAGCGTTTTTGGAGGATTTTCTCTAAAAGCAAGCATCATATTTTGAATTTCTTCTGCTCCCTGCTTTCCTTGTTTTGTTATAGATATTAACTCTTCTTTGAAGAATCCATATTCTAAATATATGTCAAGCAAAATATCAAAGAATGTTTTACCCTGCTCTTTAGCCCAGGCACAAACCTCAGCTATCATACAGCATGCAGAAATAGCATCTTTATCTCTTACAAAATCTCCAATTAAAAAACCATAACTTTCTTCACCCCCACATATGTATTTTTCTTTTCCTTCCAATTGAAGCATTTTGTCAGCAATAAACTTAAAGCCAGTAAAGACATCATAATTTTTAACTCCAAAACTTTCAGATACCTTTTTTATAAGTTCTGAAGTAACAATTGTTTTAATTGTATACTCATTTCCTTTTAGTCTTGAATTTTCTTTTAGAGTCTTTAAAATATAATATGTAAGTACTGTTGCAGTTTGATTTCCATTTATAAGAATAAATTCATTGTTTTGATCTTTAACTGCAATTCCAACTCTATCGGCATCAGGATCTGTTGCTAAAAGAATATCGGCATTAATTCCCTTAGCAAGTTTAATTCCCAACTCCATAGCTGAATGTTCTTCAGGATTTGGACTCTTGCAAGTTGGGAAATTTCCATCTATTATGGCTTGCTCACTAACAATATTTATATTCTTAAATCCATACATTTCCAATGCTTTTGGAACCATTGTTATTCCTGTTCCATGCAAAGGAGTATAGCATATCTTTATATCTGAATGTTTCTTTATTATTTCTGGGTTAAGACTTAATTTAAGAACTTCTTCTAAATAGTTATTATCAAAGCTCTTTTCAACTATTGTAATATTATCCAAATTATCTTGAATCTTTACTTGAGAGTAGTCATTAATTTTAACAACTTCTTCAATAACTAAAGTATCATGAGGTGAAACCAACTGACCTCCATCATTCCAATAAGCTTTGTACCCATTGTATTCTTTAGGATTGTGTGAAGCTGTTAACATAACTCCTGCATCACATCCAAAATATCTAACTGCATAGCTAAGCACTGGAGTTGGACGAAGTTCTTTAAAAAGGAAGACTTTAATTCCATTGGCAACCATTACTCTTGCAGTAATTTGTGCAAACTCCTTACTATTATTTCTGCTGTCAAATGATATTACAACTTTAATTTCTTTATTTGGATTAGATTTAATAATATAATTGGCAAAACCTTGAGTTGCCATTGCAACAGTGTATTGATTCATTCTATTTGTACCAATTCCCATTATCCCTCTAAGTCCTCCCGTTCCAAATTCAAGGTTTCTATAAAATGATTCATTAAACTGCTCAATATTATTTTGCATCATATCATTAATAATATCTTTTGTTGAAGAATCAATGGCATTGCTATCTAACCATTGTTGAGCATTCTTTTGTGCAGCTAAATCTATGTTTGCCATAATATAAATTTGATTTTAGATTAAAAGAAATGGATTTACAAGTTTATTTCTTGCTTTGTTGTAATTTTGGTTTTTCAATTGAAAGAGCTTTTTTGCTCCAAAATTTTGCTTCTTTAAGATTCTTTTTAACTCCTAATCCTTGCTTATAAATTCTTTCTAATTCCCAACATGCGTCTGCATTATTAGCATTTGCAGCTTTCTTGAAATATTCGATTGCTTTATTTTGGTCTATATCTAAATCTTCATCTCCTTTTTGATATCCCTTTGCCATCAAATAACAAACCTCTCCATTATATTCTGCTGGTAAAGATTGCATAATTTCAAATGCTTTTGGGAGGTTTCTTTTAGTTCCTTCTCCCTTATAATATAACATTGCTAAAGGATAATCTGCATGACTTATGCCCAATTGCTTTGCCTTAGTAAGATTTTCAAATGCTTTCTTATTATTTAATTCTGAATTTTCATTCAAATTTAAAATTCCTTCAACATAATAAGCCATAGGAATTTGCTTTTGAAAAGGCTCTCGATTCAATTCTTTTGCTTCTTTAGGTTTTGGAGCTAATCCTTCATTTGCAATATAAAGATAAGCTAAAGATGATTTGGATTCAAGATCATTTTCTTCAACTGCTTTATCATACCAGAACTTTGCTTGATTATGATCTTTCATAACCACTTTCCCATCTCTAAAATAATCCCCCATCTTTCTCCAAGCCAATACTTCCTTTCTTTCAGCACAAACTCTATACCATAAATAAGCTCTACTATTGCTCTTTGAAACTCCTTCTCCTTTTTCAAGTTTTTGAGCAACAATTAGCTGAGAGGCTTCATGCCCTTTTTCTGCTGCAAGAAGATAGAAGTTAAATGCTTTTCTCATATTAACATTAGTGCTTATGCCCTTCTCGTACATTTGAGCTGTACGATACATTGATTCAATATGGTTTTTATTTGCAGCTCTTTCAAACCAAACAAGTGCATTTGCTTTGTTTTCCAATCTACCAATCCCTGAATAGTATTCCTTTGCTAAATCATACATTGATTGAACATTTCCATTCTTAGCTTTTTGTTCAATATTTTGAGAAAAAACTAAAGGGATAAAGAAAAATATAGCGGATATAAATATTATTGTTTTTTTCATATTAATGATTTATTTATTTTTCGTACTTCCACATTTGCTGCTCTGTCCAATATTCGTAAGCTTTTGGATAACCATTTTGAAATGCCATTTTAATATAGTTTATTCCCATAGCCTTATCTTGCTTTACATATTCTCCTTCAAAAAGTAATTGTCCAACTTTAAATTGAGCTTTTGCAAGATTTCCATCATCTGCAGCTTTCTTATACCAAGAATATGCCTTCTGATAGTCTCTATCAACTCCTTGTCCAGAAAAAAACATCTCTCCTAAAGAAAAATATGCTTCAACATTTTTAAATTCTGCACTCTTAAGAAATAAAGTATATGCAATTCGTGGTTTTCTCTCAACCTCAACTCCATAAAAATAAAGTTCAGCCAATGCTTGAATTGCTTGAGGCTGGTCTTGTTCTGCAGCTTTGGAATACCAATAAAGTGCCTTAGCCATATCCTTTGGCATTCTGTCGGCTCTTTCATACATTCTTCCCAATCGATATTGAGCATCCTTATCTCCAAGTTCTGCATCTCTAATGTATGTTTGTGAAAAGACTGTTGTGCTAAATGCAATCAATAAAACAAACACTATTCTCTTTATCATATTAAATATGTTTTTATGATTTAATTCAATTTTAAGTATTAAAACAGAAAGCAAAGGTATAAATTTTATATGTATTGTACAATTACTTCCTTCATAAATTTCTTTTCTAAGACGTCTTCCAAACGCTTAATTGTTGTTCTTCTTATCTCAACTTCCACTCCAAGCGTTGGGTCATGATGTGCCTCATTAATTTTTGTACCAACCATAATAACAATTTCGTCACTGTCTAAAAGTAGTTTTACAATTTGATCTGCAGGTCCGTTTCCAAGATTCAGAGTTGATTCTGTGTTGTTGGAAAGAATGGTTACAACCTTATTTAGAGTAAGTATTCCTTCAGTCACTAAATCTATTCCTTCCATTTTTGACATTGGAGGAAGTGTTGGATCGGTTGGTTCAACATTATCATCAACCTCTATTGCTAATTCTCTTGAAATTATATCTGTTGTTGTTGCTCCACAAATAACTTTTTTCCCTTCAAAGTTTTTAACTGTTTGAGCAAATTCCACATCACTTTCTTTTCTAAAAGGAGGACCAGTTGCAATAATCATCTTTCTTGGGTTTCTAAAATATATAACCCCACAAGAAGTATCGTCCTTAGATCTGAAATTATCATTGGAATATGCTCTGTTAACAACCTTTTGAGCTAATTTGGATGCTGAAATATTTCTATCGTGAGCAATGGTTTCTTTAACATATTCAACATATTTCTCTCTTGTCCATCCCAACATCAACTCTGGTGAGCCCATTCCAGATTGAGTTATTCCATCAGAAATAAAAATTATTCTATCCTCTTTCTCTGGAATAAATCTGCACGACTTTATTTCTTGAGTTTCTCCAAAAATATTCTTGCAGTCCAAACTCAACTCCTCCCATTCCAACTCCATTATATTTGCTCCTCTCATAACCAAACAAAGAGGATTATCGTACTCCAATATATTTACTTCTCCATTATCTACATCAACAATTGTGAAAGTTGCATAACTTATCTTTCTTTCACTACAAACTGGCAATGTTTTCATAATTATATTGCCTATTGTTTGAGCGTCTTTATATTCTTCCGAAAAGCCCAAAGCCATTGTTGCAGTTAGAGTTCCTAAAACATTTGCCTTTACTCCATGCCCCATTCCATCTGCCAAAACAGAAATCAATCGTCCTTCTTCTTTAATACGCTTTGAAAGAAAAACATCTCCACAAATATATTCTCCAAAGTGATTTCTTTGGTTAGAACCTACTTCTATATAATATTTTTCATTCATAGCTTATCATCTTTAATGTTTTCTAATGAAACTTCTTTGCTAATATTTCAGTGAGAGTGCTATAAGACAATGAATTTGCAACCCAACGCTTATTTCCCTTTTCTGTATTTAAAATTGCGTTTGCATTTTCAATTGTTTCTGCTTCATTTAACTTTTGAATAAAGTCTGTGTATTCTCTTAAATTTCCAGAAAACAAATCATTTATAAACATAAATTTCTCATTAACTCCAATTGCTGTTCTCAAATCAACTTTATGAGAATTAAAACGTTTTGATATATCATCTTGTTTTATAGTTGTTGAGAAATTCTCAAAAACAGACTTCTTTTGTTCATACTGTTCTCCAATTGTTTTTCCATTTGAAAGATTTTTAGGTTTTGGCTCTTCTATTGGAGTTTCAAAAAACAATTCTTGAACCACTTCTTCTTTTTTCTCTTCAACCTTTTCCTCTTCTACAACTTCTTCCTCAACAATAATTTCTTCAACTATATTTTCTTCAATTTCTTTCTCTTCAACTATATTTTCTATTACCTTTTTTTCTTCAACTATTAATTCTGGTTGAGTGTCCTTTACTTCATTTTCAATTTTGGTGTGAACGGGAGAAAATGTTGAAGTTTTAGGCATTTGTTCATTTAAATACTTCAATACAGAAGGAATTTCCTCTTTCTTTTCAGCAGGTTCTTCTATTTCATTTGGTATATCATCAATTTCTTTTGTTTCAAACAAAGCTTCCTGCAAAATTTCTTCTTTTTCAATAACTGGTGTTTCTTCAATTACCAACTCCAATTTCTCTTCTTCTATCTCATCAAATTTTTCATAAACTTCTTTTTCTAATTCCAAATCTTGTTCCAATTCAACTTCTTTCTCTGTTTCTATTTTCTCTTGTTGAGACATTTCAAACTCTGGTTCTTTTTCAACAATAACCACCTTAGGCTTTTCTTCTATTTCTTGTTCTTTGGTAGCTTCTGGAATACTAATTTGTTCAATTTCTTCCTCAATGCCCAAATCAATAACTAAAGAATATGCCTTTCTTATTCTTTCCAACAAAACATCTAAATCTAACTGTTCAACTTTTTCTGACAAAACTACTCTTTGAGAAGCTTTATTTATTTCAGAAATAACTTTTTGTAATTGATTTTGAAACTCATTCATATTAAATTATATTCTTTTTTATATTTTTAATCCCGTGTAAAATTACCAATATTATTTGAATTATAGTATGTTTTTATCAAAACAATTCAACAATAAATTGTCAATAACCTTATTTAGTATTTTCGTAATCAAAATTTATTCGAGCAAATCTCTTTGGCTAAAAAATTAAGTCCCTTTTAAACAAATTTAATCACCGACTTTTTTAATTTAAAAGCCGACTTTTTTTGATTAAGTCCCTTCTTTTTTGAAATAAAAGGAGCGTATTTTTATAACGATAAAATTTCTGTGCTTTAAGATTTATTAATTAATTGCCTTAATATCTAAATTAGATGAAAAATATTCTTTACATTTGCACAATGTTTAATAGATAAACAAAAAATGAAACATATAAATTATATTGATTGGGGTTTAATTGATTACAAGGAAGCTTGGGACAAACAGGAAACGATTTTCAAGGAAAAGATTGATGAAAAATTAAACAACCCCAAGACTTCTTCTATTGAGCAAAACTTTATTCTTTGTGAGCATCCTCACGTATATACTCTTGGAATGCATGGAAAGGTGAATAATCTTTTGATTAATGACGATTTCTTAAAGAAAATTAATGCCACATACTACAAAACAAATCGAGGAGGAGATATAACCTATCATGGTTTTGGTCAAATTGTTGGCTATCCAATTTTAGATATTGAAACTCTTGGCTTATCCTTAAAAGACTATATTTGGACAATTGAGGAAATGGTTATAAGAACAATGAAAGAGTTTGGTATTATTTGTGAAAGATTGGAAGGAGCAACTGGTGTTTGGATTGATTCAAAAGGAAAGAGTGCGAGAAAGATTTGTGCCATTGGAGTTAGAGCATCAAGATATATAACAATGCATGGATTTGCTCTTAATGTAAATACAGACTTAAAATATTTCCAATATATTAATCCTTGTGGATTTGTTGATAAAGGAGTTTGTTCAATGGAAAAAGAACTTGGAGAAAAGGTAGATGTTGAGAAAGTAAAGAAATTATTATACGATAACTTTGTAGATTTAATAAATAACAAATAGAAATGAAACGTAGAGAACTTATTAGTTTAATTGAAAAGAAAAAATCCTTCCTTTGTGTTGGTTTGGATTCAGATATAAATAAAATACCATCTCACTTGCTTAGTGAAGAAGACCCAGTTTTTGAATTTAATAAAGCAATCATTGATTCAACTCTTCCTTTTTGCGTTGCCTATAAACCTAATTTAGCATTCTATGAAAGCAGAGGAATTAAAGGACTTGTTTCTTTAAAGAAGACAATGGATTATCTTGCTCAATTTAAGGCAGAATGTTTCACAATTGCTGATGCAAAAAGAGGAGATATTGGAAACACATCTGAACAATATGCTAAAGCTTTTTTAGATCCAAAAGGTGATTTTAATTTTGATTCAATGACAATTGCCCCATATATGGGAGAAGATTCTGTTAAACCATTTACAATTTATGAAGATAAGTGGGTAATTCTTTTAGCTCTAACTTCCAACAAGGGAGCAAACGATTTCCAATTTATTGAAGACAAAGAAGGAAACCCTTTATTTGAAAAAGTTCTAACAAAAAGTCAAGAATGGGGAAATAAAGAAAACTTAATGTTTGTTTGTGGAGCAACTCAAGCAAGTATGTTTACAAGAATAAGAGAATTGGCTCCAGAAAGTTTTTTGCTTGTTCCTGGAGTTGGAGCTCAAGGAGGTTCTTTGGAAGAGGTTTCAAAATATGGAATGACTAAAGATTGTGGACTTTTGGTTAATTCTTCAAGAGCAATTATATTTGCTGACAAAACCAAAGACTTTGCAAAAGTAGCAGGTAAAGAAGCAAAGAAAGTGCAAGAAGAAATGGCGGCATATATGAATTTATATATGAAATAGGTTTACCAAAACAATAATTTGGTTGTATATATAATATAAGTGCAAATAAAATTTGCACTAACTAAAAAAGTGTTTGTATGAAACGATATATTAATTTTTTATTCTTCTTATTGATAAATATCATTAGTATATCTGTTTTTGCACAAACCTACATTATGCCTATTAGTGGGAATGTTTCCCATACAACAAACACAGGAACAATTTATGATGATGGAGGAATTGCAGGAAACTATTCAACTCGTGTAAATGCAAAGATGACTATTTATCCTACAAATCCTTCTTCAAGAATTAAAATTTCAGGGACTTATGATCTTGAAGAGTACTATAAAACGAAATTAATTATTTATAGTGGAGATGCTTCCTCAACAACCATTCTCTTTTCTAATATTAATCAAGGAACATCTGGAGCAATAAATGTTACATCCTCAAGTGGTCCAGTAACTATATACTTCTTTGTTGATTCAGATAACCCTTCTAGTGGATTTGAATTAAATATTAGCATTTGCGATGTTTGTCCATTTGCAACTTCAATAGCTCCAAACGTACTTACTGACACCACAACCTCTCTCTCTTGGAGCGGAAATTCTGATAGTTGGCTAATACACTATTTCAGCATTCCTGCTGGACAAGATACTGTTATTTCAAGTTCTTCCAATTCAGTTTTTCTTTCTGATTTAATTCATTGTAATCAATATGGAGTAGAAATTTACACTCCATGCGACACTATGCCCAACTCTTGCAATAGTACACCTACAATAACTTATTGGACTCAATGTATCTGTGCTGTCCCTATAACTGCTGGAGGCATTATATCGGGAGACACGTTATTTGCTAACTGGACTTCTCCCAATCCAAATATTGAATGGACCGTACTTCTTACTTTGAATGGTACAATTCTCGATTCAGTTATTACAACCGATATTTCTGCAATCTTTACTGGAATAAATTCAACCCTTTGCTACGTTGTATATGTATATGAGAATTGTCATAATGTTCCTTTTTCAGAAATTTGTAAACTTGCAAATATTGTTGTTTGTCCTCCTTGTCCTTGCCCAACTGCTACTAATATTGGGTTAATTATCAATTCCGATTCCCTAACTGTTAATTGGAGTGAACCTGACAATAACATTGAATGGATTGTTGACCTCTATTATCAAGGAGTTAAATTGTCCACAGTTGTTACAAATGAAACTACTGCAACTTTTCATGATTTGGAACCAAATACAGATTATGAAGTAATAATGTATTACTATTGCCTTGATTCTGCTTTCTGCCCTTATAGCATACCAATTCGTACTCCTTGTGATTGTCCAATGGCTCAAGATGCTCAAGTACTGAGTATTGATGATGGAATTGTAATAATTGAGTGGGAAAATAATCCTAACTCACCTGGATGGATTGTTGAATGGAAAATTGAAGGCAATCCAACAATTCACTACGACACCACTTTTACTAACTCCATTCAACTCGATTTAAGAGGAATAAATGGACAAATTCATTTAACCATTCATTCCTATTGTGATAACTTTGAACCAACATGTGCTGAATACTTAAATTTTATTCTTATAGAAACTGTTGGTAATTGCTTTGATTTTACTAATCTTGAATCTCCTTCAGTTAATGCCAAATTTGGAACTTATGAATATCCTTATGTTTTCACGGGACTTATTAACTATGGTTATCAAAGTATAAATAGTCGTCATACAGTTCATTTTGACACAACAGAAAGAGATGTTAGAACAAATAATGCTCTAAGAACAATCCCTCAAGGTTCATTGGCATCCGTTAGACTTGGGAATTGGAAAGGTGGTGCTCAAGCTGAAAGCATAACCTATGCCTATAATGTTGATACAAATAATTATGATTTAATGATTCTTAACTATGCCATTGTTCTTCAAGACCCAAATCACAGTGTTGCGGAACAACCAAAGTTTTTACTGGCAATTATGGATTCAAACAATGTAATTATTGACTCTGTTTGTGGTTATGCCAATTTCATTGCCAGCACAAGTTTGGGATGGAACACTGTTCCTAATTCAAATGTTATTTGGAAGAACTGGACAAAGATTGGATATGACCTCTCTCAATATCATGGTCAAACTATTAAAGTACGTCTTACAACATTTGACTGCAAAGAAGGAGGCCACTATGGTTATGCTTATTACACTCTAAACTGTTCAAGAAAAGATATTTCAACCTCATCATGTGGAGAATCTCAAACAAATGTATTTAGCGCTCCAGAAGGTTTTCGCTATCAATGGTATTCTTCTTCCAATCCCAATCAAGTTCTTTCTACTCAAAGAATATTACAGATAGTAACTGACTCAACACAAAATTATTATTGCATTGTTTCTTCCATTGAAAACCCTATTTGCAAGTTTAGAATTGATGCTTATGGTGGTAAACGATTCCCTATTGCTGACTTCACCTATCAAATTGAACCTAAGGATTGTTATTATGAGGTGAAGTTTTTCAACGAAAGTAAACTATCCTCCAATGGGATTGACCCATTACCTTCTGGTGATGGATGTGAAAACATTAAATGGATATTTGACGATGGAGAAATTCAGTATATTGATAATCCAATAAAGAAATACTATTCTTCAGGAGAGCATATCATTAAACTTGTTGCTGGACTTTCCGATTTTCAATGTACCGATACAATGGAAGTTCTTCTAAGGTTAGTTAGTCCAAATGGAGTTTTAACCATAATTGGCGATTCATCTCTATGTGAAGGTGAATCCACAACCCTGACAGCAACAATGCAAGGCGAATATTTATGGAATAGTTCAGATACCACTCAAAGCATTTCATTTACTCCAACAATAGACTCACTATATATTGTGAAAGTTATGGACTCAGCAGGATGTTTAAACTATGCTTCCAAAATGGTAACAGTTCATCCTCACTACAATGGACTGATTGTTTATGATACGGTTTGCGACAATTATGTTTACGATGCTCAAGGTACAATACTTACAGAGTCAGGCACCTATAACCTTAACTTAATATCCAATTATGGATGCGACTCAAATATTGTTCTTAACCTAACAATCAACCCAACCTTCTATGATACCTCTTTTGCAGTTATATGTGATAATGATGAATTCCTTTTCCAAGGAGAGATTGTAGATTCAAGCGGAACATATCAAGTGAATTATAATACCATTTATGGATGCGACAGTATTTATGTATTGCATATAATTGTAAATAGAACATATAATGATACAATTTACGCAGATATATATTATGGGAATGTGTATAAAGAAAACGGATTTAATGAAAACGCCACAGGAATTTACTCACATTCTTTCCAAACAATAAATGGTTGCGACAGTGTTTTATATCTCGACTTGCAAGTTGACAGAATACTCTTTCCAAATGTTGTAACACCAAATGGAGATGGAATTAATGATATTTTTGAAATTCATAATCTAATTGAGCAAAAAGCTTTTCCTGAAAATGAACTCTTTGTTTACAACCGATTAGGAAAGCTTATTTACCATTTCAAAAACATATCTAAAGAATCAGACCTTTGGTCTCCATCACAAACCAATTCTCCAACTGGCACCTATTTCTATCGTTTTATTGGCAAACGCCCTGACAAAACCATAGACACTATGGGAGCTGTTGAAGTGATTAAATAAAAAATAAAGCAAGTTTATCCAAAAATATATCAAGGTTATCTGAAAATATATCAAGGATATTTTTATTTATCCTTAGTTTATTTTTCATTATGATTGAGTTTTTCTAACTCTTTGTTTTAATTTACTGACTCTTCGTTTTAATTTTTTCTTTCTTCGTTTTATTTTACTGAAACAAGGTTTTATTTTTCAACATAATATTTTTCTCTTTCTTTTATTAATAATGCACTGTAAATAGAAGGAGTTTAGTATTTTAATTACTAAACTCCTTCTATTTATTATGATTCTAATATTTTTACTTTAAATTGGAAACTTCGTGTTTGGATTGATTGATTGTTTCTGTGTCGGTTTCTTCTTCTTGAGGGCGATTGTAGTTAATATAGTGTTCCCATTTTTCAATTACATTTTGCATATCTTCAGGCAAATTGCTTTCAAAGAATAGATCTTCTTTTGTGATTGGATGAATAAAGCCAAGTGTGGTTGCATGAAGGGCTTGACGTGGAAGTAATTTGAAGCAGTTTTGAACAAATTGTTTGTATTTGGAATAGGTGGTTCCTTTAATAATTTGGTCTCCTCCATAGGTTTCATCATTAAAGAGAGGATGTCCCATGTATTTCATATGTGCTCTAATTTGGTGTGTTCTTCCTGTTTCAAGTCTGCATTGAATAAGGGTAATGTAGCCAAAACGGAACAATACTTTCCAGTGTGTAATGGCTGTTTTGCCATATTCACCATCAGGAAATACTTGCATTATCTTTCTATCTTTTAGAGAGCGTCCAATATTTCCTTCAATTGTTCCTTCCATTTGATCAAAATCTCCCCAAACTAAGGCGTTGTATGTTCTTTGAACTGAATGGTCGTAGAATTGTTTTGCTAAAATGGTTTGTGAAACTTCATTTTTTGCAATAAGTAAAAGTCCAGTTGTGTTTTTATCAATTCTATGAACCATTAATGGTCTTACAAGATTGCCTTCCTTGTCTTTTTGGTCTTGGAAATGGAAGGTTAGTGCGTTAAGAAGTGTTCCTGTGTAGTTACCATAGCCTGGATGAACAACCATTTCTGGTTGTTTATTTACAACTATCAAATCTTCATCTTCATAAACTATGTTTAAAGGAATATCTTGTGGTATAATTTCAATTTCTCGAGGTGCAGTTGGCAAAAATATCTGCACAATGTCTCCTGGCTTTACTTTATAGTTTGGCTTAACAGGTTTATCGTTTACTTTTATGCAATCGGCTTTTGCTGCTTGTTGAATTTTATTTCGTGAGGTTTGTTCAAGCCTGTCCATTAAAAATTTATCAATTCTCAACAGGCTTTGACCTTTATCAACTTCTATGCGATAGTTCTCAAATAATTCGTTTTCTTCTTCTTGCGGCTCTAAAGTCTCTTCTATCATTTTTGTATTATAAGTTTCTCTTGTTTTGATTGATGGGTTTTTGTGTCAATTAAGTAAAGGATGTAAACTCCATTTGAAAGAGTGGAAACATCTAATTGAGATTTAAAAGCTGAGCGATAAACCTCTTTACCCAACATACTTATTATTTTTATTTCGTAGTTTGAATTGTGGAAATTATTATTATTAATTTTTAAATTGACTGTAGAATTGGTTGGATTAGGATATATTGAAAAACTTAGTCCTTTCTTATCCACTTCTTTCAATCCAATTAATGCTTTGTAACCAAAATATGGGCGTATCATTAAAGAACCTTTAAAATAGGTATTTTCCCAAATGCCAACACAGTTACCAAGTATTTTTGATGAAGCGTCAGTGTTTCTGTCAAAGCCAATATTTAGATAATCGTCATATTTTGCTTGTATTGAAACAAAAAACTCTCCGCTTCCCAATACTAATGGGTAATCTAAATAGTATCTAACAAATTGATTTAATCCATCTATTTCAGGAGTTAAATAAATATGAGAACGATAAATACTATCATTAGGCTTACCTGCCAAACTATTCCATACGCTTAGGTAGAAAGGCTTTAGATTGGCATCATTATAAGTTGAATTAAAATAAATATCAACTGCCGTTAAGGTATCTGGCACATTAAGATTAAAACCTACTGCTAAGCTAGCAGGTACATTTTGCACTGGCTCTATACCTAATCCATTCTCTGCAGTACCATCATCGTAAGCAAAATAGTTTTCAAAAACTTGCTTGAAACGAATTGTATCATTTGAAGTTCTACTATCTTGTCCAACGCCTTCCTTAACAATATGAACTAAATCAAAAGTTTCCCATTGATTTGGATTTAAAGAGTAAGAGAAATTGATTGGAGGGTTAGCATGATTAGGTGAGGTTTGGAAGTTTTTTGTTTGAATGTAAGGATAAATGTTTTCAAAACCACCATTATAAGAGGCTACCTCTGTTCCAAAGGTATTGAAAACATAGTAATTATATTGTGAACTTAGGGCAATATCTGAAAGATTAATAATTTTAATATCAATACTATCTCCCATATCTTCTTCCCTAAACTGAAGAGCTGGCATTGCTTGATATTCTTTCAAAAGAGAACGAGCAGGATTAACAAAAGCTATATCTCTAATTGCTCTGTCATCAAATCTTCTATCTTTATTCAAATATACATAATCTAAGTGCCAATGCTCACAATTGCCAACATAGTCATAAGATGGATTATTGGCTAAGGATGCAAAATTAAGGAAACGGAAGCGAAATTCAGAATTAAAATATATTGTATCTATTATTGGAATATTTATAAATAACCAATAAGTACTGTCTTTTGCAAAAATACTATCAACTCTAAGTCCTTCTGTTTTCCAAACATTATGCCAAGTGTTTTGACTTAAACTATAGAACTGAAGAACTAAAGAATCTTTTTTTGCTGGAGTTGCTCCAATATTATCCCATATATGACCAATTCCACCTCCTGGTTGAACATAGAAACTAAGATAAATGCTATCTTGAGGAGTAAGTTTGGTTGGCGTTGGAAGCAAGGTTGAATCTAAACGAATCTTACAGGAAGTAAGTGTATCTGCAGGAAATCCTGTTGTGTTTGCTCCTTGATAAAGTTGCCCTTGTTCATCAAGAGCGTCAAAAGTAACTACTCCAACTGTAGGAGGAAAAACAGGATAATCGAAATTAACCCATGCTCCTGAATTCTCCCATAAATTTGGATTAGGTATATTGGTGTAGTTTGAAAAGTCTTCTATAAAAGGAAGAACAATACTACTGATATTCTTTGTTGTATTTTTATTATTTACTACTTTTGATTTTCCTGCTTCTGTCAATCGAAATTGACTGTTTGCAACAAAAGGAATAACTAAAAAGAATACAATAAGAATACTCCATTTTTTAAAACTCTTCATTAATTTCTATTATTTGATTTATGGTGTCTTCAACAACAGGTTCTGACATTTTAAATCTCCTAACCTTGTCGTTGTAGTTTGGCTTTGTGTCATTCATAAAGTCTATGCTGACTGTTGTTCCTTTTGTAACACTACTGCTGTTTGGAGAAAATGAAACTACTCGAGAATGAGTAATGTCTTTTTTGCCTTCAAAATTTTTCTTTCCAATATTTAGTGCTGCTTCCCAAAGTTTCTTTTCTGCCTCAGGTTCGGTTAAACCAATTATGTTTGGCATGGTGGTTGAATAAGTCTCCTGATTCATTTCAACAACTAAATCTATCTCCTCTCCTCTTTGGATTTGACTTCCTTCTTCAATTGGGTTTCCTTTATATCTTTGACCAACAACAACACTATTAAAATCTCCAATATTGAAAATAAATTTACCTACCCTAAGTCCTGCATTTGTAAGCTGATTTACTGCTGAACGAACACTTTGGTCTTTACAGTTAGGCATTGGTATATTTTCTCCTATTGATGACGTTATAACAACATATATCTTTCTTCCTTTCTTTATTTTTGAACCTGCTTTTGGGTCTTGAGATATTATCTTTCCAGCATGTTCCCCTAGAGTATAGATGGAGTCAAGGACAATTACTTCAAAATTATCCATTTCCTCAATATCTTCGATTTCTTCCATAAGACTCCCCTCAATTTCAGGCATAACATATTCTGAACCATGACGAGTGTAGAAGTTCAAACAAATAAAAGCAATAATAAGTACTACTAAGAAAACAGCTGCAATTAAGCCTAAATTCTTTAAAAAAACTTTACTCTTAAGAAAATCAAATAATGACATTTATATTATGGTTTAATCTCTTCTTCCTAAATAAATTGCAACATAGTATAGCAATGAAGCTAAAGAAGATACTGCAGCAACAACATAAGTATAAGCAGCTGCCTTAAGAGCTCCTTCAGCTTTATCTTGACTTTGAGATGAAGTAACAGAATGGTTTTCTAACCAAACTAAAGCTCTTTTTGATGCATTGATTTCAACAGGAAGTGTTACAAAACTAAAAAGAGTTGTAAATCCAAATAAAACAATACCTGCTAAAAGTAAATTTGGGAAAGAGTTTACAAGAACTAATCCTGCAAGAATTACCCACATTACCCATTTTGAAGCAAAGCTAACAACAGGGACAAGTCTTGAACGAAGCATAAGCCAAGAGTAAGCAGTTGCATGTTGAACAGCATGTCCACATTCATGAGCAGCAACAGCAGCAGCAGCTACATTTGCTCCTTCATAAACTCCTCTGCTTAAATTAACAACTTTTGTTTGTGGATTATAATGGTCTGTTAGTTGTCCTTCAACACATTGAACAGTTACATCATAAATATCTTGATCTCTAAGCATCTTTTCTGCAACTTCTCTTCCTGTCATACCTCTTTCGGTTGGTATTTTAGAGTAAAGTGCAAATTTCCTTTTAAGGTTAGAGCTAACAAGCCAGCTTAATAGAGCTGTTCCAATGAAAATAACCCAATAAATAATGTTTCCTCCCATATATCCAGTTTCTGGTGTCATAAATTTTTTGTTTTTTGTTTAATTAATTATGGTCTTTACGTTTACAAACTTGGTTTTATTATATCAAACCTCATTCAAGTGGCAAAAATAGTCATTTTTCACCACTAAAATGATATTAAAGTATAAATAATATAGTATAATTAACGTAAAATTGAGGTTTTTATGTATCTTTGTATGCTTTTTTATTTATTTGCTTCTTTTAAGCACTAATTGATAAGAACAAACATATTAACTAAAGACATAATTATTATATGATTAAATCAATGACAGGTTATGGTAAAGCATCAGCAACTTACAATAACAAAACGCTTACAATTGAAATAAAAACTCTAAATAGTAAACAAGTTGACTTAAATCTAAAGCTTAACTCTTCCTACCGCAATAAGGAAATTGAGATAAGAAATAAAATTGCTAATATTCTGGAAAGAGGAAAAGTTGATTGTTATGTAGTAAAAGAATTTGTTGATGAAGCTCCAAATTTAAACATAAATACGGCTCTTTTTACAAGTTATTACAAACAATTTGAAGCCTTAGCAGACATGGTAAATGCACCAAAAGAGCATCTACTTCATTATGTTTTACAAATTCCTGAAATTAATAGTTGTGCAAATAAAGAAATAAAACAAGACGAAATAGATATTTTATTTCTTCTTTTAGATGAAGCCTTAGAACAAACAGATCAATACAGATTGGTTGAGGGAAAATGTTTGGAAAAAGATTTGCTTTTAAGAATAAAGCTTATTGGAGAAAAACTTCTTGAGGTTAATCAATTTGAAACAATAAGAATTCAACAAATAAAAGATAAACTTCTCTCTAAACTCAATGAATTGGATTGTCAATCTTTAGATATGAATCGTTTCGAACAAGAGATAATTTATTATCTTGAGAAATTGGACATAACAGAAGAAAAAATAAGATTAAAACAACATTTAGATTATTTCGTTAATACGATGAATCTTCCTACTTCACAAGGGAAAAAACTGGGATTTATTGCTCAAGAAATTGGCAGAGAGATTAACACTCTTGGCTCAAAATCTCAGGATGCTAACATGCAAAGAATTGTTGTGCAGATGAAAGATGAACTTGAAAAAATAAAAGAACAAATATTAAACATACTTTAAGTGATAAAAAAAGAGGAGTTATTTGATAAGAGAATTAACATTAAAGACCTTTTAAAATTTAGAGGTACAAGTTTTCTTTTGGTTTTTTTAATTTCATTATTCTTTTCTTATCCCCTTTTCGCTCAAACAGATAAAAATTCTCAAGAGAAAGCATTCTTTTTGAATGAAGAAACTCAAAACAAAATTGACCTTTATGAAGATTTAATTGACAAGGAATTTCGTCAAGAGTATTATGATAATCTATTAAGTCTTTATTATCAAACTAATCAAGACTCAAAAGCAGAAAAACTAATAAAAAAAACAATAAAGAAATTCTCTCAAAACTCAATCTTTATTGCTGATTTAGGAACTCACTACCTTAAATTAGGTGAACAAAACAAAGCAAATAATCAATTTGACAAATCTATAGAAAATCTTCAAGCAAACAGTAATAGCGTTGTTCAGCTTGCAAACTATTTTAATATTAGAGGAAATATTGATTATGCAATTAAAACATTTAAAAAAGGGAGAGAATTATTTAATAACAAAAGCCTTTTTATCTTCGAGATTTCTTATCTATATCAACGTCAAGGCAATTACGAAGAAATAACTAATGAATATTTAGAGCTTTTGAATGAAAGCCCCACAATGCTTAATCAAGTTAAAATTTATCTTGGAAGCATTTTGCAACAAGACGATGATAGTAAGTTTTCAGAATTTCTTCGCAATACTTTGCTAAAAAAGGTTCAACAAGAACCATCAAATCAAAATTTTTCACAACTTTACATCTGGATTCTTTTGCAACAAAAGAACTATAAAATGGCACTTAATCAAGCCAAAGCAATTGACAAAAGATTTGAAAATCTAACTGGTCAAACAGTTTATGAAATTGCAAATATTGCTCTTAATAATCAAGATTACGAAATTGCTAAAGAAGGATTTATTTATTTAATTAACAAAGGTAATGAAAGCACTTATTATCTTGTTAGCAGGTTAGGACTTCTTAGTTCTCTTTATCATCCATTTATAAACAAAATTAACCACACCCCAAAAGAAATTACTTATTTAAAAACACAATATGAAACAACCCTTGAAGAACTTGGCAAACTTCCTGCAACAATACCTATAATGCAACAATACGCATATTTGTTAGCCTATTATCTTCATCTGCCTCAAGAAGCTGTTGATATATTAGATCAAACTCTTTCAATGCCTCAAATCAAACCTTTAGAAAAAGCTAAAAGCAAGCTGACTAGAGCTGATATTTATTTAATGGAGAATGACATTTGGGAAGCATCACTAACGTATTCACAGGTTGAAAAAGAATTCAAGAACGATGTTGTAGGTTCAGAAGCAAAATTCAAAAATGCAATGCTATCCTACTATAATGGCGATTTTACTTGGGCAGCTTCTCAATTTGATGTACTTCGTTCCTCTACAACCAAACTTATTGCAAACGATGCAATGCAATATTCAATTTTAATTTCAGATAATATTGATGAAGACTCATCCTATAATGGATTAACCTATTTCTCTAAGGCTGAGTTTGCTCTTTATCAAAATAAATATAGTTTAGCTCTTCAATATCTTGATACTCTCAATCAAAACTATCTTTCTCATCCTTTGTTTGATGAAGTTTTGTATAAGAGAGCAGAAATTGCAATAAAAGAAAACCAATATCAAAAGGCAGATAGTTTATTAAATCAAATACTATTAAAGTATCCTGATGATATAATGGCAGATGATGCTCTTTATCTTTTAGCACAACTTTATGAAACTCATCTAAACTCAACTCAAAAAGCAAAAGAGTATTATGAAAGAATAATTTTAGATTATTCAAATTCACTGTATGTTACTGAGGCTCGCAAACGCTATAACGAACTTACCAACAAAAGTTCAGAACCTCAATCTCCTAAGTTTTCCAATGATATTGTAAATTAAGTCAATTTACTCTATAAATCTACATTTGATTATTTATTCTTTTAATTTATCTGTTAAAATTCAAAGTATAATTTGTTTTTATTTGATTTAATTGCATCAAATCCTTATTATAATTTAAAAAGATAAGGATTAATTTTTGTATCCTGCCACCTTGCATATTGTATCCTGCCACCTTACATATTGCATCCTGGCAGGATGTTGATAGCATCCTGCCACCTTACAAAATTTATTCCTTGTATAAATAAATTTTTTCTTGATTTAAGTAAACTCTTTCCTAATATTACAAAAAAAGTAGCAAGTAAATTACTTGCTACTTTATTACTATTGTTTAG
>JAEAME010000067.1_pt1 | contig 152576 bp, 145 predicted proteins | sample 8958731 | NCBI WGS metagenome assembly JAEAME01 (sample SAMN16933194, study PRJNA681113) | bioreactor sludge metagenome | isolation source: anerobic bioreactor sludge (Control) | place: India:Bengaluru | collected 2018-10-24
TCCAAAAGGCATTGACGGTGTTGCTGATGCTGTCAATGATTGTTTGTGCCGGGAGTGTTATAGCCATTATATGGACAAACAACCAATAATTCCGAGATAAAATGAATACAATCCAATTCATGCGCTTATTTTTCAAATTGCTCGGCACACCTGCTTGGTATAAAGGTATTGACCACCCGACCCTATGGCAACGAATTACTTGGCGCATAGGCCCGGCACTTGCTTGGAAGGTCGCCAAAATGTGCTACTTCGAGTAAAAGATAATTAATTATGAAAAACAGAATTATATCCACAGAGGACAGAATCGAAATGGTTATCCTTCTATCAATGCTCGGATTGGTTGTATTGTTGGTTACAGGGATTATGATTGTGGTTTTATAAGGTGAAAATATGGAAAAGGGAAAAACGAAAATTATTGACATAATTAAGCATCCGGGGTTTCTGGAAAGTGTACGTAATCAGTTACGGGAGATCCATCAACAAAGAGCAAATGTGACGCTAAGGGGTGTAGGGCTTAAGAGATCCGCTATTGAGACACTTGAAGAATTTAAGGTAGTTCCAGAAAGTTATCCTGCCTTATATCTTGAGATTTTGTTGAAGAAATCCAGGCTATCATCCAGAGAAAGAAGTTTTATAAAACGCATTGGAGATATTGCGCTTATTGATACAATGAAAAAACATTTTTAGAATAATGGAAAAAGTCTGCAATAGCTGTAAACTGAAAGATCGGTGTAAGAAATATCAGGAATTCTCAGAAGAAGAACGGGATGATATTTCTTGTGGGAAATATGTGCCTATGTCTTTAGAAGATTATATCGTTTGGAGAAAAGAGCATTTTTCCAGTTACATGATTAATACCGAAGGAGCGAAGAAATACATGAAAGAACAATCCTAAAACCAGAAGAAATGTCAGTTTCACAATTGCCTCAAAAATATATTGCAGTAGGAGCGGTGGTTAAGATTCAGAAAGTGTGGCACAAATGCATGATGAGGTCAAAAGATACGAAGGATTGCACACAGTGTTCCCTATACAGGATGAATTGTGATAATATTCAATGCTCAAAATTTGATCGTAAGTCGGGAGTATCGGTGTATTTTATAAGGGTGTATGGTATGTAAAAAATACATCGCTAATAGATTATAAAAACACAGGAAATAAAATGAAAGAAAAAGAGTTACTTTAGTGTTCGGTTCATGAATGAAAATTCCAATATTAAAGCATCAATAAATATGAATGAATTAGATATCAGTAGTAATAAATCGGAAAAAAAAGAAAATATATATAATGTGATCTTTGACTTTGAGCTTAGTCTTAACCATGTTTATCACATTCATAATGAGTTGTTTAATCAACGTATTCCAATAATTGTTGATGGGGTAAGAGGTTATGTGATTTTTCCGGGGATAAAAGATGAAACAATATCAAAGTCTACTTTTATTCCAATAATGTACGCTTTAAACGGGTTAAGAGTAGGATACATAGCAAATCAATATGGAGATTTTGATTTAAAAAAATGTTTGTGCCAATTTTATTCCGATCATGAACTAGGTATTAGTTTTTTACATAAATGTAGATCATATGTAGAGCGCCTTGTTTCTTTACTTGAACATTACAAGTATGGCGTTTTTGGAAAATCTACTGATAAGAACCTTATTGATAAGGAATTTCAGATTAACTGTGAAATGAGAAAAGAAGGAGAAGATAAGCTAGTAAGTATACCACAAGTTGCAACGCTTGATATATCAGTTTTGATGGACCAAAAAGAAGCATTGAAAAAGAGGGATTTGGTATTCTTATTTAATAAATGCTTATTAGAAAATTTGAAGATTAATCCCATATATGAACAATATATCGACTCAGTTTATTATTTACGTCACAATCAATACCAAAACTGTATAATCCATTGTTGTGCCGTTATTGAGAGAATAATGAGTATTCAAATTCATAAAAAAGGCAAGGAAAATGGGAATAAAAAAACGAGAATTAGTGATTTATTGAAAAAATACACAGGGATAGTCTCGTTATTTGAGTTGGCAGGGTTAATGGGGGTTGCTTATCCCAAAGCTTTTGATTATTCAGACCTTGCCAAACATAGGAATGCTGCTGCCCATAGTGGAATCGAACCCACAAGAGATATATGTGTGAAATATACTGATGAGTGTAAAAGATTTCTTAAATTCTATAGAGTACAATTTTATGAATTTAAATGATAAAATTATAATTTTCCATAACAAATCCCTGAGAGGACATTCCGGGATTTGATATGACAGAAATTGTACATTGGTTTTTATAAAATAAAAAGTAAAAAGCCCCTTTTTAAGGGGCAAAAAATCTACTTAAATGAATAAAGAATTATTCATCAATTTCTTTAATTTTCATTGTCTTATAACATTTGATTAGTGTGCTCTGGCTATATATATTGACAAATATAGATAACAAATCTGTTCTATGCAACATTTTTTGATTCAACTACAACAAAAACACCATTTTGAGGTAATAACCAGTCGAAGGTTTCTATTGTCAAGGATTTCCCATCTTCAGAAAAATTTGTAACAATTTTTGATTGATCCATTAAAGTACCGATGAGTTGTCCATATAATTTTGAATCATCATCATCAACAAAATAATCAAGTCTATAATACTTTACTGGATATCTTAATCGTTTAGTATAATGATTATCGGTACTTGGTACCTTAACACAATATTCTAGTTTTACGTGGATTTTGTCAGTGAAAGATACTATAAGTTGTTCTTGATGAGAATTATCAGCGCTAGGAATTATTTCATCGTTTTCAGTATTATTCTTTCCTTTTATCTTTTTCCCATTATTGGTGTTAATAACTACTTTTTTATTATAAAAGTCCGATTTTGTATTTAAAACACTATCTTTAATTATAACATCATTTGTAATATTTTTGAATGGATCACCATCTATTTTGATCGAGAAATGTTTAATAACAAAAATATCAGACAAATTTCTTCCTTCTGATAAATAAATATGCTGCCTGAACCCAATATCAACATCAATTGGATGATTTAAGTTATATGGATTATACATTGTATAATCAATAATATACGTTTTGATTATCTCGTTATTTTCACTTTTGCACAAAACTTTTTGACGATATATTTTGTAATAAGGATGTTTTAGTAAATCACAGATCTTTTCATCTAATCTAATTAATCCTTTTGGCATGTTTGGGACATCCTTTTTGTGTAACAATGATGTTATGGATTTTCGTAAGTCTGTAAGTTTTTTCTCTGATAATTTTTTTAAGTATTCTTCTGAGGTAAATGCATCCAAAATAATTGAAATAAATTCTTTTGCCTTGTAAGGCATTTCAATTACAGATGTAATAATTACAGCAGCAATTATAGATAAAGATGCTTGTGTAAAGAAAAGTAGAACGTAAGTATTAAAACTTTTATCTTCAGTTGAGGTGTCAAAAATTATATAAGATAAAAGGTATACAACGATACCCAGTATCCCAAATATAAGCAATCTATGATGAGTTGAATCTGTTTTTTTCTTGCCTTCCTTTAGATTCTTTTCTTTCAGATGACAGTCTTCGGCAATGTTAGGACAATCTTCATAAGAAGTGTACGGACAATCTTGTGCATCTTGAAATTTGCAATTTTTCAGCTGTGTTTTGGTCGTATTTTTTTTTGAAATTCCCCTAAGGCTCATGTTATAATATATTAATATAAAATTGTTTAGTTTATTACTAAGTTTATTTACTAAAAACAAATACGATATAGCTATTATTCAATAATGGAAAAAAGAAATGTTTTTTACCACTCTTCTCCGCAAGAGTCACATTTATGTTTGCCGTCATGATCAGCATCCTTTGTGCAACTGCCACTACAACTATTCGTTGCTGAGCCATGCCATGCATTACATTTTGCCCGCTTTTTATCGGGTGTTTCATTGATGGCTTTTGTTTCTTTTTTTGTTGTTTTCATTAAAAAATGATGTTGAATTATCCTACTCGTAAGGCTTTTCGGCTACGCCCCGTTTTTACATATGGTTTCTGGTCTCCATAGATAAATACATGGTATCATAAATGGATGAATGGCAAAAACTTGGAAAAAAGGGGAACAAAAGGAACAGATAGGGACGTTAGATGGTACGTATACTGTTAGACAGTGATTGAAACTGTCTCAAATATAAATAATTAATAAAAAGAATCACAAAGATTTTTATTTTTTTCTTTATAAGTGTGTATATAATACACAATTTACTAAATTTGCATGGATGATTCGTAAAAAAATACTTGTCATAGCCCCTCATGCCGATGATGAAGTTCTCGGTTGTGGTGGTTATCTCTTGCACGAACAGGGCAGGGGATCAGAAATTGTTGTGGTTTATGGCGCTATCGGAGGAAGGTGTGACAGTGTTCTTCAAAATTATAAGGAAAGATATGCTGAAGCTCAAAAGCTGAATCAGGTTCTTGGAACCAAGCATTGGTTTGTTTTGTACCGGGATCAAGATGCTTACCTCGATACGATCCCTGATGCTGATGTTATTTCTGCATTTGACCTGATAATTGACAAGTTTCAGCCCGAAGAGTTGTTTATCAATTACTCCAGCCACCATCAGGATCACCGGAAGATGTATCAATGTGCGATGGCATCATTGCGCTTGCGTGAGGGATACAGGCCCAACCTTGTAGCCTTGTATGAATACCCGTTTATCGGGGGAAATCATGATGTAATCAATGGAGGTCGATGGTATCACGATATATCGGATGTGATCGATAAAAAAATCGACCTGTTTGGCATATATGGCTCTCAGGTTAAAAACGCCCCTTCGCCTTTGAATGAAAAGGGAATACGGTCATTGGCCGGAATGAGAGGGATGGAGTGTGGGTGTGAATATGCCGAGATGTTCTACGTACAAAAGATGATGCGATGAATACAGTAACGATACATCAACCGGAACATTTGCCATATCTTGGTTTTTTCGCCAAATGTGCCAGGGCTGATACGGTTGTTTTTCTGGATAATGTTGACTTTGAAAAGAACTATTTCCAGAACCGTAACCGCATTTATGGACAACAGGGTTACCAATGGATCACGGTTCCGGTTGTATCGGGGAAGGCCAAAATACAGGATGTTGAAATTGCTCGTGAATTCCATGATTCAGTGAAAAGGAAAAACCTCGAAAAGATCCGGCAAGCCTATTCAAAAGCCCCATGTTTCAAAACCTATTTTCCTGACTTTGAAAAATTGTACGGATACAAGTACACCCACCTGGTGGATCTTAACTGTTCGCTATTGGCGCATCTTTTCCGGTTGTTGGAATTCCGTTGCCGTATGGTGTATGCAAGCCGGTTGTCTGTTTGGGGCAGTAAGACGGATCTTTTGGCCAACATCTGTGAAAAGACAAATGCGGATCAGTACCTATCAGGGATCTCAGGCAGGGATTATCTTGATGTCGATGAATTCTCCGTTCCTGTAGTGTTTCAGGAGTTCAAACACCCGGTTTATTACCAGCACGGGAAACAGCATTTTCTTCCCAACATGAGCATTCTTGATCCGTTGTTCAACATCGGTATCAATGGTATTAAAGATTTGATAAAAGAGCTATAACATGGCAAAAACGAAAGACGGCAAAGAAGAAAAACAACTGATCATCCAGTATGTGGATATCGATTCGCTGATCCCTGCCGAATACAACCCCAGGAACACCACCGAGGAGGAGAAACAGGCCATTCGTGCCAGTATAAAACGTTTCGGGATCGTCGATCCGATCATTGTAAACCGCCATCCGGACAGGTTGAATATCATTGTCGGAGGACATCAACGGGTAAAGGAGGCAAAGACGCTTGGCTACAAAAAGGTTCCCTGTGTTTTTGTGGAGCTTACATTGGATCTGGAAAGGGAATTGAATGTAAGGCTTAACAAGAATACGGGCCATTTTGACGAGGGGATGCTTTCCGTACATTTTACCCGGGAATTTTTAAAGGAAGTAGGCTTTAAGGACAAGGAGCTTGCTTTTTTCCTTACCGATTACGAAAAGAAGTTTAACGCCATAAACAATTCCAACTGTGAAATGCCTATTGTTCCCAAATTCAGTGAACAGTATGATGCCGTGATCATTGTTTCGACCAACAGCATTGACACGTCTTTTCTTGAAACGGCATTACGGATAGATTCGGCCAGGAGTTACAAGAATTCGAGAACCGGAAAAGCGATGATCATCACGGTGGACCAATTCAAAGAAGCATGGGAGCAGTAGAGATCAAAATCGTTATTCCCTCACACCTGAGGGCGGACAGGGTGATCACCACCGGTTGCATCAGCCATGCCGTAATCTGTGTTCCCGACTCACAAAGGGAAGAATACGAAAGACACAACCCGAACAACGAGGTGGTTTGCCATCCCGACAGTATCAGGGGCTTAACCCTGAAAAGGCAATGGATATACGAACATTTTCCCAACGTGTTCATGATCGATGATGACATTCATTCCATAAACCGCCTCTATGTGGAAAAGGGCGAGGAGGCGGCTCTAACTGCTGAACAGGCATATGATGTGGTTCAGTATATCGGCAATTGTGCGAAACTGGCCGGTTGTTACCTGTTTGGATTGAGCAAGGAGGGAAACCCTTTAACGTATAATGACATGCAGCCGATAAAACTTTCCGGTGTACTCAACGGCACCATAGGTCTGCTCGAAGGATCCGGACTGTATTTCCATGAAAAGGCCGTTGTTTCTGAAGATTACTGGATCTGCGCCCTGAATGCCTACAAGCACCGGATGTGTTGGATTGATTCACGGTTTTCCGTAGTAGGTGCAAAAACCTTCGGCAACCCCGGTGGTTGCGCCTCTTACCGCACAAAGGACCAGGAAAAGGCCGACACCCTTTTTCTCCGTCAGGTATTTGGTGAGGCGATCGCCATGAAGGAGGATACAGCCCTTGCCAGAAGAAAACACGAATACCAGAGAACGCTAAGGATCCCATTTTGAAAAAACAATCTTGTTAATGCATTTATTATGAAAAAAATAGTTTAAAAATTTTGGTTTCTCAACAATACAGATTACGTTTACTTTACATATAAGTAATTGTAAAACAGATAGATAGATGATTGAAACAAAAACGGGAAAGGCAAAGAAATTGTATTATTCAGGCAAAATCAAAGAAGCCCTGAAGATCCTTAAGGGATTCAGAATAGGGTACACTCCCCATGAGCGAAGGATGCTTGAAATAGCCTATGAATGTATGTGTGGCAGCAGGGCTTTCTATGAATCCCTCGGTCACAATCCCGAAGATGTGATCAGTCAGGCGCAGGAGATCATTAAAAACCACTTAAGCAATGGATCAGATATTGACTAAGAACGGATATGACTTTTTTGAAGTGGCAAGTGCCTTTCAGAAATCCATCCGCAGGGGCATGGAAAAGGAAGCCATGTATTGGGCGATTGAGCTTTATGAAAGCAACTACCAGAAATACGCATGGAAACGGATGATCATCATGGCAAGCGAAGATATCGGGTTAGGAACACCCGGTTGCATTACTTCGATCATGGCCCTGAAGCAGTCCTATGATTACCTGTCCTCATTGAAAGAACGGGGAAGACCTGAAAGACTGCCTTTCACACAGGCCGTAATAACCCTTGTCATATGCCGTAAATCCAGGTACGTGGATCTTGCCATATCCATTTATTGGGATCAGCACAAGAAACAACCCCTGGCCATTCCAGACTATGCCTACGATATGCACACCCGGAAAGGCAAGTCAATGGGCCGGGGACTGGAACACTTCTACAGCGAAGCAGCCTTGATTAACAATCCCAACAAGATGCCTAAGGAGGAGGAAATGGAACATTTGGCCCTTCAGGCAGACAAAAGATCCCTGGCAGGTTATAAGGAGAATATCTCCTGTACGGAAGAAGAAGGAGTTAACAACTTACAAAACAGACTTTTCGATGGAACAAAATGAACAAGTTAAAAAGAGAACCTCCGCAAAACAGAAGGTTTTTCTTAAAGCATTCGAGTCCTCTTTCGGGAACATCAGTGAGGCTTGCAAGAAAGCCAATATCGGTAGGGGCACGTATTATAGGTGGATGAAGCTCAATCCCCGATTTGCACAACAGGTGGAAGATTTGAACGAAGAATTGATCGATTATGCGGAAAGCAAGCTTCTTACCCAGATCATGGATAACAACACGACGGCTATCATCTTTTTCCTAAAAACAAAAGGGAAGAAACGTGGCTATATAGAAACGGTGGAAAACGATGTTACTGTGAATCCGTTTTTGGAACTGATGAAAGCCGCAACGAATGAGAAAGCTCCTTAAGTAAAAGCAAAAAAATTTTGAAGAGCCGGAATGATCACCGTTCGATACATAGAACAATTCAGGGAATGGCAAAACGACTGGAACAAGTTTGTCCGGGATGTGCTTCATGCCCGATTGGACAAGGAGCAACAGGCCGTTGTTGAATCCGTACAGTACAACCCGTTGACGGCTGTTTGTAGCGGAACATCACGTGGGAAAGACTTTGTGGCAGCCTGTGTGTGTTTATGTTTTATGTACCTGACTCCAAAATTCGACAAGAACGGGGAATTGTTGGAGAATACAAAGATCGCCATGACAGCGCCCTGCTATGATAATGAAACCGAAATCCTTACCGATTCAGGATGGAAGAAGTTTGCTGACCTTACTTACGATGATAAGGTGGCGCAGCTCGGAGAGGACAACCAAATTGAATTTGTCACCCCGACAGACATTATCGAAGAACCGTATATAGGGGAGCTTATCGGGTGCAGGAACAAACTGCTGGATTTCCTTGTAACACCGGAACACCGATGCTTGTTTGGAACCGTGCCTCTGAGCATTGAAAAGGCTTTTGAGGTAAAGGAATATCATGACCGGATGATAACCGAAACAAACGGTGCTTGGTCGCAGTACAAGACAGCCAGACATTTTGGGATCAATCAGCCGAATGTGAACAAATACCTGAAGATCGCAGCCAGTAAGAATGGTTTTGGTGGGGAAATTAGAAAGGCTAAGGACATATACGGGCTCAATGGAAGATTTTGCAAGAAAGCGATATGGAACGGTGGTAAGAAGGAGGACCCCGACTGGTTTGAATTTCTTGGTTTCTGGTTTGCCGAGGGTAGCGCCACATTTAATACCAGACAAAGGAAATACCGAATCACGCTTACTCAGTTGAAGAAGCAAAATATTGACTATGTGGATGACCTAATACGGAGGAATAAACACCGTTTCAAAAACGATTTTCATAAATACAACAAAACTTCAGGTGGATACAATTGGGAGCTTTACCAAAAGGACATAGCTGAAGAATTCATTCGGTACGGCAAGCAGATTGTAAGAAAGATCCCTTCGTTTATCAAGAATGCGGATGTGGATTCAATGAAAGCATTTATTCATGGCTTTTTGGTTGGAGATGGATCCATTGATCTGAATGGGTCGCAGAAACTTAGTACTGCATCAAAGGATTTGGCCAACGACTTGCATGAGATGTGTGTCAAGTGTGGAATGATTGCCAGCTTCAAAGAATATCTAAAAAGGGATTACTTAATTATTCATGACGGGAACAACAAGATAACTGGTCGTAGACACAACAGCCTGATGAAACCATATTACGAAATCAAGCTATCGACAAGGCGTGGGGAATTTCCTTGTGTAGCTAAAAGTCAATGGTACAAACAGGATTATTTCGGTATGGTTTATTGTGTTACCGTACCTTCCGGAGTTGTCATGGTGCGTAGAAATGGATACAACCATTGGTCGGGAAATACTGGCCGCCAAGTGAGCAACATTATGACTCCTGAGGTACGCAGACTCTTCAGAAACGCTAAGATCCTACCCGGAAGACTTGTGGCCGATGATATCCGGACCAATTATGAAGAATGGTTTTTGACCGGATTCAAGGCCGATGAACACAATATGGAAGCCTGGTCTGGTTTTCATGCGGTGAATACGATGTTTGTCCTTACCGAGGCTTCAGGGATAGCGGAAACGATCTACAATGCCATAGAAGGGAACCTTCAGGGCAATTCCCGGATGCTGATAGTGTTCAACCCCAATTCGACAAGCGGTTATGCTGCAAGGGCAATGAAATCTCCCCGGTTCAAACATTTCAGGCTCGATTCGTTGAATGCCGAGAATGTTGTCAGTAAGCAAATGGTAATTCCCGGCCAGGTGGATTATGAATGGGTAAAAGACAAAGTGACTTTGTGGTGTACCCGGATCGAAGAAGATGTTTTCAGCGAGGCTGAGGGAGATTTTCAATGGGATGGTACTTTGTACAGGCCCAATGATCTTTTTCGTGTCAAGGTCAGGGGAATGTTTCCTAAGGTGTCAGAAGATGTCCTTATTCCCTATGAATGGATTGAAGCTGCCAACCGCAGGTGGCAGGATTGGGGTGATGATGCCGAAAGGGTATTCAAGGGCAGGGAAAATAGGTACGGAGTGGATGTGGCCGGCATGGGAAGAGATAGCAGCATCATCTGTAAGCGAACCGGTGATTATGTGGCATGGTTCTGGGCGCATCAATCGGCAGGGAAGGCCGATCACATGCATGTTGCCGGCAAACTAGCCCAATTACTGACAGATAAAAACAAGGATATTGCCCTGATTGACACCATAGGTGAAGGAGCCGGTGTTTATTCCCGGCTCAGGGAGCTTGGTTACGACAACGCGATTTCCTGCAAGTATTCTGAAGGAGCAAAGGGGCTGACAGACTTGACGGGAGTATACACGTTTGCCAACATGAAAGCATACCTGTATTGGGCGGTTCGGGATTGGTTGGATCCTAAAAACAAAAACAATCCTTGCCTTCCACCTGATGATGTTTTCATGCAGGAGGCAACGGAAATTAAGTGGAAGTTTCAAAGCAACGGCAGCATCATCATCGAGCCGAAAGAAGATACGATTGAAAGGATCGGTTTTTCTCCAGACAGAATGGATGCCCTTGCCAATACTTTTTACCCGGAAGAAAAGGTGCAATTTGGAGCAATATCGGAAAAACAGATTTTAAACGACTTTTACTAAAGACTTAGATTATGGATATAGGAAAAATCTTTGACACAGGCAGAAAGGTGGAGGATATCATCGAAGACCTGAAGCAAAATACGCTAAACATACCGACATGGGCCAATCTCGAAAAGGACTTTGACACGAAGAATCATGACGTAATCACCGATTCAACGAGGAGACCGAAGGATAAGATGAAAGGAGGGCAGCGGGATGTGGCAGCAAAAATCACCTATGCAGCCGAGAAGATCGCTGTACGCAGGGTTACACAGATGGGATTCTCGACACCGGTCAAACGACGTTACCTTACCGATGATGATGAACTGAAGAAGAAACAGGCAAAGGCGATTGAGGCGGTGTACAAAACAAACCGGATCAACGGGATAAATATGAAACGTTTCTTTGCCTATTTTGCTTCATGCCAGGTGTTCACGATTTGGTATACGGTTGATGATCGAAACAGTCTGTATGGTTTTGACTGTGAAAAGAAGCTCAAGTGCCGGAGTTATTCCCCGATGCCTCAGAGTATGTCGGGGATCACCAATGCCATCCCGTATGTGGTGTTTGACGAATACGATGATCTTCAGGTAATCTCCTTTGAATATAAGATTAAGCGAGATAATGTCGATGTCAGGCGTTTTGATTCCTATACTAAGGAAAAGCATTATCAATGGGAGAATGACGGTAAGGAATGGATTCCAAGTACAGCAGACGGCAACCCTGAGCCGATAACCATTCTTACGCATCCGATTGTTTACTGGTGGCGTTATTCCCCGTTTTATGAGGGGGTGCAGAACAACCGGGATGAAATTGAATTCTCCATGTCCAGGGGAAGTGATGTGATCCGCAAGAACATTCAGCCGATTGTCGTTATTAAGGGCAAGTTGCTAAATCAGGGAGATGTGCCGGTGGGTGACAAGGCCAGGGAAGTGTACCAGGTTGAAATTGGCGGTGACGTGAACACAGTAGCCCCGGCCATCAAGCAGGAAGATACAAAAACGTTTATTGAAATGCTTAAGGAGAATATTGAGGAGGAAACTCAGATGCCGAACCTGACCATTGACCGGATCAAGGGATCGGGAGATTCAGGTGCTGCCCGTGAAACGCTTTTAACGGATCCCCACCTTCGGGTGATGGAAGAAGCGCATGATATCCTGTCCGGCTTGCACCGGGAGGGAAACATCATCAAACGCTTCCTGGGGCAGATGAACAAGGCATGGGAAAAGACCATCATGGATCTGGAGATAGAACATGTCATAACCCCGTTCATTCAGAAAGACAGGGCAACAACCGTTAATACATACATACAGGCTACCGGTGGGAAGCCGATCATGTCACAACAGGATGCCGTTGAAACTGCCGGTCTTGTCAGTGATACGGAACAATGCCTGGAGCGGTTGAGAAAAGAAGCCGACGAGGATGCAACAAGAGAGGCAAAAATCCGGTCGATTGAAATGTTCCCGATGGCACGTTAATAATGGCAATAAAGTCAAATACAAGATCTTATCGTAAGGGAATATATACCAAACACCTTCGAAGGATTCAGCAGTATACAGCCTCCATAGAAGCACTTTACGAGGCTGTAAACGCTGAACTCATTAAACTTGCCTTACAGACAGGATATACCGGGGCTTCATCTCTTTTCAGGTTTTCTGATTATCCTGAAATCAATAAAAAGGCAAACGAGGTTATCGCCACTTTCAGAACGGACTTCAGGTCGCTGTTAACAGGTGGGATCCAACATGAATGGCAGTTGTGCAATGAAGACAACAATGACCTGGCAACGGATTTTCTCCGTGCCGTAGGATTCAAGGGAGCAGTAGAAAAAGCCTTTCCGCAATACTACAAAAGCAACGAAGCGGCATTACAGGCTTTTCTCCGAAGAAAGACGGACAACCTTAACTTAAGTGACCGTATCTGGAAACTCGGCAAGGTTCACAAGCAGAATATTGAAGATGCCATATCGGTGGCATTGGAAAAGGGTACCAGTGCGGCACAACTGAGTCGGAATATCCGGAAGGAATTGCTGGATCCGGACAGGCTCTTCAGACGTGTAAGGGATAAGGCCGGAAACCTTAAGTTATCCCTGCCGGCCAGCAGGTTCCATCCTGCACCGGGTGCCTACCGTAGTTCCTACAAAAATGCCATGCGGCTTACCCGGACTGTAATCAACAATTCATACAGGGAAGCGGAACAGGAAAGATGGAGGCAGTTTGATTTTGTCAAGGGATACGAGGTGAAAAGAACGCAGTTCAGCCCCTTTGATTGTCCATTGTGTGATTCATTAGCCGGAGTATACCCGAAAAGTTTCGTGTTTACGGGTTGGCATCCGCAGTGTATGTGCTATACAATTCCGGTTTTATGCACCGATGATGAATTCTGGAATTCTGTTGAAACAGGAGAGGAGATAAGGTCTGATGATGTCACAATCAATCAGGGGTATAAGAAATGGGTGGCCGATCATCGTGATAAAATTCTTGAAGCGGAAAAACGGGGTACTTTGCCCTGGTTCCTTAAAGACAACGACTATAAATCCTATTTGTAGGTCGTGACTCTGTCGATCCTGTGCGTATTTTCTGAAGCTAACTGAATAAATCTGCAAAAACTTTGCAATTAATTGATAATTAATTGTTTAAATATTTGCAGGTTATTTTTTTCATGCGTACGTTTACAATACAAACAACGTAACACACTAATAATCAGTAATATGAAAACAACAAAAAACGGACTAGAGTACAAATTTTCAGATTGTATCAACGAAAAATGGATGGAGTACTATAAGAAGGTGGCCGAATCTCATTTGTCAAACTACGGGGTAGTAATAGTTGATGAATTCGGCAACCCGATAGACAACCAGTTTGACATTGATCAGGTACTTGGCGAAAATCCCCAGTTAGTAGCCGGACAAAAAGGCAAAGCCAATAAGACAAACGCCCTCTTGCATCTGACCGATGCTGATGGCAATGTATCAGAAACATTCAGATTGAGCGTGGGTGAGCATATCTCCCCTGTGGAACTGAGGAACATCCTGCGGTTGATCAACGGCAAGTCGGTGTATTTCAAATTCATTTGTGATAATAAGGAAATCGTGAAAAACGTCGAAATTGGAGCAGCGATGATCGATGCAATCATGTTATATTGAAATATGTAAAACCAATCAAAATGGAAACAATGGAAACGCCAAAATATATAAACCAATGGCTCTACACCGACGTAAGGCCCTTTGAGGTCTTGCGGCAAATCTCAGCAACAAAGCTTTTAGTAAGGAGAATGAAAGCCGAACTGAAAGAAGAATCCAGAAAGAAGCTTAATGATAGTTTTATACAAGGAGGCTTTGCAGGTCACTTCGACAACTCATTGCAGGAATGGATCATTACCCCGGATCCTTCGGCCACTCCCTTTGAAGTACGCAGGAGAAAGGATGGGCTTTATTATCAGGCAGGGGGTTGTTTGCCTTTTAAGCCGTCAGACCGACCCGTATATATTTATGATTATAATTTTTAAAGCAACATTACAAGCAATGGAACACGTTACGAACAAACAGCTCCTGGAGAGCATTGGAATCAAAGTTGAAACAGAAAAGTTGAATTGTCTTTTTTCCGGACAGTTGGAAGATGGAGCAGCTCTTTCTATCCCTTACAAACAGAAGAAGAAGATTGCCGCTATTTCAGAAATTTACAAAAGGCTGGGTATGGAGAAGGCGGATATGAAGCCCGTAATCACAAGCCCCGAAGATGCAGCAGATATTATGAAACCGATTATCGGATATCTTGATCATGAGGAAGCCTGGTGTTTATACTGTAGCGGAGCCAGAAAGGTTATATCCAAAAAGAGGATCAGTGTTGGGGGTTTAAATGCAACCCTGGTGGATATCAGGCAGGTTTTGAGGGAGGCGTTATTGTTGAAAGCCTGTTCGGTTATTCTGTTTCACAACCATCCGTCAGGAAACTGTAAACCCGGTAAACAAGATAAAATAATGACACTTACGCTTAAGGAAGGATGCAAGGCCGTTGATGTTGATCTTTGCGATCACATCATCATAGCAGGAAATGAATTTTTTAGCTTTGCTAATGAAGGGATCCTGTAAATAGTGTACTTAAAATATTTTTTTCTTTTAAAACGTGTATTAATTACACGTTTTTTTATATATTTGCAGTGTAACCTTGCCACAGATAGTGACAGTATTTCATTGCTTTGGAAGTCTGTCATAAAAATGGCAGACTTTTTTGATAATAAAAAAGACGCTATATGCAAGAAAAGGTATTAAAATCATTAAAACCCAAAGTGGTAGCGCTGGGGTTTAGTGAAGAAGAACTGAATGAGATATCAAGCAATATCGCATCGGGTCTGAACGAAGAAGCTACCGAGGAAGAAATCAACGCCATGATCAGCGGTGTAATTCCAATCCTGAAGGTGTCGCAGAAGGCGGTCAATAGAATAGTGAACGCAAAACAGCCGAAACCGGTGGATCAACAAAAGGCCGGACAGGAAGAGCCTGAAAAAAGTCCGCAAAAAGAGGATTTATCAGCCCTTATTGCAAACGCAGTAAGGTCTGCCATAAATCCACTTGCTGATGAGATAACTGCCATGAAGACTGAAAAAATTCAGCAAAAAAACATGGTGACAGTAAGGGAGAAATGCAAGCACATGGATCCCGAATTCTTTGAAGCAGCCATTGACGGAAGGAATTTTGACACCCAGGATCAGGTTGATAGCTTTTGTGTATCACTTGAAAAGAGGTGGAACACCTATTCTCAGAAATTGGCAAATGAAGGACTTTCCAGACTAAGCAAGCCGGCCGGAGGGCAAGAAACTCCACCCGATCCGAACAAGCCATCTCCAGAGGTGGCTGCCCGGATAAAAAGGAGGGAGGCGGAAAAGGCTGCCCCCGCAGTTAAAGGGCTGCCTGCTTAGAACAATAAACTAAATGGAAGTTGGATTCACTCACAATGAACCCTTAGCCAAAAAGCCCATTGTTTTTGAAAGAATCCTCGGAGAAAAGCCGGGTGGTGGCATTGTCGCCAACCCTGCTTTTGATTTGCCTGAGGGTATTGCTATTGGCCCCGATAACGAAGGAGTCAACAAGCCTGTCAAATGCTATGTGGTAGAGGAGGATGCCTTGTTCAACGCCACCGAGATCAACATCGAGAAAGGCAGTGGCGTGGCAATAGGAGATTACATTGGCAAAGGAAAAGTTTCCGCAGTCGTTACAGATTTGGATGACTCGGATCCTGATTTTGATGAAGTAACCGTCAGCCTGGGTGTTGCCCTGGCAAAAGGGGATAAACTTTATCAGGCAAAGGCTGCCTCTGTTGCAGCCGTAGAAGGTATTGCAGCCGGATATTATGACGCCACCTCAGAAGATGTTGGCGCGCTGAAGATCGTAGCGACGGGAGCAGGTGAAGGAGAAATTGATCTTGCAGACGTAAATCCTTATCGTGGCAACAGGATACTTGCTGCCGATATGTACGTTGTTTTGGTCAGTACGCCTGTTGCAGAAGTGACGGGTGTCGATGCAGAACCTCTTTACACCCCTGAGTATTTGCTTGGACAGGAAATCCCTGCCGGCCAGGGGGATAAATTAGTCAAGTTGGTAAACATTGCCGTAGTCCGGAAAGAAACGGTTCCCGTAGCGGATGAAGTTCTTGCCCTGATGTCCGGCATTAAAAAAGTGTAGGCTATGGGAAATATGAATAAACCACTTTTCGATCTGAATCAAAGGGATTTGCAGTTTGAAGTCAATTCATACAGGGAAGGAAGCGGTCTGATCTGGCCTATACTCTTTCCTTTGAAGCACACACGTAGTTTTGACCTGAAAGGGATCTCCGGCAAAGACGGTATTCCGATTGCTGCTGAACGTGTTGCTTTCAACGTAAAAGCTCCCCTGAAAACACGGAAAACGATCGGCTCATGGAGTGGAACTCTCGATAAGATTGCCGTGTCACGGGAGAAAGACGAACTCGAAATCAACGAATACGAAGACCTGAAGGTGTTGGCCGCTAACAGCGATGATCCGGAAATGGCCCAGGAGCTTGTCGATATGGTCTATGAAGATGTTGAATTCTGCAATGAGGCTATGGACTACCGTAACGAAATCGATGCCCTGCGTGTCGGTTGTCTCGGTATCAAGACTTACGATGCAGCTATCGATGGGGAGAAAGCCACCGCAGATACGATAAACTTCAACGTTCCTTCCACGAACTTCAAGGGTGCTGGTGTAGTTTGGTCGAACACAACAACGGGGGATGGTCTGAAGGATATCATTGATGGACAAGCATTGATAAAAGGCCGGAACAAGCCCAAATATGCGTTTATGGAAGAGGCTGCTTTCTCGGCCCTTATCGCACAGGATAAGACGAAATCCAGATGCGCCTCCCTGTTGGTGAGTGCCCTGAACATGGAAGGGCAGTCGATTCTTTCTATAGATGTGGTGAACGCCTACATGAGCAAGCACGGATTTCCTCAGATCATCGTTTTCAACTCGGAAGCGAGCATCGAGGACAAGAAGGGCAATGAGGTAGACGTAAAACCCTGGCTGGAGCACATTGTCGTATTATCCCCTGTTCCCAGATTGGGATACACATACTACAAACCGGTCCCGATGGCTAAGGATACCGCCGCCATGCAGGTACGAGGCAGATATTACAAGCTGACCCGGTATTCAGACATGAACCCGATGAGGGAGGTAACTCTTGCCGAGGCTTACATACAGCCGGCTCTGGACAACAGGGCTTCGCTTGTGTATATCAACACGGCAAAAACAACCTGGAACAACGGTTCAGCAACCTAATAACCTTTTGTCATGACAATACTTGAAGCAATCGTATCAGAATGCAGTTATACGCTGTCAGAAAAAACCTTTTTAAAGAAGCTCAAAAAACGGGGCCTATGCGGAGATGCGGAGGCCACAACAGAGATTCTCAATTCAAAGGCGTTTGAGCTGGCTGAGGCCGACATTATGATTGCTCAGATTCCGGCAGTTTCCTATTCCGAAGGTTCTATGTCTGTCAATGCTCCCGATGCGGAAGCGTTACGGGTTTTAGCCAACGGGATATATAGAAAATGGGGAGAGCCGGAAGTATTGGCAAAAGGGGAAAGACAGCCCGGAGTAAAATACATTGATTGGTGATGATACTATCCAAAAGACCACATAGGTTATCTGTAAAAACGGTCGTTGGTGGTGGTTACGATCCCGACACAGGGATGCCGGTACCTGCCACCTCAGAATGGAGCGATCCGGTTCCCTGCCGGTTTCAGACAGATGGCAGGGATAACCTGAAAACGTTTCCAGACGGCACATACAAGATATATCCTTATGTGGTCTATTTGGATAACCATGAAAATGTCGATTATGAGGGCAAGACGGTCCGGCTGTATGATCAGTCCGGAAATTTGGAATTTGAGGGGATAGTGCAGAAACAGCCTGTCCGACAAGTGAATACCATTTTGTACCTGTAGATCATGGCAAGAGATTGGGGCATTAAGACAAATATAGTTGCCGACTTTGAAGTTCAGGTAAAGGCTGAACTGCATAGGATTCTCTATAGGATGCTTAGCCGGCTTGGTGAAGAAAGCATTGCCCGTATCAGAGACAGATCCTACATGGAAAGCTGGAAAGACCAATCAGGCAACCTCCGGGGCTCAATAGGTTACGGAGTAGTCATTAACGGAATTCTGGTCAAACAAGGAGGATGCGACAGATCATATGGTACAGAGGGAGGTGCTGAAGGAAGAAAGAACGGTAAAGAGTTTATCAGGCAGATTGCCGCAAAACATACCCAGAATACAGGTTTCGCCTTAATCCTTGTAGCAGGGATGGACTATGCAACCTATGTGGAAGACATGGAAAACAAGGATGTTTTGAATTCCACAGCACTTACTATTTATGGGAAACTTCAGGAGGAAACCCTGAAGGCTGAACAGAAACTTGTTAAGGTTATTGAAAGAAAATATGGAATCGCTGCTTAACGATATCGAAATACTCTCTCTGTTGTACAGATACATAGTACAGCAGACAAGCCTCCAGACGCTTGTAAGTGGACGTGTGTTGTATGATGATACACGGTCATTGAACGCCACTACGGAGGATATCTTGTTGGTGTATAATTCGGGATCAATAACAGACTTCCAACGAAACTACGTGTATGTACGGGTTTATGTCAATGACATTGAAGCCGGGCAAGGCGTAAAGGTTAAAGACGTGGCACGTTGTGGCAGCATTGCCTCAGAATGTGTTAAGGTATTTAGCGAAGTCGTTGGGGATGAATTCAAATTTTCTCTTGATGAGCCTCCAAATTCCAGTTACAAGACTGAGACAGGACAACATGTGATTGTCTGTAAGTTACTTTTTGAAAACAATTATTAAAACACGAAAATTATGGCTATAGCATGGGGAAAATGCAAAATTGAGCTGGGACTTCTTGGTGCCGGCGATTCCCTCCCTTCTGAATTGAATGATGTGGGAAAAATCCTCAATAAGTCTGCCGGAATCAATTTTGATGAAGGCGAAGAAAGAGAGCTGACCTCCGAAGGTGGAGAAGTTGAGGAAGTCGATGTTGACGAGTCCAAAGGGACTGTCGTTTATTCTGTTATCTGTAAGGATGTGGATGCTTATGCTACGGCACACGGCATGACCACTTCTACAGATGAATTTGGCAGAAAATCCTTTGTCCAGAAAACAACCCGTATCGAGGGCTCTTACTTTATCCGTGTCACACCGAAAAAGGCCGGAGCAATGGGTTACGAGGTTTACAAGGCCGTTGGCCGGGTGAAACCCCGTTGGGATACTTCCGAAGGATGGATCCTGGAATACACCTGGAAGATGTTGTTCAATGCCGATGGCAATCTGGCACGTCCTTTCGAATATTCCGGAACTGACATCTCGTTGGATTCTTATGAATTCATTACCGGGGCTGCTCAGGATACCGTTGCCGTAACACCTACATCGGCAGGAGAGTGGAAAGCTTCCACTTCTGACACCTGGATCACGTTGAGTGTCTCCTCCGGAGATAGCGGAGATCCCTGCACGCTTACAATTGCTGCCAATACAGGAGTACAGCGCACCGGAACTGTCAAGTTTACGGATGGACTGTGCTTCAAGTATTTCTCAGTAAAACAGGCTGCTGGAGTATAAGTCTGTCATTGTGGAAAAGGGGGTGGCATTTGCGGCCTCCCCCTTAACATAAAAGAACATGGACAATAAGATACGGAGATACTCTAAGATATTTGAATTCATCGCTGCCGATCCGACACGGAGTGCCGTAAATGCGTTGGTACAAAAACCGTATGATTTCACCCTTAACACCGAAGAAGGTAAAAAGGAAACGTACACGATTCATCCACCGACAATTGGGGCAACCGGAATACTTGCAGACCTGTACTTACGCATGAACGTTGACAGCAGCAAGTTTGATGAAGATCCACGGGGAGAGGCGATGAGGATACTCAAGGATCCGACAAAGATTGACCTGATATGTGAGTTTCTGGCAACGGCAACATTCTGGAAAAAAGCAGACCTGTTGAACAGGGAGAAGATCGCTAAAAGGGCTGAATACTTCAAATACGTTGCTTTCCCAAGTGATTTTTGTGATGTGGTGGTATACATCATTTATAGCCTGGATGTCAGAAATTTTATAAGCTCTATTGCATTGATGGAGAACTTGAAGTTAGGCGAGATTATGCCGAAAAACAAGCCCGTAAAGACCGTGGCAATAGAGAAGTAGGCGGTCTGTCTCCACATGGCAGGATCATAGGGATATGTTCTCGTACCGGATGGAGTTGGGACTTTGTAGTTTGGGGAATTTCTGTAGCAAATCTGCGTATCGCTTTGGCCGATGAGCCTGCTACCTTATACAATTATGAGGAGAAAGAGAGCAAAGCAGGTCACAACATGCCTGAAAGGGTGTTTAAGGATGTCACGTTTGTTGACGAGATGGATTTTGAGGAATCAGTTAATCTAAAGTAATGGCAAAAGCACGCATCGAAATAACCGGGAATTCCCAATCCTTTGAGCAAGCGGCCAAAAGGGTGAATGCTGACTTAAAGCAGATGAACAGCAATGCCGAGACAACCGGTCGTTCAGTGTCGGAGTTTGGCAACAAGGCAAAGGCAGCTTTTGCCGGAATTGTCTCAACGGCAGCTGTAGGAACGTTTGTTAAACAAATGGCTACCGTCAGGGGACAGTTTCAGCAGTATGAAATTGCTTTGTCGACCATGTTGCAAAGCGAGGAAAAGGCAGCAACATTAATGGGTGAACTGTTGGAGTTGGCTGCCAAAACACCGTTTGACCTTCAGGGGGTCGTTGAGGGAGCCAAACAGTTGATGGCTTATGGCACTTCTGCCGAAGACATGATTGAAACCCTTACCATGTTGGGGGATGTGGCTGCTGGTTTGTCAATTCCCCTGGGGGATCTTGTGTACCTGTATGGCACAACCATGACCCAGGGACGTGTCTTTACAATGGATATGCGTCAATTCATGGCACGGGGTATTCCGATGGCCGAGGAACTTGCCAAACAATTCGGAGTTACCAAAGAAGCCGTCTCAGGGCTTGTTACGGAAGGAAAGGTCGGAGCAGATGCGATCACAAAAGCTTTTCAGTCGATGACCTCCGAGGGTGGTAAATTTGAAAACCTGATGGTGCGTCAAAGTGCATCAATCACAGGTCAGATTTCGAACTTGCAGGACAGCATCCAGACTATGTTCAACGATCTCGGTAAGATGAACGAGGGTATTATCTACGATGCGATAAAAGGTGCTGCATATCTTGTTGAACATTACGAAGAAATTGGCAAGACCGTCATTGAGTTGATAGCTGTTTACGGATCCTATAAAGCTGCTCTTATAGCCGTTACGGCATCACATAAGGCTTATATTATGGTGATGCAACAGGCTAAAGTTGAAATGGCTTTGGCTCAGGCCCAGGGCATAGCCCTTTCCGCCTCTCAGGCAAAGATGGCCGCTACGACAAAGTTACTTTCCGGAGCAACAGCAAAACTCAACAAAACAATGTTGGCGAATCCCTACGTACTTGTCGCTGCCGCCGTTGTGGGATTGGGATACGGGATATATAAACTTACCACTTATCAGACAGAATACGAAAAAAGCCTGAAAAAGGTAAAGGAAACACAGGATGAGATAAACACCAGCATGAACGAGGAGCTGCTTCAGCTCGACATCCTGTACAAACGTCTTGAAAAAGCAACAGAAGGTTCGGATGAATACCTTGAAGTCAAGGAAGAAATAAGCTCAAAATACGGCAATTACCTAAAAGATCTGAAAGACGAAGAAGGGAATGTTCTGGATGTGAAGGATGCCTATGTAGCACTTACGGAAAAGATTCTTGAAACGGCCCGTGCCAGGGCTATGAATGAGTCCCTGAAGCTATTGTCCGATGATCTGGTCAAAGCTCAAACAGATGCTTTTGATAAGATAGACAAACATCTGGAAAAGAAGTACGGCAAGATCCAGGGAGCGGAATATTCCAGACAAATAAAAATATCCCTGGTAAAAGGGGAAGAATTCGATGAAGAACTCCAGGGGGTTGTTGACGGATTCGACAAGGTACACCGTTATACCACCGCAGAAGGGGAATACATGGAAACCACCAGTAACAAACTGCTGGCTGGTGTAAACAAATACAAGAAGGCGACAAAAGAATATGGCGAGTTGACAAAAGAGGTTAAATCTGATTTTGCAGATGTCGTTGAAAACATGGCTAATGATGCCATTGAGAACGCAAACACCATAACGGATGCTGTTGGGTTGGATGCAGAAACACTTGAAAGGTACCAAAAGTCTTTAGAAGCAGCACAAAAGATAATTGGTGAGCGGTGGAAAGAGATCCGGGACACAAAAGATGAAATATCAAAACTGTTCAGGGATGAGGATAACTACATCTGGGGTGAATCCTGGAGTGATATGGAGGATGCCATTCAGGATGCTGATGCCGCTTTAGCCCAGATTGATGCCGATACCATTGATTATGCCAAAACCTATGACTTTTTGGGGCAACAGGCATCAATGATCTTTGCGGATATATCTGAATTATCATCCAGCATGATCCGTCAAGTTATTGCCAATGCAGAACAATATGTAAATACCAATAAAAACTTAACCGATGAGCAGATTGCCGAGTACAGACGGGCGATAGACCAGGCGAATACCTATTTGGTAGAGAAAAACCCGTGGGATGCCTTGAAGGTCGCACAGGAACGATATGTTAAAAGCATTAAGGACTATAACAAGGCCCAAAAAGCATACGACTTGGCAAAACAGGCTGGCGATGGCCAGGCAATGAAAGAAGCCATAGAAGCGCAGAATAGTGCGATTTTGGAACAAGCATCTGCCTTGCGTGTCGCCAAACAGGCTTATGAGGAGATAAACACAGTGTTCCGTGAAACGCTTGGACAGGCGATAGAGCTTGCCGTAGCGTTAGGGATGGATGAGGGTGTTGCACGATCCTTTAACCAGTTGGTAAGCGCAGGGTCAAAAGTTGCCAGTGCGCTTATAAAAGTTATGGACACGCTGGGTGGAACGGCAAGTGCGGCAAGTACGGCAGCAAAGAGTATCGGGTCCGGTGCTTCTACCGGAAGCCTTATCGGAGCTTTCATAGGGCTGATGGTTGCTTTGGCACAGATAATGGTTTCCATTGACAAGACACGAAAGGCCGCCAACGAAGCAAAGATTGACGAATACGTAGAGAAGATAAACAATAAGGTAGAAGCGTTGAAGCGTAACCTTACGGCCATTTCCGAGCTTTCAGGGCCTGGCGATAGTTGGTTTACCGAAGATTTGTTCAACAATGTGGTACGTCTTAATGATGCCTTTCTGGAAGCCTACGAGAATCTGAATAAGTTATTAGACCCACGCAGCCCGGAGCAGTTGCTATTGGCAGGGGGAGGTGTTTCCGAGGTAATAAACAATATCAGGATGGCCCTTGCTTCGGTACATGGTGGAAATATTGATTTTGGGGAAATAGTCAATCCTAATCGTGGAACGTACCGTGATTGGGATAGAATATCGGATTCGATCGAGGGAAGTTACGAGAACCTCGGAATATACCTTGCCGAATTAAAAAATATCGCTGCTGAGCAAGAGGCTTTGGGAAATATCGCAAATGCGGCCAATCTCAATGCCGTTGCAGACGAACTGGAAGCTTATCTCAAAGCATACGAGGCATTGCAGAGTGCTGTTCAGGCCACGGTGGGTGACATTTCAGGCAGTTTGTTGAATACCGTAAGAAGCGTCTGGGATGAATTCGGAATTGCCGGTGAAGATTCTATTGCACGGGTAACGGCTGCCGCAAAGGAAAGTATTAGCGAAATAGTTGACGAAATGGTTTCTCAGCAGATTTGGGCTACAACAATGTCCACATACTTTGATCAACTTGGAGAGGGGTTGGTTGCAGCTATTGGTAGTGGTGATTCCGGAGCTTTGATGGCCGTCTTTAATGACTTTTGGTCGGGGATGCAGTCAGGGCTAGCAGACTACAACAAGGCGATGATAGCCTTCTATGAAACGGCCGAAACCTACGGGTGGAACATCACACCAAAGGTTGGTGGCGATAACGGGGCCAAAGATTCCATAAAAGCCATGAGGGAGGAGCTGGCAAGGCTTCAGGAACAATGGGAAAGCATGAGCGATGCAGACCGTAAAAGCGGAGATGGGAAAGAATTATTCGGTGACATTACCGATCTGAAAAAGAAATTGGAGATCGCTGAGAATCTGTACAATCAAACATATAATATCGCAGGTTCGATTGATGATATCAATGCTCAGTTGTCAAGGCTAAATGCCGAACTAAACGCCTTGTCTCCGGAAGATCGTGAAGGAGCTAAAGGCGATGAAATTAAACGGGATATTGCTTATTACGAACAGTTGTTGGAAAATGCACAAAGGATTCAGGAAACAGAACTTGAATCCATGCAGAAGTTGATCGAGTCAAAAGAGGCCAAATGGGAATTGTATCAAAAGTGGATTGAACTGTACGGGGAAGATTCCGCTACTGAAATGATGGGTGATATGCTGAAAGATGCAGAAGCCTACCTGAATGAACTAAGGGACGGCATTTCCGGATTACAAGCTAAGGTAACCGCTGGTACTGCAACAGACGAGGATATATCCCAGTTAACGGCATGGGAACAGCAATATGCTGACATACAGAATGCTGCTGCACAGGCAGCCGAAGAAGCGGCACAACGTTCTTACGACGCATGGAATGAATCATTGCAAAATCAGATTGAAGGTGCACGCACCGATTATGAAAAGTTAGGGATCTTATGGCAGGAGTGGGCTTCTGTTAATAGTCAATATGCTGAAGGTGTCGAAGGAGAATATCTCAAACAGTATGAAGATGAGCTGACAAAGGAGATTGAAAAGTTGAGCAGAGAGATTGAGAAAGGTCTTAGAGATAAGTACAAAACCGATGATCAGAGAAAAGCGGAAACCCTTGAAGATTACCGTCAGGATATCGAATATGCCGAGCAGATACTTCAGGATATGGATCTGGTGGAAGAGATTCGAAAACAGAGGGATGAATACCTCTCAGAACTGGCAAATGTTGCAATCGAATCTTCTGAAGAATACCAACTGATCTTCGGGGATTTGCAGGAGGTAAGTGCAGATGCCTTCAATGCGGCTATGGACAATATCCGGAAATCTGTTGAAGAATCAACCGAACTCACCGAAGAAGCCAAGACTGCTCTTCTGAATCTGTTGGATGAAACGCAGAAAAAGTGGGATGATCTTCAGGCTGAAAAGGAAGTTGAAAAGGTAAAGGAAAAATTCTCAGACCTTCAGTCTGTAATGGGTGACGTATCGGGTCTGTTGAACGAAATGGGTGTCAGCGATACATTCTCACAAATGTTTAGCGGCTTGCAGATGATTATTGATGGCTACGGACAGTTGCAGATCGCTATCAAAACGGCAAAGGCGGCCCAGACGGCAATGAACATGGCAACGGCTTTCGGTGCTATTGCCACTATGATAACGGGCCTGATACGGTCAGTCGGAACGTTGGTAAACCGGATCTTTACTATAACCGATATAGAAGGGCCACTCCAGGGGCTTGTCGATACATACGATAAACTCACAAGGGCGATTGACCGTTCTGTCGGGGCGCAGAAAAAAGCTAGGCAGGAAGAAGCCTCTGAGAATCTGAAAAACCAGAAAGAAGAGCTGGAAAGGGAATATGCGAAGGAAGCGTCAAAGTGGGGATTCAGCTTCACCATTCTTGGTAAGAAGATACAGATCCTCGGTCCCGATCAGGGTGTACTCGATGAATTGACCTCCCAGATCAATGAAGTGGAGACTGCAATGCAGCAGCTTGGAGATACGATGAAAAGCGACTTTCTTCAGACCGATTATGAAAGCTTTTCCGATGCCCTCTCCGAGATTCTGACAAGCCCCTGGGACTCGTTTGAAGATATGATGGGTGCAGTTGATGATCTGGTGGATAGTACGCTTGACCGGATTACAAACAAATGGCTGACAACGAAATTTCTTCAGGGAAAAATCGATGCTGCTCTTGAAAATCTATATGCAGCAGGAGATCCAACGCAAGAGGCATACGATAAATTCCGTGAGGCGGTAAAAGAAGCCTCTGCCTATTATCTGCAAGAAGCGGATAAACTGGGGATCGGCAATTATTCTTCAGGATCCTCGAATTCAGATTACGATACCATCAGACGCATTTCGGCCGAAGACTTTTCAAAATGGCTCGGAGAATGGCGGGCCCAAAGAATTGCACTTGTTGATAATGGCAATATGCTGAAGAACATTTATGCGCAATTGAAATCCCTGGCAGAATCTCCTTCCGCAGATCCGGAATTACTTGATTTAACACGCAGAATTGAGGTAAATACGGCCATACTGCCTGTATTGCTCCCTCAAATACTTGATACATTAAAAAGCAACCAAAACGGCTTAAAATCTTACGGGTATTGATATGGCAAAGGCAATTTATAAAATCAACGGGAAGGACTTCAGGGAGACACTTTATGCTATTGTTAGCGGAGCCGAGGGTCTTTTCGACAATTTGCAGATTAAGGATGTTCAGATAGATGATAATCCTGGACAACACGGATCGTTGGCCGATCTATCCGGAGTGAGGTATGAAGCCAGGCAGATAACGCTTCACATTTATTTCTATGTATTATCGGGAACAGCAAGGTCAAAACGGGAATCTTTCATTGCCGAGTTTGTCGGGCCAACACCCAAACGGCTTGAACGTATGGAAGGATCTGAAGTAAGGGTTTGGGATGTTATCCTTTCCAATGGGGCTTCTCTGAATACTATAAAGACCAAGCTTGAAGAATTGACATTGAAGCTCATAGAACTGGCCCCGATAAAGGTTGTTTACACGGTGACCGGCAGCACTGCATCATTCACCCTTTCCCCTAAAGTGTCCGGTCAAACCCAACAGCCGGTTCTTATATCCTGGGGAGACGGTTCGTTCTCGGACAATTGCAGGAATGGATCTGTCAGTAAGGTATACACGGATGGGAAAACCACGCACCATGTGATTCTTTCCGGAGTTATGGAAGATGTAACAGTAACAACGGCACACACAAAACTGTATGAGGTAAAGTATTGATATGTTTGATTATATACTACATAAGGCCAACGGAATAGATAAAGTTGAATTGAATCAGCAGATCCCAACTTTTCGGGTGGTAACGTCTTTGTTGTTTGAGGCCGAATGGCAGATTGAAGAAAAGATTTCGCTATCCATAATTTCTGCTACACCTCTTGATTTTGGAATTGGAGACTGGATTGAGTACAATGGAAAAAAGTATCAGGTATTTACAAACTATTCCAATAGTGGCCTGATTACAGACAATAGGTATACATACAAGATCACGTTTTACAGTCCTGAGCGTTGGTATAAAAAAGCCAACATGTATAACACCTCGGAGATTATTGATGAATCCCAACAGAGTGGTTATCGTTGGGAGAGGGTGGATAATGAAACGGTCAGCAATGGAGATATCGTTTCACTCGGTAACCAGTTATGCTACAATTTGAATGCTTCTCAGGAAAGGAGGGTGTTTAAACTTGGAGATGTTCCGGAAGCCTTGATCGGAGTATACAAGGAATTCACGTTTTCTGATCCCAATTGCCTGGTTTGTCTTCATGAAATCTGTGAGGCTTTTGATACGTTTTATAACATAAGAACAAACCTTGTTGGGGATACGGATTATGTGATCGACTTTGGTTATGAACCGGGATATTTCCCTGTTACGTTGAAGTATGGGAAGAAACAGGGGTTGTACAGCCTAAAATTGAACAATGCAGACGAAGAAGTGTATACCATATTTGTTGTACGTGGCAGCACTGAAAATTTACCCAGCACGTATCCCAAATTACGTTTGTCCCTTAACGACTCTTATCCCGATTCAGTAATTTCATGTCCTGATAAGTTTGCAAGATGGGGGAAAAGTGTAAAAGAGCTTACTTACGAAGATATTAAACCCGAAAGAACAGGGGAGGTAACCGGCATCATACCGGACAATATCAATGCGTTTATTGATTCTACGCTCACGTTCAGCCCCGTTGGAGGAACGATAAAATTCCTTAGCGGTCCTATGATTGGACATACTCTTGAATGTGTTGGTTACAATGAGATTACGCATACAGTAACCCTGAAGCCATATGAGGATTCCAATCACTTTGTGATTCCTAACCCGGATTCAGAGGCATATCGGATCAATGTTGGAGATAAGTACAACATTGATGGCATTGGCTTACCTCAAAGTTATGTTACAGATGCTGAAAACAGGTTGTTGGCAAGGCCACAAAAAGATATTGAGTACTATTCCCAACCCAGGGCATCTTATGATACTCGCATAGAGAGGGAGTTGATTCAGGAGGAAAATGTTTTTCCTGAAATTGGCATGTTTGTTCACATAGTACATGAAAATCTGGGTATTGACAAATTTCTGAGGGTTAGGCGTATAACACAAAACATACTTGGAACAAAGCCGGTATATGAATCGTTTGAGGTTAGTGATTTAGAGTATCAAAAGGCAGATGTCAGAATGTACAAAAAGGCGGTTCAGGCACATTTGCAAGCTAAAAAGAACAGAAAAAAGACAGATAATGCTATACTCTTTCTGAAAGCCTTTTCGATTGAAAAATCCACGGAAGCACAAGCGGCATCCCAGGCTTACGCAGCAGCACAAGCGGAAGCAGCCCGCATTGCTGCTGAGGCATATGCAGATGGGGAAATAGGGGAAGAAGAAGCCCGTGCCATCGCTGATGCTACTGCCAAAATGAATGAGGCGAAAAGCTATGCAGAATCACAAGCGGCAGCAGCAGAATCGGCAGCAAAAACGTATGCAGAGGCACAGGCAGCAGCAGCCCAGGCAGCAGCAGAAGCAGTTGCGGAGGCCGAAGCTGAATCGGCAGAAATTTCAGCAAAGGCTTATGCTGATGGGGTGGTAAGTGCGGAAGAAGCAAGGGCAATCGCTGAAGCCGCAGCAAAACTGACAGAAGCTAAAAACTATGCAGAATCACAAGCAGCGGCAGCAGAATCCGCAGCGAGCACCTATGCAGCAGCGCAAGCCGAAGCCGCTCGGTTGGCAGCCATTGCCTCGGCAAAGACCTATACCGATACGGAAGTTACAGCCGCAAAAGGGTACGCAGACAGTACAGCCGCAGCAGCACAAAGTGCAGCAGAGGCTTATGCCCTTGCGAAAGCCAACCTTGCTGAAACCAATGCAGAGGCTTATGCGGACGGAATTGTGGATGCGGAAGAAGCCGCCCGGATTGCCGAAGCAACTGCAAAACTCAATGAAGCAAAGACTTATGCGGAAACAAAAGCAACGGCAGCCGAAACAGCAGCAAAAGCCTATGCAGATACGCAGTTGGGGAATTTCGCCACGACCGTCACCGGGAGTTTGTCTGACCTTCAAAATCAGATTGACGGCAATATAACGACACACTTCTACGCTTATGTTCCGACAACTTCCAATGCCCCGGCATCCGGCTGGACAACAACGGCATTGAAGAATCAGCATTTGGGTGACTTGTTTTACAATACAGCAACCGGATTTTGCTACCGTTATCAACTTGTTTCTTCGGTCTATTCGTGGCAGAGAATAACAGATAGTGATGTGACAAAAGCGCTTGCCGATGCAGCCGCAGCGCAGGATACCGCAGACAGTAAGCGCAGGGTATTCGTCGCTACTCCGGTTACACCCTACGATATAGGGGATTTATGGCTCAAATCCGGGGACTTGTACAAATGTAAAGTTACCCGGGCGACAGGCAGTTATGTTGCCTCGGACTGGGAGAAAGGCGTAAAATACACGGATGATACGGTCGCAAATCAAAATCTTATTCTTGCTCAACAGTATGCAGATACGAAGAAAGCAGAGGCTATTGCAGCCGCAGAAGCAGCCGCAGAAGCAGAAGCCCTCGCAGCACAAACCGCAGCCGAAGCCCACGCTGACGGAATTGTAACAGCAGAGGAGCAGGCTCGAATCGCAGACGTGAACGCTAAACTGGCTGCTGCACAATCTTATGCAGAAACAAAGGCTACCGAGGCGAAGAACGCAGCAGAAGCAGCCGCAGCAGCCCTTGATGATGCTATACAGGTAGGGGGGCGGAATTACTTCGTAATAAAAAATATCGGAAGATACAGGGATGGCGTCATAGATACATCCAGGAGCATAAATAACAATGCTCCTGCTGTGCGAATATTGCATGATGGTACGTTTCGATTTGCTGAGAACATGGTGGCAAGTATCGCAGATGGTCATTATGGAGACTCGGTATCCGTACAGGGAACAACAATAAATGTTGTTGGCAATCCTGATGGATTGGTAGGTAATGCTATATCGGTTGATGCAGGTAGTGAATTATTGATGTACGGAAAAACAAGCCTTAGCGAAATAGATATACATTACAAATATGACAACGGAGATCAACAGTCAATAAGTATAGAAACAGTAAATGGGCTGTTTGAACACAAATTCACAGTACCAGAAGGAGCAAGTCAGCTAGTGCTTGGAGTTGGGCAATATGCATATGTTGCCCCTTATACCCTTGATCGGGTTATGCTTATCAAGGGCAACAAACAGATTGATTATATAGCATCAGTTGAAGATGTTATGCGTGAGGTAGAGTTGAAAAATATGCAAACAGAAGATAAGCTACAGCAGTTTATTGATGACGCAAATAAATCTATAGCGGATGTAAACAGTACCTTACAGTCTAAGCTTGTAAGTGCTGCCACGAGAGCAGCGGAAGCCCATGCCCTTGCGAAAGCCAATCTCGCAGAAATAACGGCAAAGGCTTATGCAGATGGTAAGGTTACGGAGGAGGAAAGCCGTGCCATTGCTGATGCTACTGCAAAAATGAATGAGGCGAAAAGCTATGCATATGATCTAATTGGACAACTACAGTCAGATCTTGAGTATTTGATTGATGCCTTTGCTGATGGCAGCACTTACCTCTCCGGTGGACTTGTCTTATCGCAGTTTGTGGGAGTTACCGATGGCGCAACGCCAACCCCTAATGTTGTGGCTGGAATGGCCGGAAAAGACTTTGTGGAAGAAGCAGGGAGCCCTGTTGATAGCCCTATGTTTTTCGCAGGAGCAAACGGGCCACAAAATGCAAATGGAGCAAAGTTTAGAGTCTATAAAGATGGGAGAGTGTATGCTATTGATATATATGTAGAAGGGTCATTACGTAGCCCATTTCGCAAAGTTGAAGGCTATTGGGAGGAAGATGGGGGGGACGACAACGTACATGACAATGTATATATAGATGCAGGTGGAAGTTGGGGAACTCCGTTTGAATTGCTGTGGGATACATCGCAATCTGGAAGAAGAAGAACTATTGTGGTAAGAGGTGGCGGTCAGACACTTTCTGCCCCTTCGGGAAAATACTTTTTTGAGGATGGACTGCAGAAAAACGCTCTTGTACTGAACAATGAGCTGGCAGATATAATAGGATATGCCGACAACACCGGGTTTCTCGGGTGGGTTGTGCTATCTCGCAACAATATAACCACTAGCTACAAATATGGAAGAAACCTCAGGGCAATGGCGGTGGGGCGAATATATCCGACATCTGGTAACGTTGCAAATGCGTCAATGTATGAAACATTTGACGGAAGTAACTTAACTATTGTTAATACTGGGACTGGCGTGTGGCAGATTACAATGCCTTCGGGATGGTTTTCAGGCGCAAATAGTTACATATTATCACTTACGCCAGAGTCTGAAGATTCTAGTGAAGAAATATGGATTAAGGCCTTTGAGCGGACAGCAACCTCGTTTAAGGTACGGACAGAAACGTATGCCTCAATGCTGTCACAACCAGTAACAAGAGCATTTAGTTTTATTATATACAACATAGAAGACTGGAACCGATAAAATATAATATTAACTCAATAAAAACAAGAATATGTCAACACAACTTACTGAAAGTGAGGTCACAAAATTGAGAACAATTATAACTGCATGTGACAACGGAAAAAAGATTTCTGATCTTGACTTGATAACATGTTTGAATGGGAGTGAAATGTTTGAGGTAGTGCAAGATGGGATTAGTAAAAGGGCGTCACCTGAAATGTTAATGGCCTCTGCTCCGTCACAAAATGGGACATACCCGGATGTCCCATTAAATCGGGTAACCATCAAAAGGTTTTCAGGACAATTATCTCCGCTATATGTGTACGAAGATAACACTTCGCTCATGAACAAGATACTGGCCTTATGCAAGCCTGTGTTGATTAACAGGGATTCGCTGATTGACACTTACCTGTCAGGCTCCAACTGCCTGAAATCGGCAGACGGCTACCCTGCAAATTTGACGGCATGGGATAAGCCCGCAATGACGTTGATAGGCGGTTTCTGGATGAAGTATGAGTATGACGCATCAACTAACACAAAGTATTTCAAGTTTTCCCCTTACAAGGTAAAGGGCTACAAGTATATTCGCAGGCGGTATGTAGGGATGTTCAACGGCAATACTGTTACCAATTCAGCTGACGGGTTAAGCAAGACGTTTCTCTGCTCGAATTACGATGTATATACAACGCAATCAATAAGTCTTGAAAACGCACATTCCTACGCCAAAAACCTCGGAACGCATTTTCGGGCGATGGCCGACCAAGACCTTGATGTTTATGCGCTACTATTCTCCCTGTTCAAGGGTACTGTCCACACACAAGGGGTGTATGAGTGTATAACTAATGTAAATAGCACAAATTGGGCTGCTTACAACAAGTCGGCAGATGGAGGGGCTTCCAGTTATGCACAGTTCCACAAAAACGGGGCAACAATAGGACTTACTACACACGAGGGAGAGGTTTCGCTGTCTGTAACAGACTTTCCGAACGGAGCGATAACTGTCAAACCAAACAGGTTCCTGTGGCGTGAAAATAGCCTTGCAGGACCATATTTATTATTCACAAGCGGAAGGTTAATAATTGACAACGTGGTTTGGCAAGTGAATGACCTTGCTGATATTGCCTTTACAAAGACTGAAGATTTTGTGCAATTATGCAGCCTTGCCGGGATTGCCCCACCCACTACTGGATGGCAAAGTATACTTGAAACACACGAAGACACCCTAATGCCATCTGCAATCGGTGGTAGTGCAACGACGGGAATGTGTGATCAATGGTACGGATTGGCAGCCCCCACCGCAGGTGTGGTATATGTGCCGGCCCGGCTCGGGCTTGCGTCTTACGGTGCGAGCGCCGGTCTGCGTTGCCTGCGCTCGAATCTCGGTCCTTCGGTTGCGACTGCGTATTACGGCGTGTCCCTTGCTTCGGATGATCCGACTGATACTGTTGCGGATGGCACAATAGCTGTCTAGAAAGCCTGAGGCGTTGGCTCGCCGCCTTGAAATATGCGAGTCTGGTCCCCTCGCCCATGTGCCGGCCCGGCTCGGGAATGCGAATAACGGTGCGAACGCCGGTCTGCGTTACCTGAACTCGAATAACGGTCCTTCGAATGCGAATGCGAATTACGGCGTGTCCCTAAACTACTCAAAAAGAGCGAAATGTTTTAATGATTGCGAAACAAGGGAAAGAGTGGACCACACCAAATGGGAAAGAGGCTCAAAATAATCGGTTAGTAACGATGTATGAAAACCGCAAATGAGAGTAGAAGCAATCAGGTTAATGTTATGAAAAGAGAAATAGTTGCTATTGAAAAAGTGTTTGGCGTTGAGTCCCTTAAGGTCGCGGAAGCTATTGCTGGATCAGGAGAGAAGGCAAAGCGAGATTCTGTGATTAATTACAGACGCAATTTGAATCGCAACCTATTAAGCCTGAGTAATAAACTGGTCACAGGGACATATGTTCCTGATCCGGGGACATCTTTTAATATAATTAGTCAAGGGAAAATGCGACACATACATAAAGTTGGATATGAAGCAAGGATCGTTGACCAGGCTATAGTAAACGCAATTGAACCTCGCATAAAAAAAAGTCTGATCAAACGCACATATGGGTGTATATCCGGAAGAGGTGGCCTGATGGCGTCAAAGCAGTTGCGCCGCGACATGATAGATATTAGATATTTTGTCAAGGCGGATATTAAAAAATACTATCCAATGATGCGACGGGAAATTCTCATGTCTCAGTTGAGTAGGTTATTTAAGGGAAGTGCGTTCTTGCACGTTGTGTATGATGTGTTGAATGCATACGTAAACAAAGACGTCCCCGGTATGGAAAGAGAAGGCGTAAGTATTGGCAGTTTAAAATCACAAATTTTTGGGAACCTGTACTTAGGTCAATTTGATCACTACGTACAGGAGAAGCTACGTGTAAAATACTACTACCGGTATGTTGATGATATGATATTCGGATTTAGAACAAAGAGCGAAGCTGTTGATGTTATCCAAAAAATCAGCGACTACCTGAAAGAAGAACTTGGAATTGAATTGCATAAGATACGTCTTGCACCAGTTGGCAGACAAATAATTGATTTTTGTATGTATCAACACAGAAAAGACAAACAAGGCAGGGTGTATGTCTTGTTACGCAAAAGGGTAATGTATCGCTGCTATTCGGCAATGCGTGATATACAGAAAAGGTGGTCTGGGAAAACGTTTAAATCCACAGAGGCTGAACTAAAATATATTGAAAAAGAGAGGAGCCGCGTGTGTAGCTACCTCGGCTATTTAAAATACTGCAATGGTCAACAAACAATAAAACTATTAAAGAATGGACACAATGACATTTTTAGGCGAATCGAAAGATGCGCCAAGGGTGCTCGCCGAGGGCAAGCATCAAACGCTTGTGCGGCCTAACCCAGGGTTGGACGAATACAGAGTTTACTTCAATCATAGAGTTGAGGAAATTGTTAATGAGCAAGAAATCCTACAGATCCCCGTTGCTGACTTTGTTGCGTGTCTGTCTTCCTTGGAGCCTGCAGACTCGGATTGGAGAGAATTGCTCACAGCAAATGGATATTCAGAAGAACAGGTCACAATGATACTCGCAGAATGATGGATATACGGGATTTTGACGAGGGACAATTTTACAATGACGACATCTTCTCCGGGGAGCATAAGTCTGTTTTGTTTACTGTCAACAAGGTAATTATCATACACGCGGCAAGAGAGGCTGAGTTGTCTCAGGAAGAAGGAAAAGATAAGGCAGAAGTTGCATTTTCCGTTGATGGAGAAGATGAGGTCTTGGTATTTTTCACAGGTAGCAATAATCTGAAAAAGGTTCTTTTTAGCGATAAAATAATATTCCCCTTCAGGGCTTGCATAAAGGTTGTTAAAACCGGGTCTTTCTTGTCTTTAAAATTCTGTAACCCACTAACGGGAGTAACGGACGAAGATATTAAAAACCTCGAATTGTTTATGATGAAAAAAGACCGAAGGTTTGTTAGCAGAATGTAACGATATGGCACAGATCTACAAGAATTTAATCCTTGCCGGGCGGAAGAAGTATTCCGAAGTCCCGGCAGCCCTTCAAAACGCTGTAAAAGCACTTTTGCAAGATATGGTCACCCGGGGCGAATTGCTCCAGGAGCATTACACCGAAATCATTAACCAATAAAATTAACTGAGATGAACACACTATTCTACTTTCTGATCGCATTTTTTGCGCTGATCCTGGTCCCTCTTATTGTCGCATTCTTCGTGAAGCAAAAACAAATCAGGGATCTGAAAAAGAAGAACGAGGATCTTCAAAAGACAGCCCGTCACATGTCTGAGGATCTGACTCTTGAAATGAACAAACGTGCAGAACTCCAAAAACGTCTTATTCAGTTTGACTGTGATAAACCTACCGGTACAGATAAGCAAATTGCGATGAGGGCTTTGATGAAAATTGCAGACAAGGTATATGAGGCAGGGGCTCTGAAACACGATGAAAGAAAGACGACCATTACCGTCTTGACGTAATGGAAATTTACTAACCAAAAAACAGAAACAATGGAAAATTGGATTGCCATTCTCAAAGTGATTTTTGATTTCTTGAAAGAGATTTTCGGACAGATTGTTAACCTTTTTTAAGGGGAGATGAAGGAACTTACAGACATCGGTCTGGTAGCACTCGGCTTGGTTGTGGGCATTGTGATTGGGCAATGCCTACAATACCACCAGATAAATTTGCTCAACATTATCAAAAAAATATTTAAGAGATGAAAAAGTTATTGGAAAAATTTTGGAATTGGATAATCGAAAAACGATTGAAAGACATTATCGACTATGTAAAAAAAGTTGTAGGAGATGGAAAAGCTGTTGCCGCAGACGTGAAAAATTCGGGTGGCTGGTTGCCGTTCATTCTCAATCTACTGAAAGACCTTGTTGAAGGTATGGTAGAAATCAACGCTATGCCGGCAACGAAAGGGGCGGCTTCTGGTGGCAAGGTGGAAAAGGTTTACCGGACAAAATCTGCACAGGCTATTTTGGAGAAAAAAGGAGGCAAGAAATGATTGCATTATCTTTTTTCGGATGGTGGTTGAGCCTTTGGGATTTTCTTATCCTATTGCCCTTTGCCATTTATTTCGGCTACAAAGGGATAAAGTGGATACTTGCAAAAGTCAAAAAGACCGACACAGAGAAAACAGAAGAATAACCTACTCTACGGAGCCTAAAAAATTCAGTGTATGTTACAAGTAAATGTAGAAGGCGGCTTGGCCGTTGCAAAAGGGATAAATGAGTTCGGGATAATGGTTGTTATGTCCGCCTTTCTGCTTATCCTTTCAGTCGTAGTAATCTGGACAATAATAAGACGTTACATGAAAATAACCGATAGGAGTATTAACGGGCAAAATGAAAGTATGCAAGAGTTAATACAAATCTCAAAGTTGCAAAACGAAAAATTGGAAGATATTCGTGAGGGGTTGTCAGAAAGAACAATATCACAGACAAAAGTTATTGTTGAATCTATGTTGGAATCAGACACGGAAAAGACTTTGAGATTATTGAGGTCTGTCAGGAAAGAGAACAATATACACGATATTCCCGCTGTAACAGAAAAGGTTACCCGGCTAATGAGAAACTTGTCGAACAGACGCTATGAGGCACTTTCACAATTCACCTTTCATGGCCGTCCGCTCTCTGTAATTATTGAGGAAGGCTGGCATAAGAGGGTTGTTGATGCCATGTTGAAAGATTTAACGATGGAGGAGAACAACGGCAGGGCGTACACCAATATTTCCGCTATCTATGAGGATATTCTCAACAATTTTTACAGGGCGATGAAGCGATGATTAATCTGACGGCTGATTTTCTTAAGGAACTATACGAACTCAAATCGATAACGCTACCTGAGATGTATGCTCCGCTGCTTAATTCGATGATGTTCCAGTATGGGATCTTCGAGAAGTTACGAGAATGTGCTTTTTTGGCGCAAATCGGACATGAATCAGGCCGATTAAGGTATGTTGAGGAGCTTGCATCCGGGGAAGCATACGAGGGCAGAAAGGACCTGGGAAATACAGAGCCGGGAGATGGTAAAAAATATAAGGGTAGGGGCCTTATACAGATTACTGGCCGGGTCAATTATGAAAAAGCACAGATGGCACTTGGTGTTCCCCTGCTGCTTGAGCCTGAAAGACTGTTACAGCCTTATTTTGCAGTAAAATCAGCCTGTTGGTGGTGGCAGGAACATGGGTTAAATGAACTGGCTGACAAAGGGGAATTTGAGAAAATAACGAAGCGAATCAACGGAGGACTAAACGGTCAGGAAGATAGATCGTATCTATATAAAAGAGCCTTGAGATTATATCCTGAACTATGAAGAGAATCCTCACATATATTATAGTAATAACGGTCAGTGTCGTTGTCGGTATTGGAATTGGTATGTTTAACTTAAAAAGAAGGTTACTAAAAGGGGACAATATCCAATCCGACACGACCACCGTTACTGTTTATGATACAGTCCGGGTTAAAATTCCGGAACCGGTTGCCTCACATTCTGTTGGAATTGAGGTATATCCCATAGTCCAGGTTCCGGTCCTCTTGTATCATTCCGATACAATCACGAAACCTTATTTTGTAAATAATGAACTGATCATCCCTATTAGTCAACGTTATTACAAAGACAATCGTTATGAGGCTTGGGTATCAGGCTATAATCCGAGGCTTGACAGCCTTTTGATACTCACACCCACAAAGACAGTTACTATTGAAAATACCCGGATAAAAACGGCTCAAAACGAACTTTATCTGAATGGTAAAATAACTTATATAACCCCCTTCCCTGCAATGACTTTAGGACTTGAGGCAGGATATAAAAGGGATCGCTGGGGCATACTTTTAGGGGCAGGAGTAATCTCAAGTACAGAAGGAGTAAAATGGTACGGAAGTGTCGGGTTAAATTACAATTTCATTAGAAAACAATGGTAAAATCATATTCCTGTTTTAACCCTTTTTAAAAGTGTGTTTTACTGTTTTCACGTAAGCTCCTGTTTCCAGGGGCTTTTTTCAGTCAATCATGTTAAATATAGAAATAATCTTTTGCATTTATTTTGCAATTAAAAATAAATTATATATCTTTGTATCAACAAATAAAAGCAAACATGGAAACAACAAAACGAATATTTGATGCACTATCGGGGAAGTATAGAGAATTAATCATTGTGCCTGGTGAAAGTCACTATGTAACCAAATCCGGGGACCCTGTATTTCGTATCGAAACAAAAGGACGTACTGGCAAGGTAATGTACAGGAACATATTCTACATTGTTGATGGTCGTGAATTGCGAGTACACGGGTGTGACGGTGCAACCGGACACGGATGGGGCGGCCAGATATGCGGCTATATGACACGTGAAGAGATTGAAACTTACGGTACAATACGTTAATCAACAAAGGGAAACAAAAACAAAAGACACAATGATCACAAAAGAACAAATACTCGAAGCAAATCAAAGAGGACTAAACGAGGAACGTACTGGTTATTACACCCCGGTTTTAAGAGTTGCTTACAATTTAGGTTTAAGAGGCATCAGCTTACAAAATGCAGAAACTGCAACTTGCTTTAGGTTCGGAAAAGCTCCTGAAAACTTCTTGAGCTGGAATTATTCGGCAGGTACAAGCGAAAATGGATTATCTGTTTATACAGATAAATCAATTGTTAGGAGTGAGTTTTTAGATCGCCAAAAATACGAATATACTGGTTTGGTTTCTGGCAAAGGTGGCGACGGTGAAACATTGATCCTTTGTTTTAACGCTCAAAATTTAGATTAAAAAGCAAAGATCATGAAAACTTTAGTAAAATCAACAGATGTTCAGACAGTTTTAAACAGAATGTTAGATAATGATGATGCAAACTATGTTTGGGAAGAATTGGTAGGCTGCGATATGAGCAAAGATACACCTGAAAGCATAGAAGAAGAATTTCATGCAGGGTTAAGTTATATGTATGATGTGCTTTCAGCGTATGAATACAATGGGAAAACGTTATTGCAAAAAGCAATAGACAGGGATAAAGACAATGTTCATTCTTCTTTGTTGGATTATGAAGGAATTGCTCACATAATTGTTAAATATTAAAAATCAACAAAATGAAAACTAAAGAATTAAAAAAATTATCAAGTGAATTTTCAGAGTTTTTATCTGAATCAGGAAGCACAAACATTGAAGGTGTTATGAGTGAATTTTGGTCTGCAAAATTTGGAGTAAATAACAAAGAAAGAGAAGCTGAATTATTAGAATATTGGAAAGCAACGCCCGAACGACCCGAACGGCGGATAGAAAATTATTAGAAAATTATTAGTAAAACATTATGGCAACAAGAAAAGGGACTACCGTGTATCTGCCCGAAGATCAGGCAAAGTATATACAGGAAAATTACAAGAATCAAAATTACGGCATCATTGCAGCTATTGAGGCTCTTATGACAATCCGCAAGTACTCAACTAACGAACTGAAAGGTATCTTCACACCTGCTGAATGGTCGTTCCTTGTTGATTCGCTGAACGGCACAATGACAAGAGATTCGTTTCGCTGCAACGTTGGTGCGCTTGTACATCATTGTCAAGATGCAGAAGAACTAGACGGCACAGCATCGAAGTGGAACGTTGACTTATCACAGCTTACAGCTAAGATCGAGAAGTTGACCGGGGCACAGGTCGAAGCCCTGTATTTCCGGATAGAAAGTTTTTGGGAAGACGAGGAGAGAGACTTGGATGCATTCGCAAAATATTGAGCATTGAGCTATGATTGTCTATACCATGTCCGAGGCAGAACTCAGAAAAGAGGTAATGCAGGACCTCCTAAACGCATTTCGTTGGGAAGATAGGAATAGTAATAAATTCAGACGAGTAGTTTTAAAAGCTACTCGTTTCCCTGTACGCATGGCCTTTTTGTACACTTCTCCGAAAAAGAATAAGTGGATAATATTACTTGAAGCGAGGACCAGGAAAGAGGTAAAAGATGATAGCAGAATCGTATACGTTGTAACTTATGAATCACCGCATGGAACTTATGCGGTGATGGTTTCATGGGTAAAAAACGAGCCTGTGTTAATAATGTATCCTCCTCATTTTTTTTCAAGGTTCCGAGAACGTATGAAAATCAATGAAAAAGGAATAATGCTTATGATACGTTTCTTTCATCATAACAGCAGCTATGTGTATGATTTAAAAACGATACAAATAAAAGAAGATCAGTATTGTATAGAGACTTATGGTTCAACTCGTGAAGGGGTGTGCTTGGGTGTATCATCAGCCGAAAGCAATATCCTTTTTCGTACATTCGTAACATATGACATGCTCAAGGGAGAACAGGTAGAGAGGTTTACCGAGAATGAACGCATCAGAAAAGAGATACACGATTCTTAAGTTCTCTTAAAATACGGATGCTCAGCCAGCATCCGGGCATTTTCTTCCTTTGAGATATTGATATATTTTAGAAAAGAAGATTCTGAGGTATGGCCTGTGACTTTCATTATGGCCAGGGTAGGGATCCCGGCTTTGTACATGTTAGTAGCCCCTGTTCGACGGGCAGTATGAGAGCTTACCAGCTCCCATTTTTCTTTAGTGATAGTGTATTTCTTGCCACCGTTTGATACAGTTTTATAAATGGGATCCGTAAGACCGTTTTTCTGACAGATCTTCTTAATCTCCCGATTGAAGTACTGTTCGCAAACGGCTGGGGCTTTCCCCTTGTTCCTTTTCAGAATATCCAGAACACGGGCAGTGGCAGGTAACATAACAGGATCGTTGGTCTTAACTTGAATAAAGCGAATGATCCCGTTGTCATTGATATTGTCGAGCTTTAATTTGCTGTAGTCAGAATACCTGGCAGCTGTATCCACTCCCAGGAAAAACATATCAACGACCTTTCTTTCCCTGGCAGAATAGTCAGGCCGGTCCCAGATCCGTTCCAGTTCTTCTTCGGTCAGGTAAATGTTATCAACGGAGTCGTTGAACACTTCAAAGGTCAGGTATTCCCTGTTGTTATGGTAGCGCAACTTTGCACCCTCACGCATCACGGTTTTGATCTTCTTTACCATTGCTCCGGTATAGTTTCGAGACATACCTTTTGCAAACATGAAATCGACAAAGTTTCGATAAAACTTGTAATCAATATCGTTCCAGGTCAATTTCTTGCCACCGTACTCTATGATCAGGTTATAGGCAGTTGTTCTTGATTTTGCTCCTTTCATTCTCCACGCATCAAAGAATTGCATGAAAGAATCTTTTTGGTTCCTGAGATTACCAGATTTGAATATTTCTTTTGGATTCTTGTAATGCCTTATGGCGTATTGGATCCATTCTTTGACTTCTTCATCTGAGGGGATTCCCTGAAATTCTGAACTCAATTTCATAACAATACCATGAATCTCGGCCAGACGAAGGTTTATATCTGGATGGCCATAGGCATCAGATACCCATTGGAGCTTTTTTTCATTCTTTTTCCAATACTTTGTCGGAATAATAATTCCGGTTGATGCGGCACATTCGTTACCTGACCATGTGCAAGAAACCCTTATTGAAGAAGTTTCATTTTTTGGAGCCCGAATACTAAATCTTACATTCATAATTTCAGTAATAATTTCGTACACTAGCCTAAGTGTACGAAAAAGTGTATGGATTTTGCTTAACACAAAGGTAAAAAAGCAGAAATTGATATGCAAGGGATCCTTTTAAAATCGGGCTAAAACAAAAGCCGGCTTTACGTTTCCGTAAAAAACCGGCTAAAAAAATGTGATCCGGTTGGGATTCGAACCCAAGACCCACAGCTTAGAAGGCTGTTGCTCTATCCAACTGAGCTACCGGACCCTTCAATCGGTCGTGCGGACCATAAGTTTTTGGTCATCCGACCGTAGACCTTTCAATTCCGCGGACCGTCGATCTTTCGGTCGTGCGGACCATAAGTTTTTGGTCATCCGACCGTAGACCTTTCAATTCCGCGGACCGTCGATCTTTCATTCGCGCGGACCATAGACCTTTAGGTCTTACAAACCGCTGCCTGCAGGACTGCAAAGTTCCTGTTTTTTTTGGCAGGTTGCAAAAATACGGCATTTTTTTTAAAACTCGTCCTTTGAATGATTAATCTTCATCCATTTCATCAGTTCAACCACCAGAATTGGCACCAGGGAAAGCCCTCCGGTAATCAACCAGTGTGCCGTATCCATGTATACCGTACCAAATACTTTCATCATTCCCGGAACTACCAGAACAGCCAAGAGCAACAGAGAGGAAACCAGTATAGCCCCCAAAAGGGATTTGTTGCTCAGTAATCCCGTGCGGAATGAAGAATGGGTGTTTGAATGCAGGTTGCGTACATGGAACAATTGTGAGAATCCAAGGACGGCAAATGCCATAGTTTGTCCCAGTGGATTTCCGCCGTCGCGGTAGCCAATTAAGTAAGCTGCCAGCGAGATCAAACCTATGGTCGCTCCCTGGTAACCTATACGACGGATCATACCCCGGGTAAAAATACCCTGTCCCGGATCCCTGGGCTTACGGGTCATAATGTCACTTTCGGCCGGATCCATGCTCAGAGCCAGAGCCGGCAGGCTGTCCGTTACCAGGTTGATCCACAAGATCAGGATAGGGGATAGCGGTTTGCCCAAATTGAATACAGAGGCGATAAAGATTAGCAACACTTCACCCACATTAGCAGATAGCAAGAACTGTATGGCTTTCAGGATATTATCGTAGATCCGGCGGCCTTCCTGTACGGCGCCGACTATCGTAGTAAAATTATCGTCCGTAAGGATAACATCGGAAGCCTCTTTAGCTACTTCGGTTCCCACGATCCCCATGGACACGCCAATATCGGCCTGTTTAAGTGCCGGAGCATCGTTCACCCCGTCACCGGTCATGGCCACAATCTCACCGTGAGAACGCCATGCCTGCACTATACGTACTTTATGCTCCGGAGCCACCCGTGCATAAACCGAATAATCCCTCACATCGCGATATAAAACATCATCGGGGATAGCTTCCAGTTCGGATCCCGTTATTGCCTTGTCTCCTTCCTGGTATATGCCAATTTCACCCGCAATGGCTATAGCCGTTATCTTGTGGTCCCCGGTGATCATTACCGGTCGTATACCGGCTGTTTTACACTTATTCACGGCTTCTACCACCTCCGGCCTGGCCGGATCAATCATGCCCAGTAAACCTACAAAAACAAGGTCTTTCTCCACCGATCCGGCACTTACTGTCCCGGGGAGCTGTTCAATATCCTTATATGCAACCGATAACACACGCAGCGCAGCGCGTGCCATACGGTTGTTCTCCTCTTCAATGGCCCGGATGTCTTCCGGTGTGATGGGACGTACTTTGCCTTGCATGAGAATATGGGTACACACGCTCAACACTTCATCCAAACCGCCTTTTACATTGATCCGGAAAGTGCCGGAACCCTGACGGTTTATCACAGCCATTCTTTTCCTTTCCGAGTCGAACGGAACTTCTTCCACGCGCGGGAACTGCTCTTCCATCCGGCTTTTATTCAGATTCAGGCCGAGTCCGACATCTACGATCGCTGTTTCGGTAGGATCGCCCGAGGTCTGGTGCGTCCCGTCATCCAGCATTTTCAGGTGCGCATCGGTGCATAGCAGGGAAGACCGGAGTAATGTGTTCAAGTCCGGACCCGACACCGTTTGCATGGCCGGGCGGTTCTCAGTGACCGTACCGTTCTCAGTGACCGTACCGTTCTCAGCTACAGAGCTTGTGTCAGTTACAGAACTGTTTTCAGCAACAGAACCACTTTGGGCTTTCGAAACAGTATCAGAAGCAGTTTCAGTTTGTGGATCCGTCTTTGTTCCAGGTTCAGAATCCGGCAAAACGGATAACGTGCGGAAATCGATCCGGTTTCCGCCCGCCCAGCCTTCGGTAACCGTCATCTTATTCTGGGTGAGCGTTCCTGTTTTATCCGAGCAGATCACCGTAGTGCTGCCCAACGTTTCCACTGAAGGAAGCGTGCGTACGATGGCATTGAATTTTACCAGCCGTTGTACTCCAATAGCAAGTACAATGGTAGACACAATCTGCAATCCTTCCGGAATGGCCGCAACGGCCAGGCTGACGGCCATCATAAACATCTCAAACCAGTTGTTTCCGTATAAAAGGCCTACCAGGAAGATCACCCCGCAGATCCCCAGGGCAATATACCCCAGGATTTTCCCCAATTGGCGGAGACGTTTACCCATAGGGGTTTCCGTATCTTCCGTGTTTTGCAGCATGTGTGCGATCTTGCCCACCTGCGTCTGCATTCCGGTTCCGGTCACGATCCCTTTTCCACGCCCATACGTTACCACTCCCGTAGAAAAAGCCATGTTGTCCCGGTCCCCCAGGGGAATATCCGTTCCTTCCAGGATGCCATCCATTTTTTCAACAGGTACCGATTCTCCGGTCAGAGAAGATTCCTGGATCTTCAGGTTGGCCGCTTCAATAAGCCTCATATCGGCCGGCACAATATCGCCTGTATCCAGGATCACGATGTCACCCGGAACAATTGCCAAAGAATCCGTCTGGAAAACTTGTCCTTCGCGCAAAACTTTGGTTTTAGGGGAACTCATCTTGTTCAGGGCTTCCAAAGATGCCTGTGCTTTTTTCTCCTGCACGGTTCCTATTACGGCATTGATTACCAGAATACCCAGGATCACGAAGGTTTCCATAAGCCCTTCTCCTTCCACCACACCAGTAACACCCGATACAATGGCGGCAATGAGCAAAATGATCACCATGCTGCTCTTGAATTGTTCCAGGAACATGGACAAAAGTGATTTTTGCTTTTTAGTCTCCAACCGGTTGTAACCGTATTCTGAAAGACGTTTTTTTACTTCTGCCTCTGACAGACCGGTTTGAGCATTTACCTCAAACTGTTCCAGCAGGTCTTCAACGGATTGATTGAAAAATTGATCTGTTTTCATAATGCTTCCCGGTTCCCGGTCACAACAGTGCCGGTTTTGTAATCGTATTCAGATCCCGCCGTACTGTGGGGAATGGAATACACGGCCATGGTGATCAGTGCGGCAGCAAGGTACAGGTAGCGCCTCCACCGGCAAAAGCCGGCTGCAGAACAGGGGATGCGGTTAATAACATATGCAACGACCCACGAAAGGAACGCTACCAGTGTTTTGGTATCGGTCAGGTCCCCGCCCAGGGGCCAACCGGACCACCACACGCCAAATGCATATTTCTGGACCAACGGGCCCAGTATGAACCCGCCTGCCACTAAAACTATGATAGTTGTCAGGGCGTAAGGGTGAATGCGTACATTTCCGGCAAATGTGTATAGCCCTGTAAAATTGGAAAACAGGAAGGTGAAAAACATAAATAGTATATGCAGGATCAAGATAGCGGCCGGAACATGATCCCTGAACCTGAGTATCATCTCTTGGGAACGAACCATAATTCCCTGGTGACCTATCAGTTGTAAATAATAGGAGACCTTACCGGCAGCCGGCTGTATGGGGATTTCCGCATTGACCAGCAGTTTATCACCTTCTGTGGAAAAGGAAGGCACCACAGGAGTATAGTTATCCGTTCCCGGATACCGTTTGTAATAGAGCACGGCCCCAATAAGCTTCTCCTGATCTTCCGGAGTACAACGTATCTTTACCGTCAGCAGGGTAGAAGGATCATTGTTTTTCGGGCGAACCAGACTGCGGGGAAAAACCGCTTTAAAAGACCCTTCACTGACCTCCATCTGCTCTTTGGCAGGATTACTTGGCCCGGTACTTCTCTGGAAAAAAACAGCGGCCAGGGTGATGACAATGGCTAAGATCCAACAGATGACCCCTCTCATAATTGAACTACCAAATGGTGTAATGTTTCATTCCTGCGGACTATGATCCTAATCCGTTGTCCTTCTTCCAGTTCCCTCAGGATATCCATATATTCGTTAATGTCTTTGACCGGCCGGTCATTGATCTGAACCACTACATCCCCGTCCTGCATCCCGGCTTCATCCGAAGGCCTTCCTTTAATAATGGTCCCGGCACAGAAGCCTTCTCCTTCGTAGGTGAAATCAGGAATAACGCCCAGGCTGACCTTAAATGCGGCCCGTTCCACAGAGGATTCGGGTTGTGCGGTTTCCTTGTAAACAGTATGAAAACCTTCCCCGGCAACAGCCCCGGCAACCGACACTGCATAAGATACGATGTGTCCCAGTCCTGAAAAATTGATCTTATCCGGACTATCAAACGGCGTATGGTAGTCTGTATGCGCACCGGTACTGAAAAAGAGCACCGGGACCTTGTGGCGGTAGAAAACGCTGTGGTCAGAAGGACCGTAACCACCCGGTGAAGTTTTGAGCACCAGGGGCACATTTTCGCCCAGGCGTGCAAAGAGCAGGGAATCTGCCTCTTCAAAAGTACCGGTTCCGCTAATTTGCAAAACGCTGTCGCGCAGCCTACCCACCATATCCAGGTTGATCATAAATGAAGGCAGCAAGCCCAACCGATCCAGGGTGTCGGCCAGTTTTGCCGAGCCCAGGGTGCCTTTTTCCTCTGCTCCGAATGAAGCAAAAAGGATGTCTTTGCCGAGTCCTTCGCGGCGCGCCTGCCGTGCCAGCAATCGTGCTGTTTCCATGGCCGCAGCGACACCCGAGGCGTTGTCATCGGCTCCCGGATGTATAGCCAGGGTGTCGGGCCGGAGACTCCCCGAACCCGGTCCTCCCATACCCAGGTGATCGTAGTGGGCCCCAATCATAACCGATCCGGCTGATTGACCGGTCCGGAAAACCATAACGACATTATAAGATTCCATATCCCGCACCCGGAATTTATGCAACGGTCCCTCACTGAACAGCGGTTCAAACCCGTATTGTTCCATACGGTGGGCAATAGACATGGCGACGATCGAATCCTGCGTGCTGCCGGCTTCACGACCTTCAAAAGCGGGTTGGCAAAGATGTGTCAGCGTTTCTTCCAGTAAAGGGATGTCCGGCTGACCGGCTTTTTGACCGTTGCAGGAAAGAAACAGCACGGTGATGGAAACCATCACCGCGCCGGTTATGAAAGGTCTGAATTTCATTATTAATCCAGTAATTCAGCTATTTTAGCTTTCATGGCTTCTCCGCGCAGACCCCGGGCTACAATGGTTCCGTCGGGTCCAAAGAGAATGATATGAGGAATACCGTTTATACCGTATATATCGGTAGGGATGCTTTGCGCATTGATGATTGAAGGCCATATAACACCCAGATCTTCAATAGCTTTCTTAGTAGCTTCAGGTTCTTCCCATACGGCTACGCCTAAAACGGTAAAAGAGTCTCCGTTGTATTTATCGTATACCTCCCGGATATGAGGGATCTCGCGTTTGCAGGGTCCGCACCATCCGGCCCAGAAATCAACCAGGACGTATTTTCCTTTTCCAATATAATCAGAGAAGGAAACGCTTTGTCCGTCAGAATCTTCAATGGTGAAATCGGTAAACATCATGCCTTCGGAAGTCTGTTTGAGGGCCTTACGCTGTTGGATGATACGTTGAACGGGACCTCTTTCAGTAACCGTTTCCCCGGCTTTTTCAAAATATCCGTCAAGGGCATTTGAGTCCCCGTAATTGGAAAGGTACATTAATGCCATGGTTCCCACATCATTATTGGAGTTGGCCAGGAATATAGTTCCAATTTCTTCGGTGAATTTCGGAGTCCATACCGTCTCGAAATAACTTTCTTCATCTTCGCCCTGGTAACCCATGATCTCGTCCATCAGGCTGTTGTAGGTCGTAACGAGTGTACCGAGTTCTTCATTTAAAGGAGTTCCTTCTCCTAGTGCAACCTGTCCGGGCTGTCCCAGATCTATGGTAATGTCTCCGCCTTCCAGGATCAATTGTCCGCGGGAACTTTCACCGGTCACAAGACATAATACAGGTTCTTCTATTTGTCCTGAAAATACGGCCGTTTTTTCCGAGATCACAACGCTGTCCAGAACGTTGCCGTCGTGGGAAACAACGATCCTTGCCATTTTTCCGTTAAAAGAATCGTCCGGGAAAAGGGCTGTTACATTATACGAATTCGTACTGCAGGAACTTAACAGAATGATACCCAGCAGGGGGATCAAAGTGTAAAGTGATTTTTTCATAAAAAATAATATTAGTTTATTCTTACAAAGATAGTGTTTTTTAGTGTACGTCAAGTCCCATACGCATATAAACCATATGTTTCAGCGAGCGGGAGATCTCTGTGAAATACTCCGTAACTGCTTTTTCGCTCCCGGGAAGGGCAAAGATCAGGGAATTTCCGGCTACCCCCGCCAGTGAAGCACTCAGCAGGGCGTTGGGATTATCGCTTCCGTATTTCAGCCGTATGTATTCCATAATTCCCGGAATCTCTTTGTTCAACATTTTCCTTACTTCCGCAATGGTTATGTCTGAAGGACCTAACCCAGTGCCACCTGTGGTAAAGATCATATCGTAACCGGCACGGATGTGCCGTTCCAGCTCGGAATGCAACATTTCCGCATTATCGGGCAGCAGGACGTAAGCAAGTTGTAACGGCCAGTTGTTATCCTTGCAGAATTCCAAGACCATTTGTTTAAGTTTCAAGCCGCTACGGTCCTCATAAAGCGCTTTATATGCCCGGGTACTCAGGGTAATGACAGCTATACGGTATTCTTTCTGTACGTAAACGAGTTCATCTCCGGGCTTGAGGATGCCTCCGGAAAGGACGCGGGTGAATATGCCTTCCTTTGGCATGACGCAATTGCCTGTTTTTTCCTGTACCGGACATCCCGGGCCGTGGCATTTTTTTCCGATCTGGGTCACTTCCAGTAATATATCTCCGCACCGGAACCTGTCTCCGGGTTGGCAATGTTTCAGATCCGGGGTATTTGTACCGGGTTTTCCGGATGTGGTGATGTTCTCGGCAAAAGATCCGAAGGGGAATTCCCCGGGATCAAGGTTCATCATTTGGTAGGCTTCTTCACCCAGCAGGCTCACCTGGCGGTGCCAGTAACCGGCATGGGCATCTTCTTTGATCCCCGAAGCATCCAATTCCACAAACGGACGTGAAGTTTTGACCGTCCCTGTTTTTTCAGAGACATTAACGGAACGTATTATCATGGTGTAACTACTTTTTCTTTTGATTTTTCCAGGAGCCTGATACCGGTTATCTCCATATTTTTGTCCACTGCCTTGCACATATCGTAAATGGTCAGCAGAGCGATGCTTACGGCTGTCAGGGCTTCCATTTCCACTCCCGTTGGCCCGGTACAGCGGGCTTCTCCCAGGGCTTCTATCCCGTCGTTGTGCATTTCAAACGTTACATTAGCCTTTGATAGGGGTATGTTATGGCATAGCGGGATCAGATAGCCGCACTGTTTGGCGGCCGAGATGCCTGCCAGGGCAGCAGTAGTCAGCACAGATCCTTTTTTCATTTTGTCTTCTCCAATCAGGGTCAGGGTTTGGGGTGACAAACGGATGAACCCGCAGGCTTTTGCTTTCCGCAGGCTGTTTTCCTTGGACGAAACGTCTACCATGTTCAGCTGTCCGTCCGGGAGCGTATGAGAAAATTGTTTTTTCATAACCATCTTTTTATCCGCCTAAATAATTGAATGAATCGCATGTGTTGGTGCTTCCTGAAGCCGGTTTGTTACGCAATGCCGCATCCAGGGCTTTTACAGCACCCAACACCCTTATGTCATACCCAATATTGTTGAACAGGCAGGGTTTCAACATGCCCGTTGAGGTAAGTCTTATGCGGTTGCAATGAGGGCAGTCACCGCCTTCACCGCCTTCTACCTTGGTAAAGGATCCCTTTTTCAGGTCCATGCAGTGAATCAGCCTAAGTTCAAGACCTTCCTTCAAGGTAAAATCCCGGAGCTTTTCAAGTTCTTCCTGCCCGGTTTCGGGCAACAGTACGCAATTGATCTTAATGGGGGACCCCGGCCCGCCGAATCCCGCTTTTTTGGCGGTCTGAATGCCTTCCAGCACCTTGCCCATTTCTCCACTGCGCGTCAGGGCTTTGTACCGCTCCGGATCCAGTGTGTCCAGACTGATGTTGAGCCGGTGCAAACCGGCCTGCTTCAGGTCCCGGGCCATTTCCGGTAAAAGGATACCGTTTGTGGTCAGGCCCAGGTCCCGGATACCGGGAATGGCTGCCAGCGAACGGATCAGGGATTGGATCCCTTTCCGGACCAGGGGTTCACCACCAGTCAGACGGACCTTGCTGATGCCCCGGCTCACCGCATAGCGAGTAAATTCCAGGATCTCTTCGTAAGACAGCAACTGAGAATGCGGGATCAGGGGGATTCCTTCTTCCGGCATACAGTATACACATCTGAGGTTACACCGGTCGGTAACCGATATCCTCAGGTAGGTGATCTCTCTGCCAAATTGATCCTTCATCACGTATTAGTAAAACATAAGAATTTCAATGGCCTCTCCTTCACGGATGTGATCTACACCCACGGGGATCCTGCCCAATGCATGTGCTTTTGCCAATGAAGCCTGGTGGGCTGACCCGTTGTAGGGAAGTGGAGAAACCGTGCCATCCGGGTTGATCTGTACGGGAATGTGTGCCATCCGGCTGCTGTTTCTTCTTTTATAGTTCCCTTTCAAAGGCAGGTTTGTGGATAGGGGCTCCCAACGGGCTCCCTGCATAGCCACTAAAAATGGTATTACCAGTAACAGGCACTGTACAAAAGAAGAGACCGGATTGCCAGGCAATCCAAATATGTATTTCCCGCTTCCGGGTGAAACAGCAAAAGTGGTTGGTTTTCCGGGCTTTATACGAATCCTGTCAAACAGTATATCAAAACCTAATTCCCGCATAACAACAGGCACCAGGTCAAAATCTCCTTCGGACACGCCCCCGGACAAAAGGACAACCTGGTTTTCACTGATTGCCCTACTTAGAAGATTCTGTGTGTCTTGTGTTGTATCCGCTGCAATCCCGTAATACGTGGGTATGCCGTTGATCCGGTTTACCATGGACATCAATTGCCAGGAATTGCTGTTGTAAATTTTTCCCGGTTCCGATGCCTGCCCGGGCTCGGTCAATTCATTGCCGGTAGAAAGGATCCCAATTCTGATGCGCCGGCTGACCGTAATACGGTCAACGCCGCAGGAAGCCAACAATGCCAAATGCTGAGGCCTTAGAATGGTCCCTTTTTCAAGGACACGTTCACCTTTTTTCAGGTCTTCGCCCCGGACCATGATATTAGACGTGGAGGGGGGTGTCCCGTAAACCAGTTGGTTCTGTGTTGTGGCATGTTCCACTATCAGTATGGTATCTGCTCCTTCAGGAACCATGGCTCCGGTCATGATCTTGCTGCACGTTCCGGGAGTGATCCGGTGTTTGGGCTTATACCCTGCAGGGATCACCTCAAGCACCTTCATTCCTTTTGAAATGTCTTCTTTGCGGCAGGCATACCCGTCCATAGCAGATTTGGAAAAGGATGGGATATCCTCGGGTGTGAACACGTCTAGAGCCAGCACGCGATCACAGGCATCGGTCAGTGCAATTTCTTCTGTACCGGTGGGAACGGCACTATCCAGAACCGTTTTCAAAGCCTCATGGAAATCTATCATAGCTGCAAAGATACAATGCTTTTTCTTATATTTGCCTTGAAAGGAATTGCCAATGCTCTACGGAAAAAACTATACATCCATACGCCTGATCTTTTTGTTTTTATCGGGTGTTATGTTGCTGTTCATAGTGGCGCCGTTGTTGGGTTTGTTCTTTTCAACATCCGTTCCCGGACTTTTTGAAACCTTCAGGGACAGCGAGGTTACTTCCAGTATCGGTTTGTCATTGGGTGTATCGGCGGTGTTTACCCTTTTGGCCGGTGTATTTGCACTGCCGCTGGCTTATATCATGGCCCGGAAAGATTTCCCGGGAAAATCCATTGTCCAGGGTTTGATAGATATTCCCATAGTCTTGCCCCATTCGGCAGCCGGGATTGCCGTACTCGGATTCATTTCCAGGGATTCTGCCCTGGGCAAATTTGCCGATGTGCTGGGATTCAACCTGGTAGGAAGTCCTTTTGCCATAGGGGTTGCCATGGCATTTGTGAGTGTTCCTTTCCTGATCAATGCGGCCCGAGACGGGTTCCAGGCCGTTCCTGAGAGGCTGGAACAGGCGGCACGTTCCCTGGGAGCTTCTCCTTTCAGGGTTTTTCGTCAGATTTCTTTGCCTTTGGCCAGACCGTCAGTAATCACCGGATTGGTTATGATGTTTGCCAGGGGGATGAGTGAATTCGGGGCTGTTGTCATTGTGGCATACCACCCGATGACCACGCCCGTACTGATCTTTGATCGCTTCAATTCCTACGGTCTGGAATACGCCAGGCCCGTGGCCGTGCTCTTTATTATAATATGTATCCTGGTCTTTATTGCATTGCGATTGCTGGGCCGTAAAAGAAAAGGAACCTGATATGCTTTCCTGCAGAAATATAGAGTATTCCATAGGGGAATTTACCCTAAAGGACTTTTCATTGGAGCTTGAAAGAGGAGATTATTGTGCCTTGCTGGGGCCTTCGGGGTCCGGTAAGACGGTTATCCTGGAACTAATTGCGGGACTCAGGCCACTGAAAAAAGGATCTGTTGTGATAGACGGGAAAGACTATACACATACACCACCCCAACATAGACCGGTTGGGCTTTTATTCCAGGATTATGCACTTTTCCCGCATATGTCTGTCTACGAAAATATTGCTTATCCTTTAAAAATCAGGCAAATAGAAAAATGTAAAGTTCAGGAAACCGTACATGCCTTTGCCGCAGAACTTGATATTTCCAAGCATTTGTACCGGATGCCCGGAACATTATCCGGGGGAGAAAAGCAACGTGTTGCCCTGGCAAGGACGTTAGTCATTCACCCCATGGTTTTGCTGTTGGATGAACCCATGTCTGCCCTGGATGCGCCACTCAGGGAAAGCTCCATTGCTTTGTTGAAAAGTGTATCGGCAAAAGGGATCACGATACTGCACGTAACGCACGATCCCTCGGAGGTCGATTCACTGGCCAACCGCCAAATCCACCTGGGACGCAGAAGCAAATGATCGCCATACGCGTCTGGCCCAGCGCATTGAAGTCTACTTTTAGGTTCTAACATCACTGCCACAACTACTATAAACCATCGTTAACTTTTCATGTTACAGCCTCTAAAATTCATTGTTTGGTCTTGATATTATTGCCATTACAAACTTCCGTGCACTTCTGATTTTACTGCCACTGCAAATCACCGGGAGCTTTTGTTTCTTGCCGAGGCTCCCGGTGGTTTGCAGTGGCAGTAACCTGTTAGCAGTAACCGGGTAAGGGCAATCTGGTGGAAGGAACTGCCTTGGCGTGAAGTCGCTGCCACCACAAGATAAGGGAAGCTTCGGCAAAAGAAAAAAGCTTCCCGTTTTTTTTGTGGTGACATCGACGCCAGCGGTCAGCAATAGCATGGAGCGCTTCGGCAAAGAAAAAGCTTCCCGTTTTTATGGAGGCAGCGATCGAAGTGACAATCAATAACCCGGACCTGTTTTCCACTGTGCTGGCAGCTGAAAACACAGGTGGCAGTCTGCGCATACGTTGATGATTGGAGGGTGGTAAGTAACCGGAAAAGTGAAAAATCTTGTAACAATCGACTAGATAAAAGATTACGTAATTATATAACAGAGTTATTACTTACTACCTCCCCCCAGAATTGCCGAAAAACCACAAAAACAGGGGAGGGTGGTAAGTAGTCATAAACAGCTAAACATGTTTAATAAGCACACAAACAATAAGTTATAAATTTTTATAACATAGCAGTTACTTACCACCTCCCGAAAATCAATCTACAAGGTTGCTGTTGGCATGTACCGCGGCTGGCAGGAAGTGTTCTTGGCGTGAAGCCCCTGACACCACAAGGTAAGAGAAGCCTCGGCAAGAAACAAACACTTCCCGATCATGTGGTGTCAGGGGCCGTTGGGAGCAAATTTGCTATGGTGAGTTACTGACCCATGGAGCGAAGTATCTTCTGTCCCCCTTCCGGATCCATCAGGAAACGGGCGAATTTATTAGCCAGTTCGGGGTTTTCTGCGTTGTGGGGTATGGTGTAGCTGTATACGATGGGAGTTCCGTTGACAGTCAGGGAGTCAGAGGGACTGCTGCCCCGGATTTTAAGGGTTGCCCGGGCATACCGGGCTGCCATGGATTGATCTCCCAGGTTGATCTCGGCTGGCAGTTCCAGGTAAAGGAGTTTGTGTTGCAACGCAACGGATTTGTAAATGAATATGTAATCAATGGAGTTGTTTCCCAGCAATGCCAGCAGATCTACTTCTTTGGGCCGGATAAAACGCCGGTCTTTTTGGGCGAAATCCCAGACCGTAAAAGACCTGGTCACGGATTTTCCCCTGTAATGGTCTTCTGCCAGTTGCAACATAAGTACAGTGCGGTACCCGCAGGGGTCTGCGTTGGGATCTGAACGGCCGTAAAATACGTCCGGAGAAAGCAATATGTCCGGCCAGTTTCCGGTTGTTATTTCATCAGCCCGGCGGGATTTGTCAGTATAGGCAATGACCATGCTGTTAAAGGCAAAAGGCTCGTTAATATATGCGTGTCCTGGAACGAGTAATTTTTCAATAACCTGGTAATCGGCAGATGCCAGGATATCGCAGGAACGTCCCAGTTCCGTGATCTTCCGGGCACAATCCACACTACCCGCTGCTTCCATACGGAATTGTGTTTCCGGGTGTAATACGGTAAAACTGTCTGCCAGGGCTTTCATGGGCAGGGAAAGGCTGCCGGCATGAAATACCACCAAACGGTTCTTTGTACCGGCGTTTTGACAGGACACGAAAGAAAATACAAGGGGGATCAGGATAAAGGGAATGATCTTCTTCATTACTTTACTGTTTCTTACGTTACTGTTTATTTACAAGTCTTATTTCACTAAGTCCTTTGATACACCGGTCGGCAAAAGCATCTCCGGCCGCATAAATGGTAAAAGAATTGCCTTCCTTTACAAGCAGGGGGTCCCGGTGGTCGTTGCGGTTGATCAACTCGGCAAGGGAAAAGGCAGCCCGGTATCCGTCCACTCCGGCTACGCTCAGCATTCCGGAACGTATGGAAGGGTAATCATCCGAGGGGAACCAGGGGGCAAGCACGCGGTTGATCTGAAGGCCCCGGAATTCCCGGACTCTTTTGTATCCGGTGCTGTTTCCGTAAAACAGGGTGGTGTGGCTGATCAGGGGCAGATTTTGGGGCAGGTCCGTTATTACGGCCTGGGTGTCCTGCAGGGAAGACATCACAGCGAGCCTGCCCGGATCGTTCTCCAAAACAATGGGATCACGGTTTACTATATAATTGCCTTTTAGAGACCTGATGGTGATCCGCGAGGGGGATTTGATGTTTCTTTCAGAGATCAAATCCGATTCCACTACCAGTTGCGTTTGGTCCGGCAATTCCCACAATTCTCCCGTTTTGCCGGGGATGACGCGGGTTACGCGTTTGGCAATGACTATACCGTATGGATTTGCCGAGTAAAAGAGTTCTCCCCAGGAAAAGACGGCCACATCGCCCTGTTCGTTCCATACTTCAATATAAATATCCACCGGGGGCCAAAAATCTTCTTTGCTGGCCTTGTCCACTTTTAGAGTGCTCAGGATATCGCATAAGGCATATCCGTCGTAACGGTAAGCTCCCTTGAATGCGATGGAATCTCCCTGGGGACAGTAAACGGCTTCTTTAACGGTGACGGTCCTTAGTGGAAACCGGGAAAGCTTGATTTCTGTTTCTTCTTCAACCTCGCCGTCAATCACCATTTTTTTTGGACCGGGAAGGGTAGTGTATGCTTCCCTGTTGAAATAATTGTTGGAGCCCGAGTTCCAGACAAGGGTGGATCCGCTTATGGCATCCAGGTCCAGGGAAATGCAGGAAGTAATTAAGCTGCAGGATAATAAGGCAGCCATAAGGAGTAGTAATGGGTAGCGGCGTCTTATTTTCATCATTAGTTTATTTATCCGGTTCAACCTCCGCTTACAAGATGTATGATGTCCAGGCGATCTGCGTCCCGCACAACGGTCTGGGGCCAGGATTCCCTGGGGATGAGCTTTCCGTTGAGTTTCACCAGGAGCATTTTAAAATGAAAGGATTTTTTTTCCATTATTTGTGTAATGCTCATTTCTTCCGGGGAAAAAGTTTCTTTGCGGTTATTCAGTGTGATGGTCATAGATCTTGTTGCGGTTTATCCTTTAATAATAGTTCCAGGGCCAGGTCAGCCTGCATCATGGCAACCATGATCACCCGCGGGGCCAGCAAAGGTACAAGTTTTTGGTCAGTTTCCCTTTGGTCACCGCAGATGTACAGATTGCCGGATCTTTGTATTCGCAAGGTTTCCGGGCGGCCGTACCCGGCTATTCCCGAACCCATGATCAGCGGTTTGGCGGGATAATGTGCGATCATCCACTCGGCAAACCATTTTTTTTCATCGGCACTGTCGAACGCTTCAATAACCACGTCGCAGGAGCCGAACAGGTATCCGGCGTTGCGGGCGGTTACTTTGCAGAAATGCGCTTCCACATTGGTCCGGCTGTTGATGCGCAGCAGGTTTTCCCGGAGTGCATCCACTTTGCTTATGCCTGTCTGATCGGCAAAAAAGAACTGCCGGTTCAGGTTGGCCTCTGATACTACGTCATAATCGGCTATTACTATATGGCCCAGACCGCTTCTTACCAGGGCGGCGGCTACATTGGATCCCAATCCTCCGGCTCCGGCTATGCCCGCTTTTTTTACACTAAGGTGTGATGTAATATTTTGTATAACGGTCATTTTGGCTATTTTTGTAATGCAAATATACAACTAAAACACCTTTTATGAATGCAATAATTGGCAACCGTAAAGTACTGGCCAGGATTCCTTACCAATGGAAACCTTTGGATAAAGGGTACTCAGACCAGAGCCTTTATGTAAATCTGGATACATTTACTACAGAAGTTCGTCCCGTGGATCCCCGAGTGAAGGATAAATTTGTGGGTGGCAAAGGTTACGGTTTAAGGATGCTTTGGGATGCTGTGACTCCCCAGACCAAATGGACTGATCCGGAAAACGAGATCGTCATTTCCGGGGGGCCTGTATGTGGGATCACGCAATACGCAGGATCCGGAAAAAGTATTTGTGTGGGTTTGTCACCGCTTACTGAAAGAGTAGTGGATTCCAATGTGGGAGGACATTTTGGGCCTCACCTGAAATTTGCCGGATTCGATGCCCTGGAAGTGCAGGGTATCGCTTTGCAGGAAGTGATTGTGTATATTAACGGGGTAGACCATGAAGTGGAATTTTTTGCTCCCCCCGCAGGCATGCATATAGACTCGCACCTGCTGGCAGAAGAATTGCATGAAATGTTTTCTGACAACGAAAGCGACAAACTGAACGTTTCGGTTGTATCTACAGGTCAGGCAGCTGACCACTCGCTGGTGGGTATGTTGAATTTTTCGTTTTATGATGTCAAGCGGAAGAAGATCCGGCTGAAACAGGCGGGAAGGGGCGGTCTGGGAACCTTGATGCGTCATAAGAACGTACGTGCCATTGTGGCCAAGGTGCCCAAAGTCTCCGGCAAACTGAACAATGTAGTGGATTTGCCGGCTATCCTGGAGAGAGGAAAACGTTTCAATAAGGAAATGAACGAGATGGATGATATCCAATGCCAGATGCGTAAAGTGGGTACGGCTCACCTGATGGGGGTAATGGAAAAATACGACCTGCTTCCGGTGATGAATTTCAAATACGGAGACCATAAGGATTGCCATAAAATTGATATGGAGGTGTGGAAAAAACATTTTTCACAGGGCATTCCGGACGGATGCTGGCTGGGTTGTACCATGATGTGTTCCAAAGGGATAGATGATTTTGAGTTGCGGACAGGTCCTTACAAGGGATCCAAGGTCCTGGTAGACGGACCCGAGTACGAAACGGCAGCTGCCCTGGGATCCAACCTGGCCATTTTTGATCCCTTGTATGTGGCCGAACAAAATTTTTACTGCGATACTTACGGGATCTGTACCATTTCCTGGGGAAATATTATTGCTTTTATTATGGAATGCTGGGAAAACGGCATACTTAATAAAGAACGTACCGGAGGACTGGAAATGACCTGGGGAAATGCTCCTGCAGCCCTGGAATGTATGCACCAGCTGGCGCGTGGTGAGGGCTTTGGACTGATTGCCGGACTGGGTGTACGTAAGATGAAAGAATTGTTCATTGAAAAAGGGTGGGGTGATCCGGGTTTTCTCAAAGACATTGCCATGGAGAACAAAGGCATGGAGTATTCCATGTACATATCCAAGGAATCACTTGCCCAGCAAGGCGGTTATGCCATGACAAACAAAGGGCCCCAGCACGATGAAGCATGGCTTATCTTTATGGATATGATCAACAACCAGATCCCAACCTTTGAGGATAAGGCAGAAGCGCTCCATTACTTTCCTATGTTCCGGACCTGGTTTGGATTGGCAGGATTTTGCAAACTGTGCTGGAACGATATAGAACCGGCCAATAACGCGCAAACCGATGAGCCCGCAAAGGTTCCCGAACATGTGGACAATTACGTGACCGTATTCAAAGCGGTTACGGGCCGGGATTTTGACAAGGAAGAAATGATACGTATGTCGGAAAGGGTATACAATTTTCAGCGGATATTCAATATCAGGATGGGATACGGCCTTCGTAAGGACGATGCACAGCCTTACCGTGCCTGCGGACCAGTAACAGAAGAGGAATACCTTTCCAGGCAGGAACGCTACGACAAACAATTGAAGGAAGAAGCAGGCGTTGATCCCCAGACGATGAGCCTGGAAGAAAAACGCCGTGTGCTACGCAAATTCAGGGAAGACAGGTACGAAAGCCTGTTGGATTCCGTTTACAAACGCAGGGGATGGAATGCAAACGGGGTTCCGCGCATTGAATTCCTGCAGGAAATTGGGATGGATCTTCCGGAACTTATAGAAGTGGTTAAACCGTTACAATAAGTCTACACTCCTTTTTAAGAACGCATTCAGGGATTCGCCTTTGAGCAGGTTGTTGGCCAGCAGTGCAAGGTCACAAACCTGGCTTATAAGTTTCTTGTCTTTTGATTCCCGGATCTTCTGTATTAATGGATGTTCAAAATTGACTACCAGGGAATAAGATTCGGGCATGGAGCCCATGAAATTCATACCTCCGCCCAGGGCTGACATTTCACGGTAACGGCGCATCCATTCTCCCTGGGTGATGATCACCGGATTTTGTTGTGCGCCCATATTTTCAAAATTGACCGTAAATGTGATGTCTTTTGGCAGTACTTCCTGGAAGGCTTCCTTAAGTTCTTTTTCTTCATCTTCACTCATGTCCGGTTTGGACAGTTCTTCTTTGGGGATCAGTTTTTCTGGGGTGTCAGAATCCACACGCACAAAGCGTACGTCTTTCATTTTTGATTCCAGCAGGTTGACAAAGTGGGCACACAGGGGAGAATCCAGAAGCAGTACGTCGTATCCTTTTTCTTTAGCGGCACTTATATAGGCGTATTGTTCTTCTGTATTGGTGGCGTACAGGTATACCAGTTTGTTGTCTTTGTCCTTTTGATTGGGTTCAATGAGTGTCTGGTATTCGTCAAAGCTCAGGTATTTCCCGTCTGTGTTTTTTAGCAGAGCGAATTTTTGGGCCCTGTCGTAAAACTTTTCTTCTGTCAGCATCCCGTATTCTATGAAAAGTTTCAGGTTGTCCCATTTCTCTTCCAGGGAAGTTCTGTCGTTTTTGAAGATCTCTTCCAGGCGGTCGGCTACCTTTCTGGTAATGTGGTTTGATATCTTTTTGACGTTGGAATCACTTTGCAGGTAACTCCTGGATACGTTCAGGGGGATGTCCGGAGAATCAATAACCCCGTGCAAAAGGGTCAGAAAATCAGGTACAATGTGCTCAACGTTGTCGGTCACAAAGACCTGGTTACAATACAATTGTATCTTATTCCGGGTTACTTCCAGCTTGTCTTTTATCTTGGGAAAATACAATACCCCTGTCAGATTAAATGGGTAATCCACGTTCAGGTGGATCCAGAAAAGCGGATCTTCTGCCATAGGGTACAATTTGCTGTAGAAAGCTTTGTAATCTTCTTCTTTCAGATCGGTAGGTTTACGTGTCCAAAGCGGATTCACGTCGTTGATGATCTTGTCCTTATCCAGAACGACCTCTTTTCCGTCTTTCCACTCTTTTTCCTTTCCGAATGCGATCTCTACCGGAAGGAAGCTGCAGTATTTGTGAAGTAATGTTTCAATCTGGCTTTCCTGGGCGTAGGATTCGTGCTCGGCATAAAGGTGTAATATAATATCGGTACCCCTGTCTTCTTTTTCAGCCGGTTCCAGGGTGTATTCGGGGGTGCCTTTGCACGTCCATTTGACAGCTTGTGCTCCTTCCTGCCAGGACTTTGTTATGATCTCTACCTTTTTGGCCACCATAAAACTGGAATAGAATCCCAATCCAAAATGGCCTATGATGTTGTTTTCCTGATCTTTGTATTTTTCTAAAAATTCACCGGCACTGGAAAAAGCGATCTGGTTGATGTATTTGTCCACCTCCTGGTCCGTCATGCCAAGACCTCTGTCAGAAACGGTTATTGTCTTTTTATCCGGATCGGAACTGACCCTGATGGTCAGATCACCCAATTCGCCTTTGATATCGCCTTTGGCAGACAGGGCTTTTACCTTTTGTGTAGCATCTACTGCATTGGATATCAATTCCCTGAGAAAGATCTCATGGTCTGAATATAAAAATTTTTTAATGATAGGAAAAATGTCCTGGGTGGTTACCCCTATAGTACCTTTGTTTTTCATAATAAATCCTTGTGGTTTTTGAACACTACGGGGTGTCAAAAACCATTCCAAGCAGGAAAAATATGACTAATTGTCAGTTCCGAAAAATTCCAGGCATTGTTTCACCAGTCTTTCCTGCTGTTCCGTCGTTTTCAGTGTCTCCAGCGGAAACCCAAGGACAACTATGCGGTAATCTCCCTTGTAAGCCACTCCTGCACTCAACCGGTTATCCAGGTACCGGAATATGGTATAAGCCTCTTCACAGGCCGGTTCAAGGGCGTTGGGGGACTCAACCGGATAGATTTCCCGGTTCAGGTCGGTACGGAAGGAATAGACCGGATCACCCGTAAGATCTTCATTATAAAAAGCATTGAAAGGCGAGGGGGCTGTCATAATTTCCCCGGTTCGCGAGGCATGGTTGCTGCGGTGCTTGACCCGGAGTACTTCCTGAGCAAAGATCCTGCCCAGACTGTCTTTTTCATAGCTTCCCCAGATATCGCTGGTGGTGTAGGCACCGGTTATCAGCATGTTGCCTCCTTCCTGTGCATACCTGGTTAGTTTTGCCTGTAATGAAGGCGGAAAAGCTTTGAAATCAATCCGGCCGGAAAGGGTACCTCCCCGGGTTACCTGTTTCTGTTTTCCCAGGATCAGGTCCAGGGCATGAAAATCAGCAGCATTGTAGTTTTCTGTGTCCGTAAACGCCTCCAGACTTGTGGAAATATAACTGTATCCGGCCCGGGCGAATGCTTTCCCGTGGATAATTGGGTAATCGAATGTATTGCCCGGGATCACTTTGTCTTCCCAGTCGGCATAACTGGCGCCAAATCCGGGGGCATCATCATCGGCCCAGCCGTTGCTGCGGCTGAATTCAAACTGGGAGCCTACGTATGATATGTCGCTGATGTATGGAACCCCGTGATCCGAAAAGTCCTGGAAACCGGCAAAAAGCGTGTCTTGGGAAGCAAAACTATCAGGGGCTGACACCCGTGTAAAACCGTTGACTATGAGAATTTTGCCTTTATCTTCCCCTGCAGGGGCCTTGTACAAGCTGACCGTTTCCGAGGGAAAACTTTCCCCACCCCGGTTCACTGCCGTAACCCGGAAGCTGTAGTGTTTACCCGGTTCTATGTCAATTTCTGCACGATTGCCTGCCGAGTAAGATCCGCTGTCAAAAGCTGCATTTTCATCACCGGTACGGGTGTAAACCACGTAACCTTCCGCAGACGCTGTAGGTTCCAGGACATCTTCTGTGGGCTCCCAGCTTAAAAGAGCTTTTCCGTTTTCTTTGTAATCAACGGCTATGCTGTTTACGGGAAGGGGTTGAACTACGTATTCAAAACCTTGTGTACTGCTCAGGTAACGGAGAATCCCCTTGTAGATGGCACGACTGACGGTGAACCGGAAACGCGGGTCCAGTCCGTAGCGCATGTCAGAAAAATTCTGATGTGAAAGCAGTTCCAGAAGCATGGCAGGAACCTGGGCAGACCTGCTTTCCGAATAAGACCGGTTCCAGATGCCCCTCCGTGTCCAATCGGGATTCCATTGCGCCCTTACATCGTTGACTATCTGTGTTTGTACCAAATCGGTATAATCCCTGGATGTCAAACGGTTGTGTCCTGTGGGCAGAAGTTCCGTGCCGTCGCTGTCCCGGGTATAAATGGCCAGCGTACCAATAATGCTATCATTTTTAGTAACTCCCGCATCCGTATGGAATGCCAGGGAAAGGTCCACGGGTATCTTCAGTCCCGGATTGTTGGGGTGTTGCTTGGAGCCTCCTGCCAGTGCATTGACCCACCGTCCCCTGGATGTATAATCGTCAGTATAATCGTTCGTACCTTCATAATAGGTATATACCGAGTCGGCAAAACCCGCCCATTGGAGCCAGTAACGTGCGCTTTCGGTAAAACGGGGGTAATGGCTTGTCAGCGGGGGAATGGTAATGTTTTTGTAAGAGGCCAGTAGGGTGCTGTCTTCTACGGTGCGACCGATATTTCCCATTCCGCCACCGAATTTCACGGCATCGGCCGTAACCACAGCATTGATCTCCCGGCTGGCATTGGTCAGGGTAACCTTGCCGTCCATATTTCTGCCGGGATCAAAAACAAAGGTCCCCAGGTATATCCAGGTGCCTCCTCCCATCTGCTGGTTCACAATGAAAACATCCGATCCTCCCTTGTGGTGCACGATGTATCGTGCGTCCCTGGCACTTATGGGAAGACTGGCATAAGAAACATAAACCGCGTAACGCCCGGCTTCAGGAATATCAGGTATCCACTCGGCAAATGCCGGTTGCATCACGGCATTCTTACGCAGTTCAGGATTATGGGTGACGATCCTGCGGTAGGTTCCCATGCGGAAAGGATTGTCGTAATGGGTATATACTTCTTTTTTAAGCGCAAAACCCCGGCTGTCCTTTTCGTCGGTACGCCACTGGTAAGTGCCTCCTTGTTCGCTGTAACCACTCTCCGGGGAATCGTTGTCCACTATGATCTCGTGGATTTGTGTATCCCGTTCCCTGGGAAGCATTACAACAGCTCCGGCTTTTTCCAGCATGGGGGTCAGGAAGGGGAGTACGTAGGACATGGTATACAAATCTTCAACAGTCTGGAATAAACGGGGACGTTGCCATTCCCAGCGGGCCAGTTTTTGATCGTAATACAGGCCGTGGCTGTGCCAAATGGCTACATGCCTGTTTTGCAGCCCGTTGGTAATATTGTAAGGGCGGTTTTCCCGGGTAACAAGTGGTGTGGGGCCCAGTTCCGGCCATTGGTGTCTGCGTTGCTGCCGGGCTTCTTTCTTCATTTGTGACTGAGCTTCCAATTTGGCCAGGTTAACGGCTGCCTGTCTTTTTTCCAGTTTCATCTGCAGGGCAATTTCTTCCGGAGTACCTCTCTTGCGTTCAATCTTTGCCGGGTGCCGTTTGTCAATTTTTACAAGCCGGTCGTAATCTCTTTGATTCTGTTCCAGTTGATGCTTTGTTAAACGATTGTATGATGGATTATAGTAAAGTGGAATGAGCTCTTCCAGTTCTTTATCATCGGTGATAACCCGGATGGAATAATGTTTGTACTTTTCCGGCAAAAAATGCCTGATGGTTTCATAAAAAGAGGCTGTTTTATGAGTCCTCACCGGGTATTCGGCCAGTCCGGAAGTAAAATTAAAAACCAGGGATTGGTGCCTCTCATCGTAACGGATGTCCCTTATCCGCAAAGGAGAGATACGCATTACCCCGTCACTGATGACAGTTGTAAGTGAATCGGTAAGGCCGGCAGTGGCGGTGCTGTCCAGAATTGGGGGAAAAGCGTTGTTTTGAGCGTGTGAATGAATGAAAAATAAAGAATGAATGGCAAGTAGAAGGAATATCCGTTTTCTCATAGCTTGAATAAAATAGAAAAACAAATATAGTAACTTTGTAAACAATCAGAATGGCAAATAGTATGGCTGCAAAGTGGAAAATTCGAATCCCTCTTATCCTTTTGGGATTTAGCCTGGTGCTTTTAATGCTTTTTAAGCTGCTCCCCGAATTTATGGACTCTGTTTATTCGGGGTTCATTTACAGGTATATGGCGCAGGCAATCTCTGCTGTCATGTCTCTGATCCCTTTTTCCTTTGCCGAGATGCTGATCTACGCACTGGTGATTTCTCTGCTTTTCTTTACCGTAAAAGCGCTGATCCGGAAAACGTGGAAAAAATACCTGAAAAACCTGGGGATAACGGCCATTTATGCTGTATCGATCTTTCTGCTGACCTGCGGTTTGAATTACCACAGACTCCCTTTGGAAGAGCATCTGGGATACCATACCGAGCCGGCTCCAAAGGAAGAACTGCTGGCATTGGCGACCGATATTACAGAACGGGCAAACCTTGCCGCATCGTTCACCGGCCGTGGTTCCCAAGGGGAGATGATCCCCGATTATTCATTCGAAGATATAAAAGAAGCAGTGTCAAATGCCTATGATTCGCTGGCCCGGGCTACAGGACTGAAAGTCGGGGGTTATTATCCTTCTGTCAAACCGGTTATGGCTTCCCGGGGTATGTCTTATACCTTTGTTATGGGGTTTTTCTTTCCCTGGACGGTTGAGGCCAATATTAACAATGACGTACCTGTTTTTTGGATACCGGCCCTCATTGCCCACGAACAGGCACATGTAAGAGGTTTTATGAGGGAAAACGAAGCCAATTTTCTTACATATCTTTTAGCAGGATATACCCAAAACAGGGAGTTGAAATATTCCTGCCTGCTGCATTCGCTCAACTACGTACTGAATGCCGTATACAAAGCGGCTCCTTCAGATTATGAGGGAGTTATAGCAAGTCTTTCTCCCAGAATCATCTACGATCTGGATCAAAACCGGGCTTACTGGGAACCGTTCCGCACCTCCTTTGCCGAGGTTTCTCAACAGGTCAATGATGCATACCTGAAAGCTAACGGACAAAAGGAGGGTGTGGGGAGTTACGGCAGAGTAGTGGACCTGATGATCGCTCATCACAAAAATTATCAGGGATCGATGCAGCAAAAACCCGGACACTCCGTTTATATAGGTGAAGGCACCCAATAGCGGAAAAAATATGGACCAGACAGCCCTTTACCGGGAATACCACAAACCCATTTATCATACCTGCCTGCGTATTTTACGATCACCGGAAGATGCGGAAGAGTGTATGCAGGATGCATTCCTAAAATTGTTTACCGGAGGTAAGATGCGGTTTATTAACAATAAAGCCTGCTATTCCTGGTTGCGTAAAGTGGCGGTGAGAGGAGCCATTGACCGCCTGCGTTCTTTGGATTTTCAAATGAATGTGAATGCCGGATCGCTTGAAAGCAGGGAAGTCCGGAATATCACGAACGAAAATGATCCTTCATTTTCAACTTTTTTTGAAGAGGAAAAGGACCCACAGAAGCAGGTACGCCTGGTCAGGGAACAACTAAATGAATTGCCCTCCGGGTACCGTACCATATTGAGCCTTTATCTTTTTGAAGGCTATGATTTTGAAGAAATTGCACAGATCACACAGCTGCAGCCTTCCACGGTCAGAAGTCAGTACAGCAGGGGCCGGAAAAAGCTGCAGGAAGAAATAGAGAAATTATGGATAAATTAAAATCATTCATTCAGGAAAACAGGGAGCTTTTTGATTCCGATCCGCTTCCGGAAGGACACGAAATACGCTTTTTGAAGAAAGTGGAAAGCCTTAAATTTCGTAAACATAATTATTTGATATACATATCAGTGGCAGCCTTACTTTTACTGGTAGTTACAATAGGGGTGCGTTTTCTGAAAGAGGATCCGGTGAGCAGTTTATTTTATGTGGACCCGTGTGGAGGCGAATCATATACTTGCTATTACGATCAGATGCAGAAACTCTCCGAACAGATCGAATACAATACCCGGGAGCTTCCCGAGTACAAACGGCAGGAGATTCTTATGAACATGGAATCCATTATGCCCCGCTCCGCAGACGAGTTCTCCCAAATGCTTCCTGAAGACATTTCCATCGGTGAGGCAGAGCGTTTAAACAAAGAATATTACCAACAGTTATATGAAGGAATGAAAGAACTGGCTTCGTTAACAAATTAAACAGAATCTATTATGAAACACCCATGATAGTGCACAAGCACAAACACTGATGAAAATTGAGTTGCAAACTGTGTACCTTGGATTTTGGTTTAACTAAATCAAAATACATGGCAAAGCAAACAATTGAATATGAGCAAGTCATCGAGCGAGGATGTGGTCTCGATGTACACCGAGATACAGTTGTAGCAACTGTGATGGGAAAGGGGCTTCAGACTGAAACCCGCACATTTGGCACCACAACAAGTTCTTTGAAAGAATTGGGCGAGTGGCTCGAACATTTACAGGTAACCGATGGAGCGATGGAAAGTACCGGGGTTTATTGGAAACCCGTACTTCATGTACTTCGGGAGTATCCGATAAACCTGCTTGTGGTTAATGCAAGGCATATTAAAAATGTACCTGGCAGAAAGACAGACAAGGCAGATAGTCAATGGATATGCAAGTTGCTAATAAGCGGTTTGCTAAAAGGGAGTTTTATTCCACCTGAGAATATACAGGCTTTACGCGACATTCATCGCTACAAGAAAAAGCTGGTTGGTACAGTAGCCTCAGAGAAAAACCGCATCATACGGGTTTTAGAAGATGCAAACATCAAGTTATCGTCAGTTGTTTCGGACACATCAGGAGTTACAGCTACGTACCTAATCAATGGGTTGATAGAAGGTCGTAAGGATTTAGAAAAGCTTGTGTCAGAGTGTTACCATAAAAAACTTCAAGCTACACCCGAACAAATTGTAGAAGCAATTAAGGGAAGGCTTACACCACACCTAATGTTCTTACTCAAGTCCATGCAAAAGCATATTCAATCTGTCGAAGAACAGATTGCGGAAATTGATGCTGAGATAGAAAAGCACATCAAAGATTTTGAGAAAGAAATAGAGCTCTTACAAACTATTCCTGGAGTGGGCAAGGAAGGGGCAATAGGTATTGTGGCAGAAATAGGGGTTGATATGGAGGTGTTTCCAAGCGAGCATCATTTAGCCTCGCACTCAGGTATGTGTCCCGGCAACAATGAGAGTGCCGGTAAAAAAAAAGTTCAAGAACACGACAAGGAAACAAACATCTGAAAGCAACCCTTACAGAACTGGCATGGGGCGCCACTCGCACAAAGAAAAGTTTTTATAAAGCCAAATACGAAAGTTTGGTCGTACGCCGTGGAAAGAAACGGGCACTAATAGCGATAGGACATAAGATCCTTTGTGCATCTTACCACATCATAAAAAACAAAGAAGCCTTTAAAGAACTTGGTTACGAATACTTAGCAGAACGAAAAAAGAAAAACCGTTTGGAGTATTTGAAACGAGAGTTAAAGGAACAGGGATATAAAATAGAAAAAGCAGCATAGAAAAAAGCAAAAGGTCGTTTTTTACTGGTGGTTAACCCCGCTTATGAAACTGACATCAACAGATAAGCACAAACACATGTACCTCGAGTACGCGGATGAAATTTTAACTCCTTATCTGTTTTTCAATATGCTGATATTGTTTAATTTAATAATTATTTACGGATGAAAAAAATTATTTTGATCTCTTGCTTTCTTTTCTCTTTGGCATTACTGTCAGCGCAGGAAAAAGTGACACGTACCTATCAACTGGAACCGTTTGATGCCATAAACGCTTCTTTTGTATATGAAATGGAAGTATTCAAAGGCAATGAATATACTTTAGAACTGGTTATTCCCGAAGATCTTGCCCGGGAAGTGGAAATCAAGGTAAGCGGGAAAGTTCTGAATCTGGGTATTACAATGGAGTGGTGGCGTACGGCAACCAATGTCATTGGAAAACAACACACCATTCAAGCCCGCATAACCATGCCGGATCTGACCGCTGTTGAATTGTCCAATGCCGCTTTCCTCGTTACCCGTGACAATTTTAATCCGGCCAATTTTAAGGTCAAACTGTCCGGGGCATCCGGTGCAAAAATGAATATTCTGACACATGCAGCAAATGTTGATATAAGTGGGGCTTCAAATTTAGAAATCAGCGGGTTGGCAACATTAGCAAAAGTCTATGTCAGTGGTGCATCTGCATTGAAGTACAACCAGGAAACAGAACAAATTGACCTGGAGGCCAGCGGTGCTTCTTCTGTCGTGATGAGAGGCAGTTCCACAAAGGGTACTTTTGAAGTATCCGGTGCCAGTTCCCTGAAAGCTTTTGAATTTCAGATGGAAGAACTGGACCTGAAGTGTTCCGGAGCATCCGATGCCCGGGTGTTTGTTACCGGAAAGATCGGTGCTGTGGCCGGAGGAGCTTCCGACATCCATGTAAAAGGCGATCCCAAATTTTCCAGGTCAGTATCCCGCGGGGCCTCATCCATCAAATCCATTAAATAATAGTATTACTTTATATAAAATATTTAAATCGCTATGAAAAAGATACTTATAATTACAATATTAAGTCTTCTTTCTACCGTGGCACTGGCTCAGAAAGAAGCTATAGAGAAAAGAAATTTCCAAACAGGTCCCTTTACCGGTGTTGAATTATCCGGGGTAGTGGAGGCTACATTGGAAAAGTCAAATGCACATTCAGTATCCGTGGAAACATACGGTGAGGTGTTTGATTATTTAGATGTTAAAGTCAAGAACGGGATACTCCATATTGGTTTCAAGAACGGAGGTTTGCCCAGATCTATACAAAGAAAATACAGAAACTTAAAAGTTATATCTAAAGTAACACTTCCGGTTTTGGAAAGCGTTGAAATGAGTGGTGTAACCAAGCTTTTTGCAAGAGATCGTTTTAAGGCAAACGAATTGAACATAGAACTTTCAGGGGTTAGTAATGCCGAATTTGAATACATAGAAAGCACGGCAATGGACGTTGAAATATCGGGTGTTTCCAAAGTACAGCTGTACGGGGATACCGAACAACTGAACCTGGAGATCAGCGGTGCTTCTAAAGGATTTTTCGTATTGGAAAATAAAACCCTTACCTTTGCTGATATTGAGATAAGCGGTAGCGGAGAGGGCACTTTTGAAGGCAAAGCCATACGTTCTTTACTGGATATAAGCGGTACAGCCAATTTTGAAGGAATGAAATTCCGGGTTGAAACCATGAAAGCCGTAATAAGCGGTGTGGCCCGGGCCAGGGTGAATGTAGCGGGATCGCTTGAACCCGAAGTTTCCGGTGCTGCAAAATTGCATTACAACGGAAATGTGAACCTCAGGAATGTGAACACAAGCGGGGCGGCACATATGATTACATACTAAATAAACATACCATGACACCAAAAGAGATCCACGAAAAAATCCTTGTACTCGATTCACATTGTGATACACCCATAATGCTCAGAAGAAAGGGGTTGGATATAGGCCAAAAAACAGATATTGGACACGTGGACCTGGTCCGTATGAAAGAAGGAGGCGTAAATGCCTCTTTCTTTGCAATATACGTTTCAAACAAATGGGAGCCTTATGAATGCACGTTCAAAGCACTGGAAGCACTGGCTTCGGTTTACGATATGCTCGGCAAGTACCCCCATCTGGCGTCTTTAGCCACGGATGCTCAAACGGCCAGGGAATTAAAAGTTCAGGGAAAGATAGCGATCTTCCTGGGTATGGAAAATGCAGAGCCTGTTCATAAAGACCTTTCTCTGCTGCGCCTGTTTTACAGAATGGGAGTCAGGTATATTACCCTGACACATGCCGGAAACAATGAGGTTTGTGACAGTTGTGCCACCAAGGAAAAGCGTTGGCATGGTGTGAGTCCTTTCGGCAGGGAGTTGATTGCAGAAATGAACCGCCTGGGGATCCTGGTAGATGTGGCGCACATTTCCGATGAAGCGTTTTACGATGTTTTAAAATATTCTACCCGTCCCGTTGTATCCACACACTCTTGTTGCAGAGCTTTATGTGATGTGCCCAGAAATCTTACAGATCAAATGATTAAGGATCTTGCCGCCCAAGGTGGTGTTTTACAGATCAATTTCAATCCCCCGTTCCTTGACAAGGAATATTCCCTTGCTGTTGACCCCTTATTGGACGAATACGAAGAGGCCGAGGCGGCTTATGCCCAAGACCCCGACGGGAGTCGGGAACGTATGGAAAAGGCTAAAAAGGCACTTTTTGCGCTTCCGCGTCCTTCTTATAAAAGAGTGGTAGACCATATTGACCACGTTGTGTCACTGGTGGGACCGGATCACGTGGGCATTGGTTCTGATTTTGATGGTATTGAAGTCTGTCCGGAAGGACTGGAGGACATTTCCCGCATTCCCATACTTACCGAAGAGCTTTGTGCCAGGGGATATTCCTTTGAGGATATCCAAAAGATTATGGGAGGTAATTTCCTGAGACTTTTATAACCAGCCGGCCGTTTGCATGATCTGTTCGGTCTTTGCAACCGTAGCGTCCCTGTCAAAATCCCTGGTGGAAAAGATTAGCAACAAAACACCGCTATCAGGGTATCTTCCCGCATAGATCTTGAATCCGCCGTTATCCCCGGTATGGAATATTTTGGGGGCTCCGTTAATTTCCGTTATAAACCAGCCGTAACCGTATCCTGTTTCAGGTATATCAGTTTGAATATAAGCGGTATGTGCTCTTTTTGTCATTTCTTTGTCCAGGATCTTGTGATTCCGCAGGGCATATTCCCAAAGCAAAAATTCTTCAAGGGAAGTGTACAGTGCTCCGTCTGCCTTTGATGCAAAGAAAGTCGTTTCCCCATAATCGTATTCCTTCCACTGCCCGGTGGTGTCCATCCTGTATCCGTGTGCCATTTGCGGGATGTCACGGCCTTCTTCAAAGTACAGTGTGTTAGTCATACCTGCGGGTGTGAAAACTTCCTGTTCCATATATTCCTCAAAAGGTTTGCCGGAGGCTTTCTCAATTACTGTATACAAAAGCTGGAAGGTGGGATTAATGTATTCATAGGATGACCCCGGTTGAAAATTCAGGAAACTGAGCGTATCCATATATGAATACGATTCCACATCTGTGGAGTGATATACGAAAAGGCTGTCTGTTCTGGGCCTGGCATCGGGGATGCCTGATGTATGAGAGAGCAGGTGTGCCAGGGTTATCCTGTCAAAGAACCCGGCTTGAAAATACGGAAAATATTTGGAAACAGGATCCTCCAGAGACAGTTTTCCTTCTTGTGCCAGTTTGAGTGTGGCTGCAGCAGCAAACTGTTTGGAAACCGAAGCAATGCAAAAAAAAGTAGCAGGGGTGATCTCAGTTTCCGGATCCAGGGTGGCCAGTCCGTATCCTTTTTTAAATACGGCACGATCTTCTTTAAGGACCAAAACGGCTCCTCCGGGAGTAGTGTCGGGCCACAGTTGGTGGTATAGATCGTCTATTTGTTTTATGGCTGTCTGCTCCCTGTTGTTACAGGCAGTTAATAAAAAAACCAACACCATTAAGGGGATGGTGATCCATTTTTTAGACATAATGTAAAAGTTTAATTAGCGGTATTTTTGTTTATATGCTTCAGTATTTTACGTACAATTCCGGGGCCTTCATAGATGAAGCCCGAATAAACCTGGATCAGCGAAGCCCCTGCATGGAGCATATCCATGGCATCTTCCGGGCTCATGATCCCACCAACACCTATTACGGGGAGGTTCCCGTCGGTTTTTGTATGAATGTAACGAATTATTGAAAGCACTTTTTCTTTTAGGGGAGCTCCGCTCAGACCGCCTTCTCCAATTTGGTCCAGGACGTCTTTTGCGGTAACGAGCCCTTCCCTGGAAACTGTTGTATTGCAGGCTACTATGCCGTCCAGACCGGATAGCATTACCAGTTCTATCAATTGATCAAGTGCATCGGTTGAGATATCGGGGGAGATCTTTAATAATATCGGCCGGTAAATATCGCAGTACCGGCGTATCTCTGTAAGGTGACGGGTAATCCGCGTGAGGCTTTCCACGGCCTGCAGACTACGCAGATCCTTAACATTGGGACAGCTTACGTTGATCACAAAATAATCAACGTAATCGTATAATTGAGCGAAGGCTTTTTCGAAATCTTTATAAGCCAGATCGTTGGGTGTAGATGTGTTTTTGGATATATTCCCGCCAATAATCACACGGGGATGCGTTTTCTGTATGTTTTTAACGATTTTTTTTACTCCCGGGTTATTGATTCCCATCCTGTTTATAAGCGCTCTGTCTTTTACCAGTCTAAAGCTCCGGGGCTTGGGATTCCCTTCCTGGGGAGCTACTGTAACAGAGCCTATTTCCACAAATCCGAATCCAAGATCGGCCATCTGGTTGATCACTTCCGCATTTTTGTCCAAACCGGCCGCTAATCCCACCGGATTGGGAAAGTCCAGTCCCAGAACCTGTCTTTCCAGGGCAGGGGATTTATACGAAAAGCACATGCGCATCATTCTTCCGGCAAACGGAATGTACTTTAGAATAGCCAGCGCTTTAAATACCAGTTTATGAGCAGTTTCGGGTGGAAAAAGAAATAGTAGCGGTTTTAAAAGGCGATACATATGTTTCATGATTAATGAAACAAATATAAGGATTAATTCCAGGAAACAATTCAGAGTTGCATATCACCGGGAGAATACGCGTTAAACGTATTGTCTGAGTAAAACAGCAATACTTTCACAAGTTTATGTGTAACTTCAGATGACCTATCATAATATTCATCAGATGAATCATTTTCATCAATAAATTTTTTAGTATCATCTGGTATGGTAGCCGGTTCCGGCAATGTTTCCGTGCTGAATAATGAAGCTGATTTTGCTTCTTTATACATCTTTCCTTTCCCTGTTATAAGCCATTCTGCATTTAACGAAGGGTAGGCAAGTAACATTTTCTCAATAAAATCGAATCCCGGTTTGTTACGTCCCGATAAAATATGAGATACACCTGAACGTTGTATCCCGATCTGATCGGCAAAACGGGAAGGAGACATATTTTCTGCCTGTAAAAACTGTTGCAAACGGGTTCTCATAATTGTAAACTAATTTTTACAAATGTAATATAAATATTGTTTACTTATGTAAATATTTAAAGAAATACATTTGTAAACAAAGAGTATTTAGTTTTTATACTATTTCTTTGTTTAACAATAGTTTCAATCTAAATCTACTTCTATAACCAATATATTAAGCATATATTTAGATAAAAACTATAAAATACTGGAAAACAATTAATAATGTTTTATTTTATGTTAATAATGCGTTAAAAACGTAATTTGTGCAATAAAATGCATAAAACATAACTTTATATAAAATTTATAATAGTCTGGATAACAAACTAATAAAATCTTATAAAAAGCAAGTTTATAAATGTAAATTCACTTTTTTAACAAAGCAGAAAAACAAAGAAAAACCTGATAAAAATGATTACATAAACAAGCCTCACAGTTTACATAAGTGAATTACAAATGTAAATTATGACATAAAGTATTACTTTAAGTAGAATTTCACCTAAATCAAATACCTTTGCACCCACTTATGGAAACTTTTCATTTTCCCATTCCCGGTGTTCGCATCAGTGACTATACTTATGACCTTCCTGAAAACCGGATCGCACGGTATCCGCTTCCGGTCCGTCACGATTCAAAAATGCTTGTTTACCGGAATGAAGAAATAAAGGATGAACATTTCAGGAACCTTCCGGATATCCTCCCCGGCGACAGCCTGCTTATCTTTAATAATACACGTGTTGTTCCGGCAAGATTGATTTTCAGAAAGGAGACAGGGGCCCTTATAGAAGTGTTTTGCCTTGAACCTGCTTCCCCTAAAGAATACATACTGGCTTTTTCCCAGCATGCTTCCAGTACCTGGTATTGTGCCGTTGGGAATGCCAAGAAATGGAAAACGGGACATTTACCCTTATTCAATCCGGAAAACGATCCAAAAATCGAGAAAATAGGCTTATCGGCCAGTATTATCGGGCAGGAAGCTGACCGATACCTGGTACGGTTCAGCTGGTCAGAGGGTATTCCTTTTTCAACCGTCCTGGAAGCATCGGGCCGGGTTCCCATTCCTCCTTATTTAAAACGAGAAGCAGAAGACAGCGATTTGGAAAGGTATCAGACCGTTTATGCGCGAAACAGGGGATCTGTTGCGGCACCTACTGCGGGATTGCATTTTTCTGACAAGGTGATCGACAATATACAGCGAAAAAATATTGGAATAGCCGAATTAACACTCCATGTGGGGGCGGGGACCTTTAAACCGGTTAAAACACCATATATAAGGGATCACATAATGCACAGCGAACCCTTTGAAGTATCCCGGGATTTTCTGGAGCGGCTTTCAGCCCATCAGGGTCCGGTGGTTTCTGTAGGAACCACCTCCTGTCGATGTATAGAAAGTCTCTATTACCTGGGTCTCCAGGCAGAGGCCGGGAGAGATCCCCTGTTCGTGGGGCAGTGGGAACCTTATGTGACCCCCCGGGAGATTTCTTACAGGGAAGCTATCCAACACCTCCTGGAGTACCTGAAGAAAAATAAAAGCGACGCGCTGAAGGCATCCACGCAGATCATTATTGCCCCTTCTTATGCCTTTCAAACGACCGACATTCTGGTGACAAATTACCACCAGCCCAACTCCACTTTACTGCTGCTTGTGGCGGCATTGATCGGGGAAAAATGGAGGTCTGTATACGACCATGCGCTTGCGTCCGGATACCGTTTTTTAAGCTACGGGGACTCTTGTTTGCTTTATAATCCGAAATCAAAGAAAATTAATTAATTACGGCCATATACAACACTAATGTTTTATCATATAACATTATTGTTGTTTATTATTATAAGTAGATGTAAGATAGTATTTTATAATTTATCTGTAGGCGTCTATTCCTAATTCTTCATAAGTTTGTTTCAACGCCTTCTCATCATCGGAAATAATGAGCATTCTGTCGCCTATACGGATCTCGGTTCCGCCCCTGGGAATGAAAAAAGACTCGTCTCTTTTTACCATTACAACAAGCGTTTTGTCGGGCAGCGGAATGTCCATCATCCGGTTCCCGAACCGAAGGCTTTCCTCGGTCACTATGACCTCGCTCATAGCCGATTTTATATCCTCGGAAAACTCCATTTCAAATTCAGATTTCCGTTTTTTTCGTTGCGGAAAAGACAGGTGCAGTTTCCTGGCCACCCAGGGAATGGAAGTCCCCTGGACAAGCAGTGAAAGAATGGTTATGAAAAAAACAATATTGAAAAGGGCATTGGCTCCCGGAATGTCATATAAAAAAGGATAGGTGGCAAATATGATCGGGACTGCCCCCCTAAGGCCAACCCAGCCCGTGAATATCCTGGATTGAAAGGTCATCAAACGAAATGGCCAAAGTGTCAGCAAGACGGCAAGGGGTCTTGCCAGAAGGATCATAAATACGCCAATAATCAATCCTATACCCGCTATGGGCCAGAGTTCAGACGGGTTGACCAACAATCCGAGCGTCAGGAACATAATGATCTGGGACAGCCAGGTAAGGCCGTCAAAGAAGTTCCGTGTATTTTTCTTGTGCAAAAAACGGGCATTGCCAATAACAAGGCCCCCAATGTATACGGCCAGAAATCCGTTCCCCTGTATCAGGTCTGTAAATGAAAAGATGAAAAAGCAAAAAGCCAGGATCAGTATGGGATACAGGGAATCGTTCCCTATATTGGCTTTCCGGAGCAAATAGGTACATAATTTACCTAAAAGAAAGCCGGCCAGTGCCCCGGCTGCCATCTGGTAGAAAAACATCAGTACCACCAACCAGATTTTTGTCTCTTCCGGTGTTGTTATTACCTGTATCATGGTAATGGTCAACAGGTAGGCCATGGGGTCATTGCTTCCGCTTTCCAATTCCAGCAAAGGCCGCAGGTTGTGTTTCAGTTTCAGGCCTTTGGATCTGAGTATGGCAAAGACCGACGCGGAATCCGTAGAAGACATTATGCTGCCCAGCAACAGGCAGACGGGAAAAGACAACTCAATACCCGGCAACAGTAATGAGAGCAGGTAAATAAAGGATCCCGTCAGCAGGGCGGTGATCAAAACCCCTAAGGTTGCCAACAAAACACCCTGCCGGGCAACCGGCCGGATATCTTCAAAGCGTGTATCCATCCCCCCGGAGAAAAGAATAATGCTCAAAGCCACAATGCCTATGAACTGGGCCGCTTTCTGATTGGAAAAATCCAGTCCCAGTCCTTCGCTCCCGAACAGCATACCTACCATAAGGAACAATAACAGGGTGGGGACTCCGAATTTGTAGCCAGTTTTACCGGCCAATAAACTTATGAACAGTAGAACTGAGCCAATTAACAAAATGTTTTCAGCAGTAATGATCATGGTGCAGGTTTTAATTTGTAAAAATAAGACTTTTTTAAATGGAAATTCGTAAGCAATCGATATATTTGCAGATTAATAATTTAATAAATACTATCCGTTATGAGCAAATTTATTTCTATGGAAGAAGCCGTTGCAAAAGTGAAGTCAGGAATGACCATTATGATGGGCGGTTTTCTTGGAGTCGGGAGCCCCAACAGGCTGGTAGATGCTTTATTGAAAACCGATGTAAAAGACCTGACCGTTATTACCAACGATACGGCTTTTGCCCATATTGGCGTCGGAAAACTGATTGCAGAACACAGAGTCAGAAAGATCGTTACCAGTCATATAGGGACCAATACGGCCACCGGGGAATTATACCATGCAGGGGAACTGGAAATTGAATTTGTTCCGCAGGGAACGCTCATAGAACGGATACGTTGTGCCGGTGCCGGCCTGGGAGGCATCCTTACTCCCACCGGACTGGGAACGGTTGTGGAAGAAGGCAAGCAGGTGATCCACTCAGATGGCAAGGATTACTTGCTGGAAAAACCCCTGAAAGCCCAGATAGCATTATTGGGAGCCAGTACAGCCGATGAAGAAGGAAACTTGTTCTTCAAGGGTACATCCCGCAATTTTAACTCTATGATGGCCATGGCGGCCCATACGGTCATAGCTGAAGTGAAAGACATTGTTAAAACCGGCGAAATTCTACCGGAACATGTTCATACACAAGCTATTTTTGTGGATTACGTTATCAAAGCTTAATTAATAAAGAATGTCATTATGTCACAGAAACTGAAACTGGAAATCTCCGAAAAAATGTATGAAGACGCCCTGAAAATCATACCAGGAGCGATAGCAGGTATTCGCCGTCCTTACAATTTTGTACCCGGCCAGTACCCCATATACTTTGATCATGCAAAAGGAGGAAGGGTAACAGATGTGGACGGCAACCAATACATAGATATGTTGTGTGCCTACGGCCCCATAATCATAGGTCACCGTGAAGAAGAGATCGATAATGCGGTTATTGAACAGATACAGAACAAAGGTTTCTGTTTTTCACTCACACAACCGGTACAAAACACCCTGGCCCAAAAACTCATAGAGCTCATCCCATCGGCAGAAATGGCTGTTTTTGTCAAAACCGGGTCGGATGCCACCTCTGTAGCCATAAGGGTTGCCAGGGCAAATACCGAAAGAACAAAAGTGATCCGTTGTGGTTATCACGGATGGCACGACTGGTGTGTGGAAGTCAAAGGAGGCATTCCCAATAAGCTGTGGGAAGACGTTTACGAATTCCATTACAACCGCCTGGATGAGCTGGAAGATCTTATGAAAGAACACGGAGACCAGACAGCTGCCATTATCATTACACCGGTAGGACATCCCCTGGCCGAAAAAGTTCAGATGCCTGCCCCGGGTTTCCTGGAAGGCGTCCGTGCCCTGGCCCATAAATACGGTACAATTCTGGTATTTGACGAGATCCGCAGCGGATTCCGTTACGATATGGGCGGAGCACAGAAAGTATTCGGCGTTACTCCCGATCTTTCCGTATTCGGAAAAGCCATGGCCAACGGATATCCCATTGGAGCTGTGGTAGGCAAAGAAAAATATATGAAAGTATTGGCAGACAAGGTATTCCTGTCATCCACTTTTTTCCCCAACAGCCTGGAACAGGTTGCTGCACTGAAAACCATTGAGATCCTGGAACGTGATAATATCCTTGAGAAAATCCGTGAAAAAGGAGAGCACTTCGGAAAAAGATTGCGTGAGATAGTGAAAAAAGTTCCTTACGACGTGGAAGTATCGGGAATACCCCTGATGCCTTTTATCACATTCAACAGGGATGCCGACAACCTCTACAAAAAACTTCGTCCCGGGTTCTATACCGAACTTATAAGACGCGGTGTCTTCCTGCAACCTTTCCATCACGGGTACGTAGCTTACCGCCATACAGATGAAGACATCAATTATGCTGCCGACATGGTTGAAGAATCATTCGGAGAACTGAAAAAATACATATAAAACAGGAGATTGCTATGGACAAACTGATCATTACCGCTGCCATATGCGGAGCCGAGGTACTCAAGGAACACAACCCCGCGGTCCCTTATACCGTAGAGGAATGTGTCCGTGAAGCCCGTTCTGCTTACGATGCAGGGGCAAGCATCATTCATCTTCACGTCCGTTACGACGACGGAACCCCCACCCAGGATAAGGAACGTTTCCGGGTAATTATGGACGCCATTGCCGAGGCTTGTCCCGGGGTCATTATTCAACCTTCCACCGGGGGAGCCGTGGGCATGACAAACGACGAAAGACTGCAGCCAACCGAGTTGAATCCCCAGATGGCCACCCTGGATTGCGGCACGCTGAATTTTGGAGGTGACGAGATCTTTGAAAACACCGAGAACACCATCAAATATTTTGGCAAACGCATGATAGAAAGAGGGATCAAACCCGAGTTGGAAGTGTTTGACAAAAGTATGATAGAAATGGCCCTTCGCCTGGAAAAGAAAGGGTATATCCAAAAGCCCATGCATTTTGATTTTGTAATGGGAGTTAACGGAGGTATTGGCGGATCTCTCAGGGACTTTGTCTTCCTACGGGGAAGCATCCCTTCCGATGCCACCTACACCGTAGCCGGTTTGGGCCGTTTTGAAATGCCCCTTGCCGCTGCCGCCATCATCGACGGAGGTCATGTACGCGTTGGATTTGAAGACAACGTTTACATATCGAAAGGCGTTTTGGCCAAATCCAACGGGGAACTGGTGGAAAAAGTGGTGCGACTGGCCCGGGAACTGGGCCGTGAAATTGCCACTCCCGCAGAAGCTCGTGAAATTTTAAGTTTACCCATCAAACAATAATTAACAAACAATTTAATTACTTATTTTAACAACAACTGCAAATGAAAAAAGGTAACAAGTATGGTCTTCACCGGGTCATTGAACCCAAAGGCGTTCTTCCGCAACCTGCCAACAAACTGGATAACAACATGGATGAGATCTACGACAACGAGATACTCATAGATGTAAAAACCCTGAATATTGACTCGGCAAGTTTTACCCAGATAGAAGAACAAGCCGGAGGAGATAAAGCCAAAATTGCCGAGATCATGTTGGGCATTGTTGCAAAACAGGGAAAACACCGCAATCCCGTAACCGGATCCGGAGGGATGTTATTGGGAGTTGTGGAAAAGATCGGGGAAGCACTGGAAGGGAAGATAGATCTGAAAGTGGGAGACAAGATAGCCACTTTGGTATCCCTTTCCCTGACGCCCCTTCGCATAGACAAGATCAAAGACATCAGGCCCGATATTGATCAGGTGGACATTGACGGAAAAGCGATACTGTTTGAAAGCGGTATCTATGCCAAGATCCCCCATGATATGCCCGAAACGCTTGCCTTATCGGCCCTGGACGTAGCCGGTGCCCCTGCACAGACCGCCAAGCTGGTTAAACCCGGAGATACTGTACTTATTATTGGAGCCGGAGGGAAATCCGGAATGCTTTGCAGTTATGAAGCAAAGAAAAGAGCCGGTGTAACAGGGAAAGTAATCGGCCTTTGCCACAGCGAACGTTCCACTAAACGCCTGGAAGCGTTGGGATTCTGTGACCACGTATTCTCTGCCGATGCAACCCAGCCTGTTGCCGTACTGGAAAAGATTGAGGAACTGACCAACGGTCAAATGTGTGACGTGACCATCAATAACGTAAATATTACGGATACAGAAATGACTTCTATTCTCTGTACTAAGGATACAGGCCTTGTATATTTCTTCTCTATGGCTACCAGTTTTACCAAAGCAGCCCTGGGAGCAGAAGGCGTAGGCTCAGACGTAACCATGATTGTAGGTAACGGCTACACAAGAGGTCATGCCGAGATCACATTGCAGTTACTCCGGGAAAGTGAAAAGCTCCGTAATATCTTTACCGAGCTGTACGCATAATAGAATTATTAACATGAAAGAAACAAGAAGAGAACAATTGTTTCCCAACGTAACGGATCAGGAGTGGAACGACTGGAAATGGCAGGTTCGCAACCGTATCGTTAACCTGGAACAACTCAGGAAGTACATTACACTAACTCCGGAAGAAGAAGAGGCCATTCACCAATCACTCAAATTGCTCCGTATGGCCATTACTCCGTATTACCTGAGCCTGATAGATCCGGATGATCCCAATTGCCCGGTTCGTAAACAGGCCATTCCTACCAAAAAGGAAATGTACCGTTCACCGGCTGATTTGCTGGATCCGTTGCACGAAGATGAAGACTCCCCGGTACCGGGCCTGACACACAGGTATCCGGACAGGGTGCTTTTCCTGGTAACGGATCAGTGTTCCATGTATTGCCGTCATTGCACAAGACGCCGTTTTGCCGGACAGAAAGACCACGAAGCATCCAGCGACAGGATACAACAGGCGATCGATTACATAGCACGTACACCCCAGGTAAGGGACGTACTTCTTTCCGGTGGAGATCCCCTGACCATGAGCGATGCCCGCCTTGAATCCATCATATCCCGTTTGCGCGAGATCCCTCACGTTGAGATCATCCGGATTGGAACACGTACCCCGGTAGTATGCCCGCAGCGTATTACTCCCGAACTACTGGAAATGCTCCGGAAGTACCATCCCATATGGATCAATACCCATTTCAACCACCCCAACGAGATCACCCCGACATCCGGAGCCGCCTGCGAAATGATGGCCGATGCCGGTTTCCCTTTGGGCAATCAGACGGTGTTGCTGCGCGGAGTAAACGACTGCGTGCACACTATGAAAGAACTGGTCCATAAACTGGTGATGATCCGTGTGCGCCCTTATTACATTTACCAGTGCGATCTGTCTATGGGTCTGGAACATTTCAGAACACCCATTTCCAAAGGCATAGAAATCATAGAAGGATTGCGTGGACATACATCGGGATATTCCGTACCTACTTTTGTAGTAGATGCCCCGGGTGGCGGCGGAAAAATTCCTGTTATGCCCACTTACGTGATCAGCCAGGCTCCCGGAAGAATGGTGTTGCGTAATTATGAGGGAGTTATCACTACGTATACGGAACCCCTGGATTATAAAAACGAATGTGTTTGTGAAAAATGCAAAGACAAAGTTCCGCTGGAAGGGGTTTCCGGGATATTGCAGGGACAGCAATTGTCGCTTGAACCTTCCTATTTGCAAAGAAAAGAACGCAACCATAAGAAGTAAGCTACTGAATGCCTTTTATCGATCAGATCATCCGTTACGGCAGTCTGTCGGTTGTCGGATTGGGTAAAAATACCGGAAAGACCGAATGTCTGAGGTATGTAATGGAGAAGCTGGATCAAAGGCAAAAAATCATAGCCGTTACTTCAGTCGGTATTGACGGGGAAGGGGTGGACCGGGTAACGGCCACCCCCAAACCCGAGATATTCCTGGAAAAAGGAATGTATTTTACCACAGTGGCTTCCTATTATAAGGCAAAACGTTTCAGGGCCGAAATATGCGAAGTGCTTCCTTACACAACTGTATTGGGTAAAATGGTCACTGCACGGGCCCTGGAAAAAGGAAAGATGATTCTGGCCGGTCCTTCGGATACGATCTTATTGCAAAACTGGGTACGTGAAATGCCCCGGAACTTTTCCGTTGACATATGCCTGGTGGACGGAGCCATATCACGCTTAAGTCCTGCTTCTCCTGCAGTTACTGAATCCATGATACTGGCTGTGGGAGCTGCTTATTCATTAAATATGCGCACATTGGCAGAAAGGACACGTTTTGTGTATGATACCGTACACCTTCCCCTGGCCGGTGAATCCCTCAAAAAAAAGCTGGAGCATATAACGCGCGGCATACGGGGTATTACTGCCGACGGGGAAATAACGGACCCGGGTGTGGAATCGGCATTGATCCCGGAACAGGTCAGGGAAGTATTGGGCAAGTGCCAAAACAGGATTTACGTTCCGGGAGCCGTAAGTAATGCATTGCTGAAAACCCTGGGAGAGGGAAAAGAAGTCGGGAAAACGGAGCTCTATATAAGGGATTTTTCACGTATTTTTGCCGATCCGCGTGTTTTATACTCGTTCCTGCGTAAAGGAGGTCGCATTTTCCAGTTGTTCAGTACCCGTTTGCTGGCTGTTTGTGTAAATCCGGTCTCGCCACAGGGATTCCGGCTGAATTCTGAAGAATTGACAGCAAGTATACAAAAGGAAGTGAATATTCCTGTTTACGACATTAAAAAATTGGAAGGATGAATTTTGCCCGGTTTAGCGAAAGAATAGACGGTCTGAAATACCTGGCCGATAAAATGGAACTCACCGGTTCCCGGGTACGCCGTTACCTGATGCAGATGCCTTTTTCAACGGACAGGGATGAGCTGGAACAAAATTTTGATATTCTGCAGAAGGCCTGTGAAATTCTTTCTGATCAAAAAGCAAAGCCCGTTTTGATGCAACTGCAGCATCTTTTTTCCCGTGTACATGACATCCGGGGAACGCTGGCAGAGTTAAAAGAACAACGCACTCTGGATGAGGTGGAACTGTTTGAGATCAAGTATTTTGCGGTCCTATGTTCCGATGCGGGAAAATTATGCGATCAGGCCGGCTTTTCCTACGAACGCCTGTTTCCTTTACAGGAAGCTTTTCATATTCTGGATCCTGATATTACCGGGACCGTTTCTTTTTCCATTTACGATTCCTACAGCAAATCGCTTGCCGCTGCGCGTCAACAGGTCACTGAAACCGATCCCGGAAGGGATCCCGGCAAATGGGATCAGCTTCAGGATATTATTCAGAAAGAGGAACTGGCTGTCAGGGAAAAGCTGTCCTTGCAATTGTCTGAATTTTACCCGGATTTGCAGGAAAATTTTGACCGGCTTGCACGAATGGAGATATGGTTTGCCAAAGCGAAACTGGCTCTTTTATACAACATGTCAAGACCGGTAACCGTTCCCGGGGATCAACCCGGCGTATTGTCAGTTGAAGGAATGGTGAATCCGGCTATCGCCGATAACCTGGAAAACGCAGGAGGATCGTTCCAGCCCGTATCGGTTACATTATACCGGGAGCCGTGTTTGCTTACCGGGGCAAACATGAGCGGTAAAACGGTGGTTTTAAAAACCCTGGCCCTGATCCAGGCTCTTACCCAGTTTTCTTTCTTTGTTCCTGCACAAAAAGCGTCTATTTCCCTTGTAAAGGACGTTTTTCTTGTCATAGGAGACAAACAGGACCAATACAGGGGGTTGTCATCGTTTGCGGCAGAAATGCTGGATTTGGACCGGATAATGGCCAATATGGCCGCAGGGACAGAAATGCTTGTTTTAGCAGATGAACCTGCCCGGACCACCAATCCCGCAGAAGGGGCGGCCATTTTATGTGCCCTGGTTGAATACCTGGAAAAGCACAACGTGATGTCCCTGATAAGTACCCATTACGGAGACCTGGGACTTTCTTGCAGGAAATTACGGGTGGCCGGTTTTGAGGGCACTAATGTGAAAGGACGTCTTGATCCGCTCCAAATGAACCGTTATATGAATTACAGTTTGATAGAAGATAAAGGAGGATTCGTTCCCCTGGAGGCACTCAATATTGCCCGCCTGCTGGGAGTTAACGGATCGTTTATTGACACGGCAAAGAAGTATTTGAAATGAGAGAATCTAAATTAGGACTTGATTTTAAAAAAGTGGAAGAGGCCCGGAAAACAGCCGGGGAAATTGCGGACCAGGTCCAGCGTTTTGTGGAAAATTACACTACGGTCAGCGTGGAAAGAACCTTGTGCCGGCTCATGGGTGTAGACGGCGTGGACAGGGAAGGTATTCCGTTGCCCAACCTTTTGGTAGATGCCTTAAAGGAAAGAGGGATGCTGGCCGATGGCGTATTGCATTTCCTGGGAAACGTAATTTTGGAGACAGGCAGTACACCCGGTCAGATCGCCCTGGACATTGCAGCAGGAACGTTTGATTTTTCCCGTTCCGCTCCGCATACTAAAGAAGATATCAGCCGTGTGCTTGAACCATATATTGGCGAAAGTATTTCACGCATAAGGGACAAAAGATGTTCCAGGGAAGACCGGATAGAAAAACTGGGAGAAGGTCCCCGGCCGTATTTATACGTTATTGTAGCTACCGGTAACATTTACGAAGATGCCCTTCAGGCGCAGGCAGCAGCCCGCCAGGGAGCCGATATAATTGCAGTTATAAGGACCACCGGACAGTCTTTGCTGGATTATGTGCCCTACGGAGCTACCACAGAAGGCTTCGGAGGTACGTACGCCACCCAGGAAAATTTCCGGATCATGCGTAAGGCTCTGGATGAAGTGGGGGATGAAGTAGGAAGGTATATCCGCTTGTGCAATTACTGCTCGGGTCTCTGTATGCCTGAAATAGCCGTTATGGGAGCTTTTGAAGGTATGGATGTCATGCTGAACGATGCCCTGTACGGGATATTGTTCAGGGATATTAATATGCAACGTACTTTGATTGACCAGTATTTTTCAAGGATAATCAACGGCTTTGCCGGTGTGATCATCAACACGGGCGAAGACAATTACCTGACAACGGCAGATGCTTTTGAAGAAGCACACACGGTCCTGGCCTCGGATTTTATCAATGAGCAATTGGCCCTGATCGCCGGTCTTCCGGAGGAACAGATGGGCCTTGGACATGCTTTCGAGATGGACCCGGAGCTGGAAAATGCTTTTCTCTTTGAACTGGCACAGGCCTGGATGTTGCGTGAGATTTTTCCGAAAGCGCCCCTGAAATACATGCCTCCCACAAAATTCATGACCGGGAATATTTTCAGGGGTCATATACAGGATGCCCTGTTTAATATTGCCGGAATATGGACAAACCAGGGAATCCAGCTTCTGGGAATGCCTACAGAGGCCATTCACACACCATTTATGAGTGACAGGTACCTTTCCATAGAGAACGCCCGTTACATTTTCACCAGTTTCAGAAATATTGGCGACGAGGTGGAATTCAAACAGGACGGTATTATTCGTAGAAGAGCCGCCAGGGTATTGGCAGATGCCTGCGACCTGCTTGAAAAGATGAAAGAAGAAGGCCTTTTTACGGCTTTGGAAAAGGGCTATTTTGCCAATGTCCGCAGACCTAAGGAAGGAGGGAAGGGTCTGGACGGGGTTACCAGGAAATCCGCTGTCTATTTTAACCCCTATATTGAATTGTTAAAAGGAAAGAAATAATTATGAGTGGAGGATTGTATTCAACAGAAGTTCAGGATTTTGACAAAACACTGGACCCGGAAAAAGTAAAACCCTACGGGGATACAATGAACGACGGCAAGGTACAATTAAGCTTTACGTTGCCCGTACCGGCCGGTCCCGAGGCCATTGAAGCCGCCAAACAATTATTGCGAAGTATGGGAATGGACAATCCGCAGGTGGTTTTTACCAGGGAACTGACCCCGGGATTTACGTTTTTCAATTGCTACGGCAACCTGCAGCATACGGTAAATTTTAAAGGCATCCACGTCCCTAAAGTGGAAAGTACCGTAATGGATATGCACCAGGTGGATGATTACATAAGGGAACACATAGGACGTAAACTGGTTATGGTGGGTGCCAGTACCGGTACCGATGCACACACTGTTGGAATTGATGCCATTATCAATATGAAAGGCTATGCAGGCCATTACGGGCTGGAACGCTACGAAATGATAGAGGCTTACAACCTGGGATCCCAGGTAACAAACGAAGAGCTTATAGCCAAAGCAATTGAACTCAAAGCCGATGCGATCCTGGTATCACAAACGGTAACACAGAAAGACATCCACGTGAAAAATTGTACCGAATTCATTGAAATGTCCGAGGCCGAAGGCATCCGGGACCGCATGATCCTGGTGTGCGGGGGTCCGCGCATCTCTCACGAACTGGCAAGGGAAATTGGGTTTGACGCCGGATTTGGCGTCAATACCTATGCAGATGACCTTGCTTCCTACGTAGCGCAGGAGTATGTAAAAAGAAACAATAAATAATAAAATAATCAATCAAATACGTAACAAATCATGGACAAGAATCAAATCAGGGAAACCATTGCCCGTCGTGCGGCAAAAGAATTAAAAGACGGAGACGTTGTTAACCTGGGAATAGGACTGCCTACACAGGTACTTAAATACCTGCCTGCCGATGTGAAAGTAATCATGCAATCCGAAAACGGTTGCCTGGGAATGGGAAATCCGCCCGCACCCGGTCAGGAAGATCCGGATCTGATAGATGCCGGTGGCGGCCCCATAACCTTGAAAAATGGGGCTTCCTGTTTTGATTCGTCCATTTCTTTTTCAATTATCCGGGGCGGCCATGTAGATGTGACCATCCTTGGATCGCTCCAGGTAGATGAAAAAGGAAACATAGCCAATTGGTGCATACCGGGCAAAAAAACACCCGGAATGGGAGGGGCCATGGACCTGGTAACAGGGGCCAAAAAAGTATTGGTTACTATGGAACACACGGCCAAGGGAAATCATAAAATATTGGAAGAATGTACATTGCCATTAACGGCTGCCGGCCAGGTAGATCGTATTATAACCGAAATGGGAGTTATGGATGTTACTCAGGAAGGGTTGGTTTTACAGGAGATCAATTCCGAATTCACACTTGAACAGGTGCAGGAGGCTACAGGGTGCAAACTCATTGTGTCAAACGATCTAAAAGAAATGTAATTAATATAAAATCAATTTATTATGGAAAAAGTGTATATCATTGCAGCCAAACGTACAGCTATCGGTAAGATGTTGGGATCATTAACAGGTGTCAGCCCGGCAGATTTGGCGACAGTTGTGATCAAAAACATTCTGGAAGAAACCCGTTTGGATCCTTCCCTGATAGATGAGGTGATCGTAGGAAATATTCTGATGGCAGGACAAAAACAGGGAATTGCGCGTCAGGCTTCAATTAATGCAGGAATTCCTGATTCTGTTCCTGCTTACGGGGTCAACATGATCTGCGGGAGCGGTATGAAATCTATAATAAACGGATACGAATCCATCCTGTGCGGCCACGCACGAATCATTCTGGCAGGCGGCGTGGAAAACATGTCTTCGGCCGGCTTTGTTTTACAGGGAGTCAGGGAAGGTATAAAAATGGGCGATTTTAAGGCTGTTGACCATATGGTTACAGACGGTCTGACCGATGCTTTCGGGAATTACCATATGGGGATCACTGCTGAAAATATTGCCGAAAAATACAATATAACACGGGAAGAGCAGGATGCCTTTGCTTTTGCCTCCCAGCAAAAAGCTATCAGTGCCATTGACGGGGGCAGATTCAAAGACGAGATCGTACCTGTTCAAATCAAACGCAAGAAAGAGCTGGTGGATTTCGATACCGACGAATACCCCAACAGGAATACCACTCTGGAAAAAATGGGCACCCTGCGTCCCGCATTCAAAAAAGACGGAACCGTAACAGCTGGAAATTCCTCAGGGATCAACGATGGAGCATCCTTTGTATTGCTGGCTTCGGAGCAGGCCGTAAACGAATTGGGTCTCAAACCCATGGCACAGATCATAGCTACAGGACAAGGCGGAGTCGATCCTGCCTATATGGGAATGGGGCCGGTTCCTGCCGTGGACAAAGCCCTCAAACGTGCCGGAATGTCCCTGCTCCAAATGGACCTGGTTGAACTAAACGAGGCATTTGCCGCCCAGTCCCTGGGAGTTATGCATGAATTGCAGCAACAGCAGGGAGTGGACCGTGAATGGTTCAATGCACATTGTAACGTGAACGGCGGGGCCATTGCACTGGGTCATCCCATAGGTGCTTCCGGCAACCGCATAACCGTAACCCTGCTTTATGAAATGAAAAAACGAGGTTCCACGTACGGACTGGCCTCTTTATGTATAGGAGGAGGAATGGGTACGGCCCTGATCCTCAGAAACCTGCAATAATTCTGAAATTTACAGGGTTTTTTATTCAAAAAAAATACATATTTTTAACCGTATTAAAAAAAAATACTGGTTATGAAAACTCATTATCTGGAATACATCCACAACAGTATAGTTAATGCCTGGGATATGCCTGCGCTTACTAACTATAAGAAGAATTCCTACACGTATGGCGAAATGGCGAACAAGATCGCCCGTTACCATATCCTGTTTGAGAAAATGGGATTAAAAAAAGGTGATAAAGTTGCTTTGTGCGGTCCCAACAGTGCCGAATGGGGTATTGCTTTCATGGCGGCCACCTCATACGAAGCGGTGGCTGTACCGTTGCTGAACGATTTCCTTCCCGACAGTATTATGACGTTGACCGATCACTCGGAATCACGCATCTTCTTTGTAAGCCGCGAGATATGGGACAAAACGGACATTGCCCGCATGCCCCTTCTGGAGCTGGTTGTTGTGTTGGAAGATTGGCAGATAGCGTATGTTAAAGACCAGGCCGTAAAGGAAGCGGACGATAATATGGATGCCTTGTTTCACGAAAAGTATCCCGACGGATTTGGCCCGGATAATGTCAATTATCCTACGGACAATTTTGATGACCTGGCCCTGATCAATTACACATCAGGTACAACAAGTGCTCCAAAGGGAGTCATGCTAACTTACCGGAACATCAGCTCGAACATTCAATTTGGCTTGAGTGAACTGCCCAACGGCCCGGGTGACAATATCGTTTCCATGCTGCCCATGGCTCACATGTACGGGATGGCCTTTGAATACATCTACCAGTTGGCAGGAGGCACTCAGGTCTTTTTCCTCGGCAAGGTTCCTTCGCCCAAGGTTCTTCTGGATGCCCTGGCCACCGTGCAGCCATACATGCTGATCACCGTGCCCCTGGTCATTGAAAAAATATTCAAAAGCTCGGTGTTCCCCACCATCCGTAAACCCATCGTCAAATCCATCATGAAGGTCCCCGGGCTGGCTTCCGTGATCCATAAGCAAATACGGAAAAAATTGCTGCACGCTTTCGGAGGCAAGATCAGGTCAATAGTCATTGGCGGAGCGGCCATAAACCAGGAAGTGGAAGACCTTATGAAGACCATCAAATTTCCTTACACGGTAGGGTACGGGATGACCGAGTGTGCCCCGTTGCTGTCTTATGAAGACACCCAGAAATTCGTTAAAGGATCCTGCGGGAAACCCGTCCACAGAATGTCTTTGAGAGTAGATTCAGACGATCCTCACACCATAGTGGGAGAATTGCAGGCACGTGGAGACAACGTGATGATAGGGTATTACAAGAATCCGGAAGCTACGGCTGCCGCTTTTACCAAAGACGGATGGCTCCGTACCGGAGATCTGGGACTTATAGACAAGAATAACAACATTTTTATCAAAGGCCGCAGCAAAAACCTGATCATCGGGGCAAACGGACAGAATATTTATCCCGAGGAAATTGAAGACAAATTGAACAACCAGCCTTATGTGGTAGAGTCTATTGTAGTGGAAAGGGACAAAAAACTGGTGGCATTGGTATTTCCCGATTACGACCGGGTTTCCCAGGAATCACTGGATGACATGAACCTGGCCCAGCTGATGGAAGAAAACCGTATGCGGTTAAATATGTTGCTGCCGGTATTCAGCCGGATACATAAAATTGAATTGCAGCCGGAAGCTTTTGAAAAGACCCCCAAACGTAGTATCAAACGTTTCCTTTATAAGTAGCTGACTGTTTCATAGAGAAAACGCATCCGCAATAATTTTGACGATACAATTCGTGTTTTTTTGAGATTTCAACGGAACGGCCAAAACCGTTCCGTTTTTTAAAATCTGAAGGGAGGTAAGTCAACCCTTCGTAATTACGTGCCAGTTCTTCGCCTAAACGGTTGATCAACAATGCGTTCTTGTGAGGACTCACGGTCAGGGTAGTGCAAAAATGGGAGTATCCGTTTTCCCGGGCATAACGGGCTGTTTCTTCCAGTCTCAGGCGAAAACAAATTTCACAGCGGCGACCTCCTTCAGGTTCGTTCTCATACCCTTTGACAGCTTCCAGGAAAACATCCGGGCGAAATGCTCCTTCCTCAAAGCCAACTTTGGAACCGAAAACTTCCAGGGCGTACCTTTTTGCCTCATCCCTTCTCAGGATATATTCCCGTTCAGGAGCAATGTTGGGATTGAAGAAAAAAACGGTAACATCGTATTCCGGGAACAAACGTTCCAGGGCAGTTGTCGAACACGGTCCGCAACAGACATGAAGCAGCAATTTTTTACGGTCGTTTTTCATAGATATATTGTACAAATATAAAGGTTTTCCATGAATTTAATTACTTTTGTATACCCTAACAAACCCGTCTATGAAATCACCAATAAATAAAGGCATTCTGATTGTTTTGGCAGTGATCCTGATGCTCACTTCCTGCCGTTCAAAGAACAGAAATTACCAGTCTGTGGCAGGTGAAGTAAAAGTTGAGGTAATTACCCTAACCGAATCCATGACCTGCTCCGAAAGAGAATACATTGGGGTGGTGGAAGAATCTAACAGCGTTATGCTCAGTTTTCCCACTCCCGGAAAGATTAAAAATGTATACGTACGGGAAGGCCAAACCGTTGTGGAAGGGCAGCTTCTGGCCGAAACGGATCCCGCAACGCTGGAGAATATGTATGCCACAGCCGCAGCCACTTTGCACCAGGCAGAGGATGCTTACCAAAGGTTGCAACAGCTCTACGAATCGAACAGCCTCCCTGAAATACAATTCATTGAAATACAGACCAAACTGGAACAGGCCCGCGCCTCGGAAAGAATTGCCGCCAAATCCCTTGCCGAGACAAAGCTTCATGCGCCCCAGCGGGGTGTGGTGGGGGAGCGTATGATGGAGCCGGGCATGAACGTTCTTCCTGACCAACCGGTGCTGACCCTGCTCAATACACACAAACCGCTCATTAAAGTAGCCATTCCCGAAAACGAAATATTCGATACCCGCACCGGTCAGACGGCACGCATTACTGTGGGAGCCCTCCGGAACGCGCAATTATCCGGAAAGATCGTGGAAAAGGGTGTCCGTGCACATCCCCTGTCCCACAGTTACGATGTGAAGATTGCTCCGGACCAGGATCCGGGCGGTCTGCTGCCCGGGATGGTGTGTAAAGTCTTTATCGCGAACATAACAGGGGAAAACAGCCTGGTACTTCCTGTAAATGCCGTGATGCCTTTGGAATTCGGTAAAGGTCATTTTGTATGGGTTGTTGATCAGGATAACAAAGTGGAAAGAAGAAGTGTGGAAGTGGGAGAGATCGTTTCCCGGGGCGTAACCATCCTGAAGGGTGTAGTTCCCGGGGACCGCATAGTGATCTCCGGCTTTGACAGGATCAGTGATAACATTAAGGTAACCGTGGTCAATGAGTAACAAGAGAAAAGGCGTTGTTGAATGGACAATGCACAATCACAAAATCGTTCTTCTGCTGGTTGCTTTCCTTGTGGGACTGGGCATTTATGCATTGCCCAATATGCCAAAAAAGGAATACCCGGACTTTACTATACGTAATGCACTGGTCCTGGGGATTTACCCGGGAGCTTCTTCTGAACAGGTAGAGGAAGAGTTGACCGTTCCTCTTGAAAGGCACCTTTTGAGTTATAAGGAAGTTGACAGGGAAAATACATATTCTCTGACCCGGGACGGTATGGTCTATTTTGTTATGGACCTGGTCGATTCTGAAAAAAATCCCCGGGATTTTTATGCCAACCTGCGTCTGAACCTGGACGATTTGAGGGTGCAGCTTCCCCCGGGCGTCTTGCCTCTGATGGTCATCAGCGAATTCGGAGAAACCTCGGCCATCCTGATCACCCTGGAAAGTGATTCCAAAACTTATACCCAGCTGGCTAAGATAATGGATGTTCTGGAAGGCCGTCTGCGCACGTTACCAATAGTTGCCAATCTGAAACGGTACGGTCAACAGGAGGAGCAGATAAGTATATACCTGGACAAAGAAAAACTGGCTGCTTATGCCCTGAATACGCAACAGATAATGATCCAGCTGTTTGCCGGAGGGCTAATCACTTCATCGGGCAGTATTACATCCATGGGGGATGTGGTCCCCATTCATCTGAACAACGCCTATACCAGTGAACAGGAGATCCTGGAGCAACCCGTTTATTTTGACGGGTCAGGCAATGTGCTGCGTGTTAAGGATATAGGGAAAATAGTCAGGGAATACCCTGACCCCATGAGTTACATAACCAATAATGGCAAAAAATGCCTCCTTTTGTCCATGGAAATGAGCAAAGGGTTCAATATGGTGGAGCTGGGAAAACAGGTAGATCAGATCCTGAAAGATTTTGAAACGGAACTCTCTCCGGATGTAAGTGTGTTCCGGATTGCAGATCAGCCCAAAGTTGTCTTGGATTCGGTATATTCGTTCCTCAAGGAAATGTTGACGGCTATCCTGGCGGTTATTGCCGTTATGATCGTGATGCTGCCCCTGAGGGTGGCATCGGTGGCAGCAACGGCCATCCCTATAACAATATTCATTTCCATAGGGATTATGTATGTCATCGGATTTGAGATCAATACCGTGACACTGGCTTCCCTTCTGGTCGTTTTGGGTATGGTGGTGGATGACAGCATTGTGGTCATAGACAATTACATGACCTTCCTGGATCACGGGATGAGCCGGTGGAAAGCTTCCATAAAAGCCGCCAGTTCCTATTTCCGCTCCGTCTTTTCAGCAACATTGGCCATAAGTATTACTTTTTTCCCGTTCTATTTCACATTTCCCGAAAACTTTGTGGAATTTATCTTTATGGCACCGTGGGCCATATCCATTTCCCTGATGGTTTCTTTGGCTATTGCAATGCTTTATATTCCGTATTTCCAATATTTCACCATTCGGAAAGGATTGAAGCAGGTGGTGGAGAAACAGCGGCAGAAAAGCAAAAGAGGAATATCCATCCTGGAAATGTTCGGGGTCTTCTATGAAAAAACCTTACGAAAGGCATTTGCCCACCCGGTATGGGTCATAGTGGTCATAATCCTGTTCCTGGTTCTGCCTTTTTTTGTATATATGCAATTGCCAAAACGCCTGATGCCTATGGCAGACAGGAACCAGTTTGTGGTAGAGATATACCTGCCTTTCGGATCAGCACTTGAAGAAACGGAAAAGGTCTCGGATTCCCTGCGTAATATGATACAAACGGATGAGCGGGTCCTGGCCGTTACTTCTTTCATCGGTACCAGTGCGCCCAGGTTCCAGGCTTCCTATACGCCCCAGGTACCCGGATCGCATTTTGCGCAGTTCATTGTAAACACTCCGTCTTCCAAGGTAACCGAAACCCTTGTAGCTGAGTACCAAAAAAAATACATTCACTATTTTCCGGGAACGTATGTTCGCGTCAAGCAACTGGATTACTCCATGCTGGCACCCAACGAGGTAGAGGTAAGACTGATAGGGGAAGACAAACAGGCATTGATGCACCTGGGAGATTCGTTGGCCTTAGTGTTGAGAGAGATACCTTATATTGCCAGCGTACGCTCTGATTTTGGAGGAATGCAATACGGTGTTGATGTACAGGTAGATGCAACTAAAGCGTCAAGGGTAGGGATTAATCCCGGCTACCTGTCGCTCAATCTTGCCTCCAGGTACTCCGGGGTTCCGGTAACCTCGGTGCTGACCGACGGCAAGACCGTTCCGGTGGTTATCCGTACGCAAGAAAACGGACAGTCTCCGGATATAGCAAGCCTGGGTGATGAATACGTACAGGGTATGATCCCCGGTGTTAGTGTACCTCTCAGACAGATAGCAGACCTGGAACCCGAATGGAATATCTCTCAAATAGTAAGAAGAAACGGATATCCTACGCTGACACTGATGATGGACCTGAACTACGGTAAAATATCAACGGATGTCTTTGATCAGGTCAAGGAGGTTATGGATAACACAACCATGCCGGAAGGGATAGGTTACCAGTACGGAGGCACTTACCATGCAGACAAATCATTGATGCCCAGTATCCTGCAGGGAGTAGCCATAGCTGTATTTCTGATATTCCTTATCCTGTTGTTCCATTTTAAAAAAGTATCCCTGGCTTTCTTGGTAATGGGATCAACCACTTTAAGCATTTTAGGCGCCCTTGTTGGAACCTGGATACTGGGTCTGCCTGTAAGTATGACCACATTCCTGGGGGTGGTGACCCTGATAGGACTGGTGGTCCGCAACGGGATCATAATGTTCGATTATGCCGAGTTGTTGCGTGCAGAGGGATCGTCTGTTAAAGAAGCGGCTTTCAGGGCAGGATGCAGGCGTATACGACCCATTTTCCAAACATCATCGTCTACTGCCGTAGCGGTTATTCCCATGCTGATAGTTAATGATTCACTATGGGCACCCATGGCGGCTACCATTTGTTTCGGCATCATTACCTCTATGTTCTTTGTTTCTGTATTTATGCCGGTAATTTACTGGCTGTTATACCGGAAACAAGATAAAGCCCGGTCTATTAGCGAACCTGAAAAACTGACGTTGTAATGAAGAAGATCTTTTATTTGGTATTTGCTTTCGCTCTTTTGGCTGTCAAACCGCTGGCCTCACAACCTTATACATTACAGGATTGCAGGCAAATGGCCCTTGAAAACAATGCCCGGATACAAGACATGAAATTGGGAGAGCAGATATCACTCCAAATGAAAAAACAGGCTTTGACCTATTTTTTTCCAAATGTATCTGCTTTCGGGATGGGCTTTCAGGCAAGCAACCCCATGATGTCCATTGACATGGGAATGCTGGGAAGCATGGAACTGCTCAAAGACGGTATTTTGGTAAGTGCCACGGCCATTCAACCGGTATTCATGGGAGGAAAGATCCTGTATTCCACAAAACTGGCCAATTTGGGTATCCTTTCCAGTGAACTCTTTACACAAAGAACAGTGGACGAGGTTCTGGAGAAAACAGAAGAGTATTACTGGCTTCTGTATTCTTTAACAGAGAAACGTAAAACCGTCTCTCTAATGAAAAACGTATTGGATTCCGTGGAAAAAGACGTTCAACAGGCTTACAATGCAGGAATCCTTGGAAGGAATGAAGTGCTGAAAGTAAAATTGCAGAAGAACACCCTCACTACCAAAAATGTGGAGTTGGAAAACGGTATATATCTAACGACCATGGCATTGGCACGTGAGATAGGGTTGTCCGTGGATTCATTGGACAACTTTGAAATCAGTTCTCCTTCTGACCTTGTCTTTGCCGATCCATTGGAATTTTATGTAGAACCCGCTTCAGTCATAGATCAGCGGACCGAATACCGTTTGCTGGATATGGGGGTGCGTGCGGCTGAATTGCAAAAAAAGATAGAAAGGGCAGGTTATCTGCCTAAGTTAGGTGTTGGTGCGATGTACTATTATGAAAATCTGCTGGACAAAGACAACTGGAACGGAGCTATAATGGCGGCTGTGCAAGTTCCCATATCTGATTGGGCAAGAGGTTCTTTTGCGATCCGGCAGAAAAAACTGGAAGAAGACAGGGCCCGTATTCAGAAAGAAGACGGAAGGCAGCAATTGCTTATGCAGATCCGCCAGGCGTGGGGCTCATTCATAGAATCATATCAAAAATTGCTATTAGCGGAGCTCGCTGTGGAAGAATCGGAAGAAAATGCAAGGTTGAATGAGGATTATTTCAAAGCAGGCACGGTCAGCCTGACCGAATTGCTGGCTGCCAGGGGATTTCTTCAGGAGAGTTACGATAAGAAAACCGACGCTGTAAAAGATTACCAGATAGCCAAAAGCCATTACCTCCAGGTTACTGGACGATGAGATTCTTTCGTTATCTTACCACGAAATCGGTTGAAGTCTTGAACGCATTCCCTTTGCGATCCATTCCTTCTATTACTACACAGAATGTACCTCTTGTTTCGGAAGTAATTGCTTTCAGGGTGATTGTCTCGTTTGCGTCCACTTCCACAATGGGCTCCCAGTAAAGTGTGTGACGTAAATCGGGAAGCCGACTATCTGCAGGTACTACAGCCAGGGAACGGGGGTTTTGGACTCCCTGAAAATCCTGAATACGCATGGATTCATCCAGTTCAAGATCCGGAAAATCTCCTTTGTAGGTTCTAATAAACACAATGCCGTTATAATAGATGGGGCCAAACGCGTATTTATCTGTATAGATTAGAATTTCCTGTACAAGATTGGGATCGTAGGCAAAAACCTTTTCATGGTCACTCACCGGTATTCCGTCCACTAGTACCAGGGGCGGGGTAGGGTCATCCATATAATAGGCTACTCCCTGAGCATCTCTTAGACGTACCTGGAGCCACCTTGTCCCGTTTATGGTACGAAAGCGGGCTTCCTTGATAAATTCTATCATAACTTCACCCATGGTAGGAAAACGTGTATATTCATCAAGTTTATATACAATTCCGGCGTTTTCAAAAAGCAAATTGGATTCCGGCTTATGTTCCTTTATCAGGGTATCGAGCTGGAAAGCCCTTGCAATCTGGATCCCCATGTTTCTTTCAATCAAAACGTCCGTTTGTTTCTTGTCTAAGATCAGCTCAGGAATATAACTGACTCCTGGATTTGTATAAACAGAATCCAGTACAAGATGGTATTTTTCCTGTTCAAATGAAGGAACGTAACTTACCAGGATTCCGTCACCGTATAGATTGGATGTAAAAAATCTGACTTGTCCGGTTTCCCTTATTTCACCGGAGTAATATTGGATCTCACTTCCGGCGATAGAAATATACGAACCGTAATGATCCACCTCAGATATTGGTTCATTGTTTTCATCTACAACATGTCCCCTGATTATTTCACCCGTATAATCCACCTTCCATAAAGAGAAAGGAGCCGTATCTTCTTTTAGGGTACTGTCAACATAATCAATTATTGAACGGTTTTGGTAGTAGTTCAACTCGTCTTTGCGGTATACGGAAATACTCAGGGAAACCTGATCGGGTATAGCACTCTGTAGCATTATGGTGACCTGGTCACCAGGAGAATATGTTTTCCTGTCTGTCCTGAGTATAAAACCTCTTGAATTCTCTTCTTGTTTTTCTTCAAGATAATCCCTTTCTGTATAAGTTTCTGTAAACGTTTTCACGTTGTCCGAACGCAGCGACGTCCCGGGATTGTATATCGTTACAAACTTGGAAAAAAAATTCAGATCGCTTTCCGAATTCATGTATCGGGTATAAGCACATAAACGGTATATGCCTGTAGGTACAGATAATGGCAGATTGATCATTCCATTGCCCCTTCCATCGGCAAGGGCAATTTTAAACTGGGAGACAGTCCCGGACAGATTCTGGATTTCCAAATAAGCAACAGCGCTCACAGGAGAGGGGATGCCTGATACTGCATCATAACAGAAAGCAGAAACCCACAGTTGTTCGCCGGCCAGGTAACATTCTTTGTCTGTACTGACATAAAGACGTTCATGAAGCATATCTGACTGTGCTAACAGAAAAGAGAATGGGAGGAATAATATCAGCGCTGTAAAGATCCGTTTCATAATTATTTATTCAAAACCAAGGCCATTCAACGGGCCAGAAAGATGGAACAGAAGGTTGACCTCCTTTACTACGACAATCAATGCAACGTGTTAAATTCCAAGAACTTACCTTTGTCATAGGGTCAATCATATAAGGAGAATAACCTTCTTGCAGAAGGTTTAGCATAGTTAACACCGTAGCATCCGGAGGAACCAATGTGTCTTGGGGCATAGCCTCACGGGGATATCCGGGAAGTCCTATGCAATCTATGAACAATCTTTTTCTCACAGAGTTACATACAGTGACAAAGCCAATAGCCCGTTTTGACTGGTCTGTTACACAATGGATGTTCCCGCTAATTTCATTGGGTTGAGGAGAAAAGAGATTCCCAATATTATAGGAATTCTTTTTCATATTTTCCATATATGTGTAAGCCTCGCTGTCCAATACGGTCTGAACAACTTCGATGGTATAATGCTGTGTTATCCGTATATCACGGAAATTTATGGAATGTAGCTCATAATCCACTATCTTGTCTTCTGAAAGTGAAGATGTCTCAACCAGAAGGATTTCTGAAGATTCCCGGCTGTCCCAACAACGATACATCCAAGGCCTGTTATTTTTTGTTTCTTTAACCTCTTTTACATCAAAATAGCAATAGGAAGGCAATTGTGATACATAGTCCCATGTTTCATTATATCGCCAGTTGTAATATTTTGAAAGGCCGTTCTGATCATGGGAATTGACAAAAATTTTGATTTTCTCTTCAAGAGTATCAATCTTGTAATGCAACTCCATGCTGCTACTGCTAGTGGACTTTTTGAAATCTGTTTCATATGTATGTCCGTCCATGGATTCAACAACCAACTTGAATTCATCTTGAAGGTCCGGATTTTGTGAAGAAAAGTCAAACAGGTACTCTCCCTCGGCTGTCTTAGTTTCAGGCATGTATTTCCTGCCTTCTTTGTCGGTAACATATACGTTGGCGTTCCTTTCAAATTTTATGGCCTTCTGACCGTACTGATAGGAGCTAATTGGTGCACTACGCGTAATCTTTATGGTGAAAGGACCGGTAAGAGATATATTTCCCTCTACCACAATAATATCATCCAGATTAAGCAATTCTTCAGGTTCATAAGGAATGATACAAGAAACGGCCAAAAGTGCCGGAAATACTATACATAATATATTGATTAAGTATTTCATGGGCATTAAAATCTAATATTATAAGTAATGTAAGGGATGGGGCAACCAAATATGGAAAGCATGTAAGAATTCACGGTGTTTCCTTCAGTACGGAAGAAAACGGAATAAGGATTTTTTCTTCCCGTAACATTATATACTCCTATAGTTATGGAGCTATGTGTAAGTAAAGTGAGTTTATGGGACGGTTCTATGTTAAAGGATACGTCCATGCGGAAATAATCAGGAATGCGATGGGCATTCCTGTCTCCGTATAAAAGACGCCATCCACCGGCATAATAATATGTTCCTACCGGCATGGTTATAGGTCTTCCTGTACTATAGTCAAGATTAACCGATAGGCTGAAACGATGTGTGAATTTGAAGTTACCTACCAGTTTCAAGTCGTGTGGTTTGTCATAAGGCGCAGAGTACCAATCTCCCCCGTTAATTGGATCGATAACCTTGGGGTCATTTTGGCTTAATTGAGTACGTGAATAGGTATAAGACAGCCATCCGTTCAGTCTTCCCAGTGTCCGTTTGAGCATAACCTCTACACCATAGGCCCTGCCTTGTGTTTCAATAACGTCAGTTTCTATATGGTGATTCATCAGCAAACGGGCATAGGAAGCGTAATCCAGGTACCTGTCCATGTTTTTGTAATAGCCCTCCAGGGAAAGCTCTAACGTGTTGTTCATTAGGTTTTTGTAGAAACCTAAAGCGACTTGCCAGCCCTTTTGCGGTTTAATATTTGCATCAGACAGTTTCCATATGTCAGTAGGAGATATGACTGTGGTATTGGAAAGCATATGTATGTTCTGACGCATATTGTTGAAACCTGCTTTTAAGGAAAAATCATTTGTAAAGGCATAACGCATGGAAAGCCTGAATTCAGGAGCGTGGTAGGGGGCCACCATTCTGCCTTTAGCTAATGACAGGCTATCGGTTATTGTCTCAACTGATCGGGGTTTTTCAGTGTCATAAAGGTAATAATCCTTTGGGCCTAAAGCGGAATAATAACCGTAGCGAATGCCCATTTCCACAGACAGAGAAGGAGAGATGTCCCAAGTATCGCTTAGGTAAACGGCTGTTTCAACAGCTTGTTCTCTTTGCAGTTTGTCTGGAACAACAAGAGACCTTTCATCAAACGGCTGGTAACTGCCGGGATCCAGAAAATAATAAAATGCGTTGAGTCCGAAATTCAGTTTGTGCTTGCTGTTCAGACGTGTGGTAAAATCGGCCTTAAGACTGGTCTGTTGAAGAGTAAATGCCATGTCGTAACCCATGGATGCATTGGTCGTATCCTGTGTATGGTAATTGTATTTATCATAGGCTACAGAGAGCACCATATTTGTGTTATCCGAAAGAATGCTCCGGTAACGAACAGAGGTGTTTATGTTTTGGTAGCGATAAGATATTTCCGGGTCAAAAGAAAACTTGTCACGAGAGAAATACCCGTTAATAAATAGATGGTTGCTGTTATTGAAACGGTGCGATATACCGGCGTTGAGATCATAAAAATTGGCGGATCCGTCGTTGTATCCGCTTTCTTGCGGAATAAGTCCCATTAACCAGTCCGAATAGGTTGTACGTCCAGATAAAAGAACAGATGTTTTATCTTTTATAATTGGTCCTTCAAGTGTAAGCTTGGTAGTAAGTAATCCAATCCCTGCCGAACCGGTAAACCGGTTTTTGTTGCCTTCCCTGGCATTAATTTCAAGTACGGAAGATATTCTTCCACCGTAACGAGCGGGAACCGAACTTTTATACAATTCAAGGCTGCTGATCACATCGTTATTGAACAGTGAGAAAAGCCCAAATAGATGCGATGAATTGTAAATGGTACTCTGGTTATAAAGTATCAGGTTTTGATCTGTTGCTCCTCCGCGGACATTGAATCCTCCGGCTGCTTCTCCCACTGATTTAACCCCGGGTAAAGTTAAAACAGCTTTAATCACATCGGCTTCTCCAAAAACTGTTGGTATATGTCGTATCCGGTCAGCTCTGACTCGTTCCAATCCCAGGCTTACATTGCGTACATTTTCCATTTTTTCTGCAGATATTACAATACCCTGTAATGAAAACACTTCTTCGACAATATTGATATCCATCGAACTATCAGAAAAAACACGTAAGTAACGGTGTGAATCTTTGTATCCCAATCCCTGGATCATGATTGTATTGTATCCCCGGGGGAGGGTGAGGGAATAAAATCCGTAAGTATCTGACATGGCAAAATGCACTTTGTTTTCTGACATCACGGTAATACCTGATATCGGTTCACCAGTCAGGTGATCTCTTATATAACCTGTCAGACGTACGTTGCCTCCCTTCTCAGATAACAATGGATCTCCCAGTGTATAAAGCCGATTTTCCGAATCAGCCGACTGTTTTTCTTCTGCTGCCAATAAAGACAATTCATTTTCTTTATGATATCCGTTCTCCAGTGAATCCAGGTAGAAAGCTTCATGCAGGTCCCACTTTGGTGTCCCCTTTACTATAATCCATTTGTTCTTTCCAAGCGGATTGAGCGAAAAACCGTTTTTTTGCAATACATTTTGTAATGATTCCAGCACTTTATCCTGTGAAGTATGTAAAGAGATTAACAGCGTATCGGTTTGTGAAGGTGCATAATAAAAACGATGAGATGTGCGATCTTCCAGTGTATTGACAAGAGAATCAATAGTGACGTAACGCAGATTGTAAGTGTCTTGGGCAGCGGCTGAAAAGCCAAGAAACAGGGTGGTCAGAGACAACCAGATATATTTATTCATCAATACTCTGCGTTTCATTATTCTTCTTTTTCATAAACAGCAGCGCAAGAAGTAAACGTAGCCTCTCTTTTATCTTTTCCAAATCCCAATTTGTGTTTTCTTATATGACGGTTCAGTTCCTTGCGTTTGTCAACCAGAACCTTCATCAAAGAAGACCTTCTTTTTACAGGGTGGAATATCCCGTTCTGAACAATATAATAGTAAATGTCCTCTTCAAATACGTGTGAAAAACTCATTTCGTTCACCGAAGTTGAAGCATTCATTCTTTTCAGAGTCCGTTTCAGGACGCTGATCTTCTTTCCGGAGAACAATATCTGGTAATAACCTTCCTGAGGTACTCCGGGGCATTTTTCTTTGACCAAGTGAACAAATTCCATTTGGTCCAGCGTAAACGATTCCACATGATCCTTAAGCAGAACAGAACTTGAATTATACTGGGGCATTCTAATGTACAATTCTTCGGAATGTGCGTTCAAGTTCAAAGCAAGGTCAACATAACGTTTTCCGTTGTATACCAAGTTTCCTCTGTAAAAGGTGTCAGATTCCAGATAATAGGTGCCTTTGTGCCGCATTAGGTATTGAGGTGGGAGTTTTCCATTGAATAACGGTGAAAAACCACTGCTTTGTTCCATATAATACCTAACCACAGAAGTGTGATCTTGTGCTTGAATTGATTTATATGGGCCTGTGAAAAAAAAGAAAAACAGGATTACAAATACGGAACAGGTTCGGGTCATCGTTGTTTTTAGTTACAGTCGGCAAAAATAGCAAAAAGATTGTACCTTTGTTAGCTAAATCAAAAAACTAACCCTTTTTTTCATGAAACGTATAGATTGTTTTATTCCGGCGGCAGATCAGAACCAGATAGCTGTTACGCTGGCACACCTGAAACCGTTGTCCATTATTAACCGGATATACTTACTAAGTACAGACCCCGGGGTGGACTTGTCCCATACCGGACTTGAAGTGATACCGGTTGACAATCTTTCCTCTTCTTCAACTGTTGCAAAGATCGCAGAAAGGTCTGCTTCTGATTTCACACTTATCTATACCAAATACACCACACTGGAACCCGGTTATTTTGCCCTGGAACGTATGGTACGTCTTGGAGACGACACGCAGGCAGGGATGTTGTATGCAGATCATTACCAGATAATTAACGGACAACGTAGGAAAATGCCCCTGATTGAATGCCAGGAGGGGGCTTTACGCGATGATTTTAATTTCGGGTCGGTGCTCCTCTACAACACGGCCATCCTGAAAAAGGCTGCAGCTCAAACCAAGATATCGTATCCTTATGCCGGTCAATACAATTTGCGGCTTACTGTAAGCAGAATGGCTCCTTTGGTACATATCAACGAGGTTTTATATACAGAGATTGAAACCGATACCCGTAAATCGGGAGAAAAGCTGTTCGATTACGTAGATCCCAAAAACAGGGACGTCCAGATAGATATGGAAAAAGCCTGTACCGAACACCTGAAAGCTGTAGGAGCTTATTTGCCTCCCGTCTTTACCCCGGTAGACCTGAACCGGGAAACGTTTGAATACGAGGCCACGGTCATGATACCGGTATTCAACCGGGAACGTACCATAGAAGATGCCGTCAGATCGGCACTCTCACAGGAGCCCGGTTTTAAATTCAATGTCATAGCCGTTAATCATCACAGTACAGACAATACCCTGAACATTCTGAAAAAATTTGAAAACGATCCGCGCCTGATAGTCATCACCCCGGAACGTAAAGATCTGTTCGTGGGGGGATTGTGGAATACGGCGCTGCATCATCCAAAATGCGGGAAATTCCTGGTACAGCTGGATAGTGATGATGTCTACTCCGGACCGGACTCATTGGAAAAGATCGTCAAGGCTTTTTACGAGCAGCAGTGCGGTATGATCATAGGAACTTACCGGATGACTGATTTCCAGATGAACACGCTGCCTCCGGGCATCATTGATCACCGGGAATGGACTCCCGAAAACGGCCGGAACAATGCACTCAGGATTAATGGACTGGGTGCGCCAAGGGCGTTCTATGCACCCATTTTACGGGAGATTCTGCTGCCCAACACCAATTACGGGGAAGATTACGGCCTGGGCCTGAATTTCTCCAGGAAATACCAAATAGGTCGTATTTACGATGTAGTCTACAATTGCCGCCGTTGGGAAGGCAATTCCGATGCGGCACTGGAACCGGAAAAAGTCAATGCGAATAACCTTTATAAAGACAGGCTAAGAACATGGGAATTACAAGCCAGAAAACAATTGAAGTAGGGATCCTGAGGGCTCCGTCCGTTTCTTTTACCCTGGAAGGCGACTTCGGGAATTTTTCAGGAGATTTCACTGCATTTGCTGAAAACGGGAAAATCCTTTTTCAAGACAAAACAGAAGACAAATTCGTTTTCCGGCCCGATGATCCCGGATCGTCTTTTGTCTTGAAGGATGTGGTAATCGGTATTGATTTTCACTGGGAACGAAAGGAAGATCAGCGTTTCAGGGGATCCCTGGTACTGATCCCGGAAGAAGGCATGGTACGTGCCGTGAACGTCCTTCCTGTGGAAGATTACCTGATCAGTGTGATAGCCTCTGAAATGAGTGCCACCAGCACTCCGGAATACCTGAAAGCACATGCGGTTATATCACGCAGCTGGTTGCTTTCACAAATCGAAAAAAGAAGAGGTATCGAGCAACAGAAAAAAGAATACAGGAGCGAAGTCAGAACCGATACAGAGTGGATCAAATGGTGGGATCGAGAAGACCACACTTTGTTTGATGTTTGTGCCGATGACCATTGCCAGCGTTACCAGGGTATAACCAGACCTTCTCAATCCCTGGACAACGTTACAGGTGCCGTTATGAAAACGGCCGGCGAAGTACTCACTTTCGACGGCAACATCTGTGATGCACGGTTTTCTAAATGTTGCGGCGGTTTTATGGAAAAGTTCTCAACTTCATGGGAACCGGAAGATCCCCCTTATTTGCAGGGAAAATACGATGGAGAGGCGTTTCCCCCGGAAGTTCCCTTTCCCGATCTTTCCGATCCCGTTCAGGCCGAGATATGGATCCGCAGCCAGCCTCCCGCTTTCTGCAATACCGGCGACCAGGAAATTCTTTCCCAGGTCCTGAATGCTTACGACAGGGAAACCACTGGTTTTTACCGTTGGGAAGTGACTTTCACGGCAGAAGAACTTACGGATCTGATCAAAAGACGCATTGGCGTTGATTTTGGACTGGTGCAAGAACTTATTCCTGTGGAAAGAGGCACCTCGGGCAGGATCTCCCGCCTGAAGATCGTGGGCACAAAACAAACGCTTGTAATAGGGAAAGACCTCCTTATCAGGAAGGCTCTTTCCGAATCCCATCTGTATTCCTCGGCTTTCATTCCCGTCAAACGTGAAGGCATTTTTACCCTTTACGGAGCCGGCTGGGGCCACGGAGTGGGTCTTTGCCAGATAGGAGGCGCCGTTATGGCAGCCAAGGGGTATGCTTATAAAGAAATATTGCAACATTATTACCCGGGTTCCCGGATCCAAAAGATTTATTGATGGACGTACCTTCTCCCGTTAAAAAAAGAAATGCCTGGTCGTGGATCCCCACGTTGTATTTTGCCCAGGGTCTGCCTTACGTCACCGTAATGACTATAGCCGTGATCATGTACAAACGGCTGGGATTGTCAAACACAGATATTGCTCTTTATACCAGTTGGTTATATTTACCCTGGGTGATCAAACCCCTGTGGAGCCCGTTTGTTGATCTGATCAAAACCAAAAGGCTCTGGGTAGTCCTGATGCAAAGTTTCATTGCAGTAGGTTTTGCCGGTGTGGCTTTCTTCATTCCAACGACTTTTTACGTTCAGGTAACACTGGCTTTTTTCTGGCTCATGGCCTTCAGTTCCGCAACCCACGATATAGCCGCCGACGGATTTTATATGCTGGCCTTGTCACAGGGAGAACAATCTTTCTTTGTGGGCATCAGGAATACGTTTTACCGCTTTGCCACTATTTTCGGACAGGGTATCCTGGTTATGTTTGCCGGGCTGATGGAGGAAGGCAAAATATTCCCGTCTGTTGGCGGGAACATCCCTTTGGCATGGAGCCTGTCGTTCTACCTGCTGGCTGCGTTGTTCCTGATCCTGACACTGTACCATAAATTTGTTCTTCCCAGGCCGGTGAGCGATGTATCCCGCGAAAGCATCACGCCTGTAGGGCTTTTAAAAGACTTTTTCCTCACTTTCGGTTCCTTCTTCAAAAAGAAAGACCTGGGACTGGTATTCTTTTTCATATTGACCTACCGGTTGGGGGAATCCCAGCTGGTCAAAATCGCTTCCCCGTTCTTACTGGACACTCCGCAGGCGGGAGGATTGGAATTGCCAACCGCAACTGTAGGTATGGTTTACGGTACAATAGGTGTAATCGCTTTGTTGTTAGGGGGTATTATTGGAGGTATAGCTGTCTCGCGGGGTGGTTTGAAAAAATGGATCCTTCCCATGGCTTTGGCCATCAACTTGCCGGATCTGCTGTACGTATTTATGGCAGCTACTATGCCACAAAACGTATGGGTAGTGATCGTTTCGGTGGCTTTTGAACAACTCGGGTACGGATTTGGATTTACCGCCTTTATGTTGTACCTGATCTACGTAGCCAACGGAGAACACAAGACATCTCATTATGCCATTGGTACAGGGTTTATGGCATTGGGGATGATGTTGCCCGGGATGGCAGCCGGAGCCATACAGGAAGCCCTGGGATACGAAAAATTCTTCTGGTTTGTCTGCCTGTGTACATTACCCGGGATATTTGCCTCCATACTGGTAAGCAGGAAACTGCCTGCCGATTACGGAAAAAAATAACTAATCCTAATAATTATGAAAACTATACTTCAGGGTACATTGGCAATGATGCTGATGCTGCTGTCTGTTTCCTGCCGGTCGGGGGAAACGGAATTCAAAACAGGTATTGAAGTTCTTAAGGAGTCCAATTTTGCCTGCCTGCAGGGGAAACGGGTTGGGCTTATTACCAATCCCACGGGAGTGGATAATTCGCTCAAATCTACCATAGATATTTTACATGAAGCCCCGGGCGTTAACCTGGTGGCCCTTTACGGTCCCGAACACGGGGTACGTGGAGACGTTCACGCCGGGGATCACATTGAGACCCAGAACGACCCGGTAACAGGGATCCCCGTTTATTCCCTTTACGGGAGCACCCGCAAACCCACACCGGAAATGTTACAGAACATTGATGTGCTGGTATACGATATCCAGGATATCGGGTCCCGTTCCTTCACCTATATTTCCACCATGGGACTGGCAATGGAAGCCTGTGCGGAATTGGGTATTGAATTTGTGGTACTGGACAGGCCCAATCCCATTGGAGGACTGAAAGTGGAAGGTTGTTACGTGGAAGACGGGTGCTTCACTTTCGTGAGTCAGTTCAGGATACCTTACGTTTACGGTTTGACTTGCGGTGAATTGGCCCTGTTGCTTAACGGGGAACGCATGCTGGGATCGGGTGCCCGTCCCGGGGAAAGTGCTCAGTGTAAACTTCATGTTGTTCTCATGGAAGGATGGACAAGGGATATGTTTTACGACCGGACAGGTTTGCAATGGATCGCCTCTTCTCCGCACATACCACAGGCCATAACAGCGTTCTTTTACCCGTTAAGCGGTATCGCCGGGGATCTTAGTGCTGTTTCCATAGGAGTCGGTTACACACTTCCATTCCAGTTGTTTGCTCCGGTAGACAGCACCATCAACCCGGAAGAACTGGCCCGGGCCATGAATGCCCTGGAACTGCCCGGCCTGCATTTCAGACCCATTTATTTCCGGCCTTTTTACAGCCGGGGACAGGGAACCACACTCACGGGAGTTCAGGTGCACATTACCGATCCTGCAACTGCACCCCTGACCGATGTGAATTTTTATATCATCCAGGAAATGCATAAACTGGACCCGGGCATTGAATTCAACCTGGAACGGATCACCAGGGTCTGCGGCAGTCCTTTTATAACAGAAAAATTTTCAGAACGTTACCTGTTCGAAGACATCCGGGATTACTGGTACAAAGATGTGGAAGCATTCCGCAGCCTGTCAGCCCGGTACTACCTGTATTGATATGACCTCACATGAAAAGGTATCTTTGCCTGTTGCTGTTTTTACTGGTTTTCTCCTGTGAAAAAAAACCGGATCCTCCCGGTCCGGAACCTGAAGAGGAAGAAGTTTTTATTCCTGCCGCACGTATTGAAGGCCGCGTTGCCTTGTCCTACGTAACGTATTACAGCAGCGGGATACCGGATCCTTCTCTTTTAACGCACATTTGTTATGCCTTTGCCGAGTTGTACGTGGTCAACGGGCAATACCGTGCATTTCGCCTGCAGGGAGATGAGTCCCGCTTTGCAGACGTTGCGGCCCTGAAAAAATCGCATCCGGATTTGAAAATATTGATCGCTTTCACGCATACCGTATCCAACAAGGACAACGCACAGGGAGGCGGTTTTTCCGCCCTGAGCAGCTCGGAAGAAGGCCGGAAGGCATTTGCCCTGGATTGCCTGGAATTTCTGCAGCAATGGGGGATCGACGGCGTGGACATTGGCTGGGAATTTCCCGGCATCTCCTGGAGCGGACATGCCTGCGACCCGCTGGCCGACACACAAAATCACGTGCTTTTGATGCAGCAGCTACGCGAAACACTCGGCAAAGATTACCTGATCACTTTTCCGGGGTACGTTATGGACGTGAAGCACAAAAACGGGGAAAGCCGGTACATTGATCTGGCAGCTGTTGAACCTTACGTGGATTTTGTGAACGTGATGACGTACGATATGGATGCGGCGCCGCACCACCACTCGGCATTGAATGATTCGCGCGCCTATTGGGATTGCGCACGTACCCTGAATGCCTATAAGGCAGCCGGGTTCCCGGTTTCAAAAATGGTGCTTGGCATTCCTTTTTACGGGCGCATATCCTTCGCTTCCAGTCCCTCGGCATTGACATACAGGCAGATAAACAACCTGGATCCATCGTTATATAACAAAGACAACTGGGATCCCACGGCTTCCGTTCCTTACGTGACAAGGATCAGTACAGGGGCCTTTTATTGCGGATACGACAATGCCGCAAGCATTGCCATTAAAGGATCCTGGCTGTTGTCGCAGGGCATGAAAGGCATGATGTGCTGGATGTATCACGGGGACGATGCCGGCGGTACGCTCAGGAAGGCCATGTGGAATGCGGTCATGCAGCCTGCCTCTTAGAGGCGTTGTCAAACTTTTTCTGTATTTTTGTACTATGAAACAACTTGAATCTCTGTTTAAATCCTATACAGGTTTTGCCGCCAGATCCGTAACCGAACTGCCTTCATCGGGTAGTAACCGGCGCTATTTCAGAATGGAAGGGGAAAAAGAGACCCTCATTGGCACAATAGGTACGTGTAAGGAAGAAAACAAGGCTTTTATTGCCATTGCGGAACATTTTTTTCAGCAAGGCCTGCCCGTTCCGCGTGTTTATTGTCACAGCCGCGATTATTCCTGTTACCTGCAGCAGGATCTGGGAGACATCACCCTGTATAATTCCGTTGAAAACGGAAGGGAACGCGGAAACTACGATGCTCGTGAAAAAGAGTTGTTATTCAAGGTTATTGAGGCACTTCCGTCTATACAGTTCAAGGGAGCCGAAGGGTTGGATTTCGGGGTTTGTTATCCGCAACCGGAGTTTGATGAACGGATGATCTCTTTTGATCTTAATTATTTCAAATACTGTTTTTTAAAGGCTACCGGACTGGAATTCAGCGAGGTGAAATTGGAAGATGATTTCAGGGAAATGTCCCGGATCCTGTTGCGTAACGCTTCGGAGACCTTCTTATACCGGGATTTCCAGGCCAGGAACGTGATGTTGGTAGACGGGAACCCTTACTTTATTGATTTTCAGGGAGGAAGAAAAGGTCCAATCTATTACGACGTAGCTTCATTCATATGGCAGGCAAAAGCCAATTATTCCGAAGAACTGAAAGAGGAAATGCTGGCCCGGTACCTGCAGGCACTCAGAGAGTATTTTCCGGTAGATGAAAAATATTTCAATAAGCAATTGCGTCATTTTGTGCTTTTCCGAACCCTCCAGGTGTTGGGCGCATACGGGTTCCGGGGCTATTTTGAGAAAAAGCCACATTTTCTGCAAAGCGTACCTTATGCCATAGACAATCTGCGCAAATTATTGAAAGAACCTTTTACCGAATATCCTTACCTCTCGGCCCTGCTGGAAGAATTGACTGAAATGAGGCAATATTCAGATATGGACCGGGAGCGTAAACTTCAGATCACCGTTTGCAGTTTTGCCTACAAAAAGGGTATCCCCAACGATCAGAGCGGTAACGGCGGGGGGTACGTATTTGACTGCCGCGGACTGGAAAATCCGGGGAAATTTGAGCATTACCGCCATTTTACGGGTGAAGATCCGCAGGTGATCCGTTTTATGGAAGAAGATGGTGGAGTGCAAGGGTTCCTGGATCATGCCTATTCACTTATGGATACCCATGTTCAACGATACATTGAAAGAAAATTCTCTCACCTGATGTGTTGCTTCGGATGTACCGGAGGGCAACACCGTTCGGTCTACTGTGCCCGTCATATGGCTGAATACCTGGCCAAGAAATACGACGTCATGGTACGTTTATACCACCGTGAGTTGGAATTGGAAACAGATCTTTAAATATTCTGCTTATGCAGGCCATGATCCTTGCTGCGGGTCTGGGTACCCGTTTGCACCCCATTACAGATAAAATACCTAAAGCCCTTGTACCCCTGCCGATCGAAGGGGGTGGTGAAAAGCCCCTCCTGGAGATCCAGCTGGAAAAAATGAGGCAGTACGGCATTACAAGGGTCGTGGTCAATGTACATCATTTTGCCGGGCAGGTAAAAGCATTTATCAGCGATTACCTGGAAAACAACGATTTTCCTATGCGCATATGCATTTCCGATGAAAGTGACCTCTTACTGGATACAGGAGGGGCTATCCGAAAAGCGCGGTCCTTGTTCAATCCTGCAGAGCCTGTATTGATACATAATGTGGATATATTGTCCCATCTGGATCTGGCCGGATTTTTCAGGCAGCACAATCCTGCTTTGCACCTGGCAACTTTGCCCGTAAGCAAAAGGGAAACTTCCAGGCAATTGCTCTTTGACAGGCAATGGAACCTGGCAGGGTGGATCAATAGGAAGGACGGCCGGACAAAATGGGTTGAAGGCCATTCGCCTGATGAAGAATACCATATGAGGGCTTTTACAGGAATTCATATGGTATCTCCCCGTATCCTGGAGTTGATGGATCAGTGGCCGGATGTTTTTTCCGTAATTGATTTTTATTTATGGGCTGCTTCAAAAGGAGTGGTTCGCGGAGTGGATATCCCGGAACTGCAGATCACGGACATCGGTAAACCCGGAACGTTGCGAAATACAGTTATATGAAATACGATTTTAACACCATTATTGACAGATCAGGAACCGATACGGTTAAGTTGGGAAAACTGAAAGCACTTTTCGGCAGGGAAGACCTCCTTCCGTTGTGGGTGGCCGATATGGATTTTGAAACACCGGATTTTATTCGTAAAGCACTGGAGGAAAGACTTAAACATCCGGTTTACGGGTATACTTACCCTCCCGCTGATTTCTGGCAATCCATAATTGACTGGCTCAAATACCTGCACGGATGGGAAATAGAAAAGGAATGGCTTACTTTTATTCCCGGGATAGTCAAGGGGATAGGTCTGGCTATGCATCATTTTACGGGGAAAGGAGATTCCGTTATCATCCAACCGCCCGTTTACCACCCGTTCCGGTTGGTTACCGAAAGGAACGGCAGGGTAGTGGTGAACAATCAATTGTTATGGGACGGAACACGTTATAGTATGGATTTCAATCAATTGGAAGATATACTGAAACGAAGGAGGTGTCCTATGCTGATTTTGTCCAACCCTCATAATCCCGGCGGTACTGTATGGGACAGGGAAACTTTAACCACGCTGGCCGCTTTGTGTTATAAATACCATGTTACCGTAATATCGGATGAAATACATGCAGATATGGCACTTTTCGGGAACAAACACATTCCTTTTACTACAGTATCCAGGGAAGCCGAGCAGATAGGTATCGTCTTTAATGCACCTTCAAAAACGTTCAATATGGCCGGATTGGTCAGTTCTTATGCCGTTATTCCTAATCCGCAACTCCGCAAAGGTTTTTACGATTTCTTGTATGCCAACGAATTGAACGAAGCCCCTTTTGTTGCTACTGTTGCCACGAAGGCTGCTTATACACAAGGAAATCAATGGAGGGAACAGATGCTTGAATACATAGAGAATAATATCAATTATGTGACAGGGGAAATTCCCCGTCTGATTCCCGGGATCAAAGCATCGGCACCCCAGGCTTCATTCCTGGTATGGCTTGACTGCAGAGGGTTAAAAGAGGCAGGTATTCGTGATATTCCGGGATTTTTTACCGATGCCGGTCTGGCGCTGAATGACGGGGCCATGTTTGGCCCTGGAGGAGAAGGATTTATGCGACTGAATGTGGCTTGTCCGCGTTCCGTCCTGGAGAAAGCCGTGGAACTTTTGTACAGTCATTTCAGGAATATTACTTCCTGATCATTTGATACAAATTGATCTTTTCCCATATCCTTTCCGGGATCATCTTCCAGACAAAAACCAATAAACGGTAACGCCAATCAATGATCAGGTGCCTTTTGCCTTTGAGTAGTCCCCGGACGATCTTTCGGGCAACGTAAGGCGTTTCCATACACATGGGATACTTATGGTGTAAAAACGCCGTTCTCACAAAACCGGGCCGGATGTCTGTTATGCGTATATTGAAATTCCGGTTTTCTGACAATTGTGCCAATGCAGATAGGTATGTCATCTGAAAACGTTTGGAAGAGGAATAAGCGGCATTTATGCCCATTCCCCTTGTTCCTGCCACAGATGTGACCGCGGCAACGTGCCCGTGTCCCTGGTCCCTGAAATAATGAAATGTAAAATTGATTAGCCGGACAAATCCCGTGACATTGGTACTGAGGGTGATCATTTGCTGTTCCGTGTCCAGGTCCGGGTTAAGCATTCCGTATCCTGAACTATGAATATACAGATCCATGCCTCCGGTTTTGGATATCAATGAAGCCAGGCGATCAGGGGCATCTTCCCGGGTTACATCCAGCACTTCATATTCAAATGATCCGGGATACGTTTCCTTTAATTCTTTGAGAAGCGCTTCCCGCCTGCCGGCAATCCCAACTTTCCAGCCTTGGGCTGCCAGTATCCGTGCCATCTCTTCTCCTATTCCGGATGTCGCTCCTGTTATGATAGCACGTTTCATAATCATTTTATTGGATTCTCTTTTTTTTCCTTAACAAGCCGTAGCCTATACGCTTGTTGTTGCGTCTTTCTCTGATCTCTTCCAGTGTTTGCTTGTCTCCCCGGACCGGCATATCGTGTTTGGAAGCATCAGACAGAAATTTCCATGCATACTCAGAGGCTATAATGGCATCTTCAACTTGTGGTAATGCAGGATCCAGTTTTCCTGACAAAACCGATTGGGCAAACAGATGGGATAAAATGTCCAGGTTCTTATCTCCGAAAGGCTTTTTGATGACCCGGGTCCGGGTGATCCCGTGCAATTCAACGGTAGCAGTGACAAAATCGTGATGCATACGGGCAATGCCCTTTGTTCCTATCAGATCTACATACCCGTTGTGGGTAAGGTCTTTTGCCAGTTGTCCGTATACGTGTCCCTGTGTCACGTCAAAAACGATACCGTTTTGAAAGGTTCCGTGTGCCTGGAGCCACCAGGGTTCCTTATAATCCCACATCCGGATAGCCTGTGCATTCCATGTTTTAAATTCACTTTGTGCGTACCAGCGTGCAATGTCTACATAATGCATTCCGCAATCGTGAAAGAGCGGTCCTTCAGCCCAGTGACCTTCACCGGGAGCCAGGCCGGGAGTCATATGGCACACCCTGACTATGGCCAGATCACCAATTTCCCCGGTAGCAATAAAATCTTTAATGGTTTTGTGGTACCAGGCCGTCCTCAAAGGCAGGTTCACAGTGATCATGATCCGGGAATCCCTGATTTTTTCCAGGACGGCTTTTTCTTCTTCAATATTGGATCCCAGCGGTTTTTCTGTGATCACGTGCTTGGATTGTTCCACCGCCTTATAAATATGCTGCTTCCGTGAGTCCGCCAGGGTTGCCAGTACTACAACTTCTATTTCGGGGTCTTCAAAAACCCGGTTTTCATCATCAGTCAACAGGGTTCCTTCGGGAGACAGGTTAGCAGCAATGGCCAGGGCATCGGGATCGGTGTCGCATACAGCGCGTATTTCCCATTGATGACTTTTGATCATCTGGTTCAGGTACATCTCTCCCATACGGCCAAAGCCTATGATACCTGCTTTAATTTTGCGGTGTGAGGGCATATGTTACGGATCGGTTCAACAAAGCAACAAAGGTATGAGTCTTTTTAAATTCTGACAAGACATTTTTTAGCAGATTCTTGTCACAGACAGACTTATCTTCCATATTCCGTGCCAAAAGATGGTTCCTGAGGCGGAAAAGACCTTCATGGGGAGAATCCGCCGGGTAACCCCGGGGAACCCTTTTCAGGGCTTCATCGTAATCAATGATCCATCCATCCGCCTTACCAACGGATTCCAGGTAGGGTTTGGCATCAAAAAGGATATCGTCCCGTACGCTTTTCAAAACATCAGACGATGGATGCCACAGTCCGCTTGCCATAAAATAATTGGATGATGTGTGTTTTGGGCGCGGTTCCAGGTGAAAATAATAGCCTGCATACCCGGATTTTTTACCTCCGGGACAGATGTAAGCCCCCATATGTGTTTTATAAGGGGTCTTATCCGGTGAAAACCGGAGATCCCTGTAAATAAGGTAGGTACAATCTTTTACTGTCAGGTGTACAATCTCCTTATGGAAAGAAGCGATCCCGTCAATGAGTTGTTCTGTAAATGAATGAAACACTTCCAGCGCATTCAGGTATTGATCTTTATGGGAGTCAAACCATTCTTTGTTGTTGTTCAAACTCAGTTCTGCCAGAAAATCAACAACCTGTTTCATAGTTTTTTGTATTTTTAACAAATATAAAGATTTGCATTATGAACAGGAGATTCTTTTTGCTTTTGTTGTTATTCTTTTTGCATCCTTCTTTTTCATTTTCCCGGGAAATTCAGCAGTCAGACAGCCTGACTTCACTTCAGAAAGATTCACTAACATTTGCTGAAGCACCATGGGATACAAAACTCCTACATTTTGGAGGCATCATTTTGAGGCAATGTGCTTTTTCGGACAGTTCTCTTTTTAACTCAAATCAATACGTTTCCGTATTAACGGTCCGTAATAATTTCCGTTTTGACATTGTGGCAGATACAACATTGGTGCTGACCAGGGATTTTGTAGCATATGCAGATGCACTTGCCGGTATCAATGGATCCTTTTTTGCCTGGGATGCCCCCTGGAAATCCGTCAATTATTTACGTGTAGATTACAACGAGCTGGCACCAAACAGATTAAATGATGAAGGGTTAAGGTCTTACCACCAATCAGGATGCCTTGTTGTATCAGAAAAAGGCCGGTTATCCGTTCACAAGGTTCCGGATACGCTGATGACCCAAAGTCAGACAAATGGATGGGAGCAGACGCTGACAGGAGAAGATGTTTTATCTTCCGGTCCGGTTTTACGTATCCGGGGACAGGATGAACCGTTGTTAACCAACAATTTCAATATGGCACGTCATCCGCGTACAGCCGTTGGTATCAGAAAGGGGGGCAGGGTAATTCTTGTAGTGGTTGACGGAAGGGCACGGGAGGCTGCCGGAATGACCATGGAGGAATTGCAGCATATTATGAGATGGCTTAGGTCGTGGGACGCCATAAACCTGGACGGGGGAGGATCTTCCACCATGTGTGTAAGAAAAAATCTCACGCACCCTGTACAAACAGTGAATCATCCTTCAGACAACAGGTTGTTTGATCATCAGGGAGACAGAAAGGTGGCCAATGCACTTATTGTGCAATGATCAACGGATCACTTCCACCAGTTTGTAACATTCAGTAGATGAAAAACCCCATTTGTAACCTCGTACTATCAGATCCCCGTCTTTGTTAAAAAAGAAAACGCCTTTGCTGGCTGTTATTCCGAAATTGGGATGGTACATATAGGGAGCTATCCATTTTCCGTCTTCGTAAACAATGCCACTGCTGTAAATCATTCCAAGTAAAGGTCTTTCCCGCAGGTTTCTATCAGGATTCCTGAAATCTTTGGGATTCGCTTCACTTTCTGACTCCGGCACCCAGGTGATACGGGCCAGGTAGGTTCCGTCTTCGGCTTTTTCAAAACGTGTTCTTCCGGGTTCTCTTTGGGACTGCCATATATATCCCAGGATCTTATCTTCGGGTGTAACGGTAACGTTTTCATCCAGTGTGTCAAGGGGTAGAACAATTTCAGATGGATGCACCGGATCTTTTGAATAATCAACGGGTTGTGTGAAAAAATGAATGATGTTTCCTATGCTTGAACGTTCGGTGTGGGATTTTTGTTCATCCTGTGCCTGTGTGGGTTGGATAGAAAAAAAAGTGAAAAGTGGTAAGATGATTGCCGGTAAAATAAAATGTTTCACGTTAGGTTTCATGATACGGATTTTATTTTGTTTTTTACAGGATTAGCGTATATATTCCTGAGCATAAGGGTCATGGAAGTAAGTATGTCCTGATCATCGTGGGGGAGCAATAATTCCCTCTGTTCCAGGATTTTCAGGTCATCCGGTGTGTAATGTTTCCGGAAATCCTGTTTTCCTGTAACAAGATCAAAAGCCGCATAATTTGTTCCATAAAGCCTGTAGCCACTGTATATACGTTTATCAACCAAAGCGGCTGTTTTTTTTAACAACGCCGGAGGGGAAAGATGCGCATAAGGTGCAAGATCTTTTTCTGTTATCGGAGGACAGAGGGTAATATGGACCCTGCCTTTGTATTGTGTGATCCCTGTAACGATGCTTACCAGGTCTTCCCCGGGAGCTTTTACGTAGGAGCCTTCCTCTTTTTTATGCCAGGATTCCTTGACTTTCAATATGTCACAAGGTTCAATCTCGTATGAAACGGCAACAGGGGTGATATTCAGGGCAGACAGGGATTTGATGATATCTTTTCCGCCACTGAGTGAAAGCATTTTTAAAAGTCCGGGATCCGTCTTGTCAATACCGTTTTTACTTCTTCCGTCGTGTTGCGCGATCCATAAAGAAATACCCCGGGTGATCCTATCCCGCATATAGTCAGACAGGTGACGGGAATTTTTCACCAATTGCCGAATATTTTCGGATTTCCGGAACACTTTAAACATTTTGTTGGATTTGCCTACGTCCAGGAGGATAGGGGATTCCATCAGGTTGCTGCCGAAAGATATCTCGCTGGTAGCTATATTCAGATCGTGAAGTATCAGCTGCTGAAGTGTGGCATCCAACATAATGTCTCTGTGGTTGGAGATATAAAGTGTGCCAATATCCGGACGGAGGTTTGATTCTCCTTCCCAGGATAATCCGTTTGTGGTCTTTTCAATGATACTCATAATTGCAGGGTACATCACCAGTTCCTGCATTTCATTGTTTGTCTCTACTGTACGCAATATGTTACGTAATTCTTCTGCAGGACGGTCCGGAAACAACCAGGCACTGATCTGATCCAGTAGCGGGTTTGCTGCCAAACGTTGCATTGCCGGAGGGATTTCCGAATCGTAATATGGCCGTATGTCATCGAATTGTTTATCCCGGGTTGTTTTCACGTTGATCCATAAGTTTTACTGCTTTACGCATATTTTCATTGTATACTTGCGCTTTAAGCTCAGGATCCGGTACAACTTCCACTTCCGGTGCAACGCGAACTTTGGCTCTGAATTTATCTTTGACTCCCTTGCAGATGTCCTCCGGAATCTCCGGATGCCCTTCTTTCAGGGATATTCTCACATGTACATCGTCCGTGCCCAGGTCGTTGTTGCGCAAGATTACCTGGTAGCAGCTAATATATGGAATATCTTCCAATACATCAAAAAGGGAAGGGGGATATAAGGTGGTTCCTTTGAATTTTATCATTTGGTTTTTACGTCCAAGCAATGGACTGATCCGCATTGTTTTGCGTCCGCACTCGCAGGGTTCGTAGTGGAAGCGTGCCAGGTCTCCTGTACGGAAACGCAGCAGGGGCATACCTTCCAGCTTCAGGTTCGTGATTACCAGTTCGCCGGGTTCTCCCATAGGTACCACCCGGTCTTTCTCATCAACCAGCTCACAAATCACCAGTTCGGGAAGGTGGTGGCCCCCTTTACCGAATGGACATTCGCAGAACGTGGCCCCCAGTTCGGTAGAAGCATACGTGGATATAAGCTGAATATCCCATTTTTCACGAATGTGTTTTCCCAGAATATTCAGCGAGAAATCCTGGTTTCGCAGGTTTTCTCCAATGCACACTGCTTTTTTGACACTGGAATTGCGGTAATCGATCCCGTGTTCTTCGGCGTATTCAATAAGCCTCAAAATAAACGAAGGAACGCAGATAATGGTATTGGGCTTCATCCTCAGGATAGTATCCCATTGCAATTCCGGAATGCCGTTGCCTACCCGGATGATACCGGCTCCCAGGCTCCGGATCCCTAAAAAATAAGCCAAACCTGCCACAAAACGTTTGTCCATGGTGGTCATCAGCTGTACAATATCTCCGGGCTTTGTTCCGGCACATTCAAAAGAAACCTTTTCGTTAAATGCCAATCTGTCCAGATCCCTGTCCGTTAATGCGTAGGTGGCCGGATCGCTCAATGTTCCCGAGGTGGTCACGTAATCGATCAATTGATCTTTGGGTACACACAGAAAATCCTCGTTGAACAGCTGCAGATCGCTTTTTAGTGTAAAAGGAATGTACTGTAGGTCTTCCAGTGTTCTGATCTTCCTGATATCAATGCCTTCACGCTGAAACATCTTTTTATAAAAAGGGGATCTTTCATTGAAATAGGATAATTCCCGCCTTAGCAGGTTTTCCTGGAACAGTTTGATCTCACCGGTAGATGTAAATTTGATATCCATATCCTTGCGTATTAGTGGATTATTTCTTCATCAAGCCACAAGAGGAATTCCTGCATCCAAAGACCGGCCGTCCCGAATCCATGCCCTCCTTCATCATATATCAACAAACGATAGGGGATCTGTTTTTCTTTAAGAACCGCTCCGTAACGAATTGTGTTTTCCGGATCTACGACCGGGTCATCCATACAGGTCATCAGGAATACCGGGGGCATATCGTCCCGAACGTTTTCCTCCAGTGAAAGTGTTTTCCGTAAAGTTACCGGATGGTTTGCCGCAAGCAGATTCCGGCGGGACCTGACATGCGTTATTCCGTCTACCATGGAAACCACGGGGTAGATCATGGCAACAAATGCCGGTCTCAGGTTTACAGAAGGATGCAATCCGTAACGGGCCAGGAAGTTGGTGTCGTAATAGGTCCCCATCCATCCCGCCAGGTGTCCCCCGGCAGAAAACCCCAGCAATCCTACTTTATCCGGGTTGATCCCGAATTCTGAAGCATTCTCTTTTACCAGCATAACAGCCCGTTGGATATCTTCCATCATGGTAGGGTAATTGTACCCGTACATACCTGTACTGTAGCGTAGTACGAATGCTGAAAAACCTTCCTGAACAAGTTTTTCTGCAACCCGGTGTCCTTCGTTGTTGATTCCAAGGTGGTGGTAACTGCCGCCCGGAAGGATGATAATTCCCATTCCTTTGGAATGATCAGCAGTAGGGGCATAATGCCACATCCGAACCCTGCTTTTTTCCCGTATTCCTTCCCAGGGACGGAAGATCTCCTGTGCCTGTAAAGAGACGCTCAGGGTAATAAATAATATTAAAACAAAAGAACGTTTATTCTCCATTAAAAATCAGTTCTTTTATTTCTTCATCCGATAATTGTTTGTATGTCGGATTTATGAATTTTCCGTTTTCCCGGGAAAAATCCACCCGGTAATACTCTTCCGCATAAAATGAAAGCCGTGAGTTCATATCGGGATTGCATTCAATGTAAATCACATCATCAGGGTCCAAACCTTTGGCAGTGCAGATTTGTTCCAGCAGCAATCCTCCGGCGTATGTGACGGATGAGCCCGGGTTTTGATGGTAAATTTCGGTTGCGATCACTATGGTTTTTCCGTTACGGTCCAGGATCCTCAGCCCACATTTTGAAGGAACATCCCATTTGCCTTTAAAATCAAAAATCTCATCAAAATGTTTACTCTGAACTTCCATGATCTTAATTGTTTCCTATTGTACGTTTGACTTCTTTGCCGAATGATTTGTTCATCAGTTTCCTGTCTCGGGGTTTCCACGTTCCGTCTTCCATCTCACGTTTCATCACCCGGGTAAAGAGTTTGGTCATTTTCAATTCCTGGGATTCTTCTTTGTAGAAGGAACTCCAGGCGTAGTCGTACAGTTCCTGTAACTTTTCCGGGGTCACCTGCGCGGGCTGGTAAACTACCTGACCGGCATTGTAATGGTCCCAGTTGTAATCCGTGATCCTGCCCCGGCGCAACATATCGTCGTACGCTTTGGTATGCGGGAAGGGGGTGAGGATGGTAAACTCGGCAAGGTCCAGATCGATCTCCAAAAGGAAATCGATCAGGCGGCGCATGTCGTCCTCGGACTGGTTGTCAAGCCCCAGGAGAATGGTTCCTTCCACGCCAATTCCGTAGTCGTGATAGCGTTTGATCCGTTCTTTTATATAATTGGAAGTATCAAAAACGGCCTGGTATACGTACCAGGCTCCGGCCTGTGCTGCCAGGTCCAGAATTTTGGGATCGTCTTCAATGGTATGGCTGACCCATTTCTTTTTCATAGGGATCATTTCCTTGAACAACTGTATTTCCCATTCTTTGTTCTGAGCCAGTGAGTTATCTACTACAAACAGGCGGTTGTTATCTATGGTGGCGAGTTCTTCTACCACTTTGTCAAACGGACGTGCACGGAAATGACGACCTCCCAGGTAGGATACGGCACAGGGATAACAGTTGAAACGGCATCCGCGCGATGCGTGGAACAAATCTACCATCTGCACTCCTTTGTGGTTGTATAATTCCCTTTTGTACAGATCCCGCCTGGCAGGACCCACCAGTTCAATGGGAGGCAATTGCCCCATGTAATTGTACACTTTTTTCAATTGTCCGTTTTCCCAATCCCTAATGAGCTCTTCCATACGGCCTTCGGCTTCTCCCAGGAACACGGCATCTGCGTGTTCAATGGTTTCTTCTGCGTGGAGCATAGTGGAAATCCCCCCGAAAATAACCTTTTTGCCTCTTTTTCTGAATTCTGCAGCAATTGCCCATCCGCGTCTTACCTGGGTGGATAACATCATGGAAATGGCTACCAGATCACAGGATTCTTCAAAGTCAACAGCTTCTACGTTTTCGTCGGTAAATGATACCTCTACGTGTTCGGGCAGGGCCGCGGCAAAAACCACCGGGCCGTGAGGGGGCAGATTGAATGTAGTTTGGCCTTTGAGCTTCTCCCAACGGGGATATATAAGTTTCAGTTTAATTGTCTTTGCCATAGTAATGGTTTAGTGGTTAAGCGTTTTTTATTTGTTTTATCAAATTGTCAATTCCTGTAATGGCCCCGCAAGTGAGTACGGATCCAATTATTACGCCCATGATCCCGTGGGCATTGATGTTTTGTCCGGCCAGGTAAAGGTTGGGGACTTTGGTCAAATGGGATATGAAGCTTTCTGCGGGAGCGTTTTTGTCGCGCAGAATCCCGTACATGGAACCTTCCAGTGTTCCTGTATAATCCCTGTATGTCAATGGGGTAGAGGTCCAGAAATCTTCAATATGGCTTATGGTTCCCGGGAATTGTTTCTCCAGGTTCAAAAGCATCTGCTGTGCTTTACGTGCTTTGAAATCTTCGTATTCGGCACCTCTTTCTCCCGGGGGGAGATCTTTCCAGGGAGCTACTTCTTTCCAGCCCATACTTTCAAACAGTACAGCACTTCTTACGAATTTCTGGTCCTGCCTGTCACACATGTGCATATAGAAAAAATGCCCGTCCCATACGGATTTTCCGGGGTAATGATAATAGTTGTAATTCAGGTAAGGAACTTTGTCTTCCCTGAATTTAATATAGACCGTGAAATTGGAAAGCGTCTGTTTGATGCCGCGTATCCTTTTTTTGTAGGCTTTACGTATCATGGGTGTGTCCACCATATCCATCAACAGGGCGGGATGAATATCAGAGATCACGTGAGATCCTTCTATGACTTCATTGTTAAGCAGAGTGACCCCGGTAGCTCCGTTATGGTCAAAATTCACTTTGTTCACAGGCATCCCGGTAATGATCTCACCTCCCATTTCACGTATGGAATCGCAAAGCAAGTGGACAATTATATCGCTTCCCCCAACAAAGCGGAAAGCACTTTTATTGTAAAAATCAGTAATCAGCGCATGATAATACAATGGTGTTTTATCTGCCACACCGCCGTATAGGGGCATTATTCCGGCCAGCACGTTCTGCAATTTCTCATCATCGGTCAGCGATCGGATGTATTCGGCCACGCCTATTTGCATATTGGAACTATCCAACCAGTATGGATTCTCCATATTCTTGAAGGAATAGAGGGGAGAACGTTCGGCAATGGCTTCCATACGGCGCATATACAAGCTGATGGAATTCCTTTCCTTTGGGAAATGGCGTGATAAAATATTCGTAAAAGCTTCATTCCCGTTGGCATAAGCGTAACGGTCTCCCAGGTAAGAGACAACGTCGTACCCCGCTTCATCAAGCCGGCTGAGTTCAATCTTGTCTGTAAGGGAAAGGTATTTGAAAAAACGATGCAGCGATTGTCCTTCGTCCATACTGCCAATGTAATGCATCCCGGTCTCAAATTTGACGCCTTTACGCAGAAACGTCTGCAAACACCCTCCCGGTACATCGTGTTTTTCAATGATGGCTGTCTTTAAGCCCTTTTTAGCCAGAATGTATCCGCACACAAGGCCACCCAATCCGCTTCCAATAATTACTACGTCGTATTTGTTATTCATCCCTTTGCGGTTTCTCTGTAAATATGAGGTTTTCCGGAACCCCGCAACAATGGGTTGCCAGGGCTCTTTTTTTCGGGTCTGCAATATACGCTTTTATCCTCAAATTTTTGCGAACAAGTGATGCTGTCAGGGCAAATTCTCCCTGTCCGGCATCTTCCAGGTAATATTCGCCGCTTTCAGGCAGGGCTTCTATCCTTTGGCTGAAATTCCCGTTCGTGCGCATGATCCGCCGCGCTGTTGCCCTGATCTCTTTTCCCTTGTACAGGTAATTGTTCAGCACTTTGTCCGCAAAGTAATGCGCGTTTTCAATACTTGCCGAGAGGGATCCATACTCCCTTATGAAGAGTTTTCGTATGGCTTTGCTCCGATCCCGGTACGTCTCACCGAATGAAAGGTCAGTATGGCGAATCGCAGGCAGAATTTTTACGGTCAAACGTCCTTTTCGCAGCAAAAGATCTTTTTTTGGCAGCACAAATCCGAATCCGTGCAGCAATACCGGTGTGATGTCCAGTTCCAACATCTCGGCAAGATGAAAAGCTCCTTTGTGAAAACGGAGAATGGAACAATCGGCGGAACGCGTTCCTTCCGGGAAGATCATCACCGAATACCCTTTGGCTACACGGTCCCTGATATGATCCAGATGGGTATGCATGTATTCTATGGGCAGGAAATCGGCAAAGCGCAGGATCCCTTTATAAAAAGGGGAATTCCACTCCCTGTTGTTTGTCATTATGATGATCTTTGGGTGGAGCATGATAACGGCCATCAGGTCCAAATGACTTTGGTGATTGGCTACGATTACCGAAGGACGTGAAAAATCGGCGTTTTCCCGGCCTGTAAGCTCCATACCGGCATTGGGAATATGATATGTAACATAATGGCAAATACGCTGCAGGATCTTATGAAAACGCAGTTTATTCCGTTCGTTCCTGCCTCCGAAAACCAACAGGAACCTGCCTGCCAGGCTCAGGTAGATCACTCCCAGCAGGAAAAATGCAAAGGAGACGGTCGAATAGAATAAATTCTTTATTGTAAGCGGCTCGTCCCGGTATTTGCCGCGTTTTGTTACCAGCAACCTGTAAAGGAAAGGAGGAACCACATAAGCTGTTATGACTACCGATACCATACCTATAATGGTGATCTGGGCCAAAGATTGCATGGCCGGATGTTTGGCAAGTATAAGCGATCCTATTCCTGCCAGCATGATCAGTGCAGATAATGCTACCGTATTCTTGTACGTCCCCAGCATTTTTTTGCGGTAGGTATATTCATAGATCATTCCTTCGGTAATGAAAATGGTATAATCATCCCCCAGACCGAATATGAAAGTAGCCAGTATGATATTCACAATATTAAACTGGATATTGAAGAGGCTCATGATCCCAAGGATCCATATCCAGCTTACAGCCAGGGGAGTAAATGCGATCAGACTCAGCTCAATACGACCGAAAGACAGGGTCAGGAACAGGAATACAATGAATCCGCATATGAAAAGCACGTAATCAAAATCGGAAGAAAGCGAAGCGATCATCATCCGGGTAACTGATCCCAGATCAAAAGCAAACGTGTGGTTTCCTGGTTCATTTAGTTCCTGTTCTGTTTGTGAAGCGTTTTCCGGATCAATATGCAGCATGGTGTAAACCATACTTCTTTCGGGGTTTTCCACTATGTAGTTTCCGGCCAGATGAGCCATTATGGGTTCAAATTCGTTTGTTGGAAGGGGACTATATGAACGGGACAATAGCGCTTCCATGCCTGCGAAAGAACCTTCGCGGAATCCTTTTTCGCGTGCAATGCTGTTGAATTGATCCAAAAAGTCTTCTTTACGAGTGTCCCAGAAAGCGTTCCACCGGCCAATCCGTTCTTCCTGTTTGGAGCGGGAAGGCAAAAAATTACCGATTCCCGAGTGATTGTATTCTTCTATCCGGGGTTGTTCGGCTTCATAATGCTCCAGGGCCTGATCCAGTGTAGCTCCTTCGGCCACAAAATACATCACATGCTGCGATCCCTGCGTCTGGTCCAGCAATTTTTCCATGCTGCCGCGCTGTTCCTCTGTCATGTAATTAATGCTCTGCATATCAGCATTGAAAACCGCACCTTTATTGACAATCAGGAAAAAGACAGTCAAGAGCAACAGGCCTCCCGTGATCCATTTGTTCTTTTCAGGGGAAGAATCCGCCAGTTTTCCAAAATGGAATTGCCCGGGACCCGGTTTCCGGGCAGGAGTCATATGAGGAAGGAATATCAGAACAAATAAAATGGTACCCAGAAGCAGGAGGGTGGCAAACAAGCCAAAACTGCGCATGGCAGGTGAGCTAATAAAGAGCAGGCTCAGAAAGGCCCCCATGGTAGTGATGTTGCCCGTTGTCAGCGGAGGGACAATATCCGATAATGTCCGGCGGGGAGTATAACCTTCCCTTATATGTGAAAGAAAATGCAAGGGGTAATTCACTGCTATCCCAACAATAACAGATCCGGCCCCAATGGCAATCAGGGAGAGGGAAGAGGTCAGGATACCGGCCAGGGCAAAAGCAAAGAGCGATCCGGCCAGTACAGAAACGGCAATGAGCAGGATATGCTTAATATTTCTGAAATACAAAGCCAGCAGGATGGCAATAACCACCAAGGCAACCGCAACGGATATCCAGGTATCCTGTCTTATCCTGTTGGCATTGGTAAGGGCTATGTAGGCAGCTCCAAAGGGAGTGGCTTGTATTTCTTGGTTGAATGCGGCTTCTGTTTCTTCAATGGCCCTGTCAATGGCCGCAATGAGTTTCTTGTTATTCCCTGTGTCGGATGTGGGATAGCGGGAATCTATTGTAATGACTGCTTCTGAACCGTCCCTGGAAAAAATGTAATCCGAGTGGACCATAAACCGGTCTTCCATCCGGAATCCCTGCAATTTTTCAAGCATCGGACCCGAGAACAAAAGCGGGTCCTTAAGCAAGGTGTTTTTTAGTACCATACCTGCAGGGGAGAGCAATGTTTCTTTAACTTGTTTCAGGCGGGATTCAATTACCCGGGGCTGAACCAGGGAATCCATGGTCTTATAATCCTCCTCTTCCAGGAAATAAGGCATATTGGAGGTTATAAAATCGCTGATTTCCAACATCATGGAAGGATCAATGCGCCAAATCATATTCCCTATGTGTTCCCGGGCCGGTTCCTGTTGCAACAACCCGCCCAGGTGATCGGCCGCATCCATCAACAAGTCTTTTTCAGGTACCTCTCCGGGTGCTGCCATTGATATGTTGATGATGATCTTGCTGGCTCCTCCTATGTTTCGGTAGGCGTAGTCAATGCGATCATGTTCTTTGTCAGAGGTTAGAAAACCTGATATATCCTCATTAAAATCCAACAACAGAAGACCTCCTGCTGAAAGTGCTATGCAGCAGGCAAGCAAGATGTACAGTGATTTGGTATGCTTGCGGAAGTAATCGAATATTTTCAGGAACGTTTGAACCATGATCTGAAAAGCATTGAAGGATAACCGTAAAATAATGCGGAAATGGTCAGGATGGTGTTGAGTAAACTTATTCGAAAGAAATCTTTTCCTTTACGAAAATGGGTAACCCTTTCGCCGGCCGGTGCATAAAAAACCCTGATGGGTAAGGGTATTATCGCGACCCGTTTCCAGGCCAGTCTGACCAGTATTTCCAGCTCTGTTTCGTAACGGGTCGTGTACAAGTGCATTTTCTTCATCCGGTACAGGGGATACAGTCTGAACCCTGTCTGGGTATCGGGAAGCTTTCTGAAAGTCTGCAATGCGAACCAAAAATTGGAAAAGCGGTTGGCAAATGTATTTTTCCTGGGCATATTCTCCTGTTTAAGCATGCGGCTTCCTACTATCACGGCTCCGGGATTCTTTTCAAGAGCTTCCAGAAAGCGTGGTATTTCAGAAGGATAATGCTGCCCGTCGGCATCCAGGGTGATGGCATAACGATACCCCCTTGCCAATGCAAAAGAAAAGGCACGTTTGAGTGCGTAACCTTTTCCCTTGTTTTCACTGTACGAGATGATCTCAGGCTTATAGGCCATGCTTCTGAGCAATTCCACGGTGTCGTCTGTGGAACCGTCGTTTACCACTATCAAGCGCTTGCTGTACCCCAGTGTTTCGTCAATAACGCGGAGTAAAGTGGACGCATTGTTGTACGTTGGAATAATTATGCAGATATCGTCTCTTTCAGGCATAAATTCATTCGGGTCATAATTGTTTCCCCTTCCATTATCTCGGTTCTGACTTTCCATGTCCGGTTCCCGAGTACTTTTATTTGCAACCTGAAAACTATAAGGGGGTGTTCTCCGGGGTGTATTCCTTTCAGAAACTTCACATTGTCGGCATTTTCCAGAAGGAGTTCCTTCTCCAGAACAACCGATGCCAGTTCCCGGGCCATTTCCATCAGGCAGGCACCCGGAGTAATTGGATTTCCGGGGAAATGTGCACTGTATATCCTGTGTTCCGGATTCAGACGCACCGTGATGATACGTTCTTCTTCCCGGTTGTCTATTGAGATTATATGGTACAGATCATTTAGAAACATAAGAATGAAACATTTTATCTTCAACAGGTACGTTAATAAGCATATTGCCCATACGAACCGTCGTTTTATCACCGGATGCCTCGTGGATGACTACCGTCTGGATCATATAATCTTCTTTACGGAAAAAAAGTTCCAGTTCCGAAAGAATCCGTTTCATTTCGCGTTTAACAGGCACCAGTTTCACATGTATGTAGTCACTTTCATTTACGTATTGGATTCTGAAATCTTCATTTTCATCCAGGATATCTCCGTTAAGTCCCATCAGTAAAATATTGCCTATGTTCCGGAACAGGCCTCCGGCTCCGTTATCAGCTACAGGCTTTCCATCCTTCCCAAGTAACACCAGTTCATTGTTTCTGAACAAAAAACCGGAATGATCCGGCATATTGTATTGCCAGAGCAGGGCAACATCTTTTTGATAAACCAGTCTGCCCCGTGAAATTCCTTTTTCCGTCAATACAGAGACTTCCCGTTCCTGCTGAAAATCACATGTAAGCGTAGTGACTTCTTTTAACGCGGTACGCATATCCCTCGGCAGTTCCTGTGTTACGGGAAAAACAGCCGAAAGTGAAAAAAACAAGGAAACAAAGACATTCAGCATAGACTATTGTTTAAGTAGGAAAAATACTCCTGCAACTATCAAAACCACTCCGATCCAGCGTGTTGGCGGGATCGCTTCCTTAAAAATAAAAAAGGCTGCCAGCATACCGAATACATAGGCAAAACTGGTAATGGGGTAAGCAACGGAGAAGGGATAATGTTTTAAAATATACATCCACAAGATAGTTGCAGATGCAAAAAGCAGTCCCGTCAGAGCAAAGTACCAGTTGGTAAACAAATGTTTGAAATAGGTCCAGGTAAAGCTGAATTTTTCCATATGTTGCATGGAAATTTTCAGGCATACTTGTCCGGATGCCAGCAATATGGTTTGAGTAAGCGACAAAAGTATGAATTTTAGCATTTTGTCATAAATATCAATGAGGTTTCAGTATTCCCGTAATTATTGATCAGCAACACGTTGTCAGGTAATAAACCGCGCTGTATTTTAACGGCAGCCGCATACACGTCGTAAGCGTGATTGCTGAAGGATTCCCCAAAGAGTGGCTTAACCGAAGGAGGCGTTGTCCAGTTTTCCCGGGATATTCCTAACTTGTTTGATGTTTCCTGTATGGCTTTTTCAATACGTTCTTTGGTAGGGTTGTGCAGCAAGATGACTTCATTGATACAGGCCATCGGGTTTTTTCCCGGAGAATCCGCCAGCATGAAACTGACTGCAGTTTCCCCGGCCATTTTCCCTTCCCAGAATCCTACTTTGTCCAGAACGTGGAAATAGTTGGGTATCATTTCGTCAAAACCTCCAACCAGCGCGCTGTTGATCCTGCCCAGCTGAAATTGCATAAAGGCATCCAATAAAGCACTTTCAAAAGAAATGCCCAAATGTACGTAAGTACTGTTATAACCGGTACATTTCAGATGAACGGCAATGTGTGAACTGATGGTATTGTGTGTGGAATTGATAAAATTGGTGGGCTGCAGGAATTCTTCCCCTTCCTGAAGCATCGCCATCAAAAATTTTTCAGTAGTTTCCAGGCATCCCAGGCCCGTACCTACAATAATGGCATCCGGATCTTTTATTCCGGTAGCTTCCACAACGGTCATGGAGGTGGCTATGGCCCTTTTCAGGATCTTTCCCATTCTCCTGGAGGCTACCGGATCCAGAAAACGTTTGTAATCGGCTTCTATGGAACGCTGGAAAGGAACATCATAGTGAACCGGGTTTTCCAGCCAGTCGTCACAGAGCGGATTTTGTACTGAAATTTGTGCTGCTGCCTGTATGTATACGGCCATAATGGTTAGATTTTAGAAAAAATGCATGTGGTGTCATTCCCTCCGAACCCAAACGAATTGGTCATAACGTGGAGAATGGGCCGGGGCGGTTTTTCATCGGTTACAGGACGGAATGATAACATCTCCATCGGATTCTTGTAATTCAGGTTAACCGGTAGAAAATCGTTTAACATGGCCAGTATGGAGATCACAGATTCCACACTCCCGGCCGCACTGGTGGTATGTCCGGTATACGATTTGGTAGAAGATACAGGAGGAACGCTATCGGCTCCGAATACACGCATCAGGGCTTTGCCTTCACTTTCATCGTTGTTGGGAGTCCCTGTTCCGTGTGCGTTTACATAGTCTATGTCTCCCGGGGTAAGTCCTGCTTCTTTCAGTGCTTTTGTCATGGAAAGCACCGCTCCGTCACCTTCCGGCGAAGAAGCCGTCTGGTGGTAAGCGTCACAGGCATTGCCGTATCCGGCTACCAGGCACAGAGGCTTAACGCCCCGGGCTTTTACTGATGCTTCTGATTCAAGAACCAGGTATGCGGCTCCTTCTCCCAGGTTCAGGCCGGCACGTGTATCGTCAAAAGGCCTGCAGGGTTCCTTATCCAGGATCTTGAGCGTATTGAACCCGTTCAGGTGGAATTTTGAAAGGCATTCACTGCCACCCACAACGGCCACGGAGGTTCTTCCGGTACGGATCATATCGGCTCCCATGATCAATGCATTGGCTGCCGATGAACAGGCTGTGGAAAGCGTGGAAAGCATATCAAAACCACCGTAATGATCTGCTATCATTTGCGTACAAACACCGCAATCGTGTGACAGGATGTAATCGTCATAGGTTTTGTCAGGTGTGAGCATCTTCAGGAAAAATTTCTCTGTATTTTCCATACCTCCCACAGTTGTTCCCGATATCAGTACCGGGTTCAGGGAATTGTTTTTCCTGATACCTGCCATTTCCAAAGCTTCTCCCAGGGCGATGATACCCATAAGGGAGGTCCGGGTGGTCATTTGCTCCTGTGGTACACCTGCCATACGACGTAATTCATCTGTGCTGAATGGTATCTCGGCACAGGGAAGGTGAGAATGCATGGTTTCCAGCCAGCGCAAACGACCAATCCCGCTTTTACGACGGTGCAGGCAGTCCAGGGTGTCAGCCGTGCCGGCCCCCAGTGACGTAATGATCCCAAACCCCGTTACAAATATTTTTTCCATACGGAAAATTATTTTGTGCGATGTTCCTGAATGTATTCCGCCATAGTAGCTACGGATTTAAAAATCTCCTTGCTTTTACCGGGATCTTCCAATTTGATCCCGTAATTTTTTTCCATCAGCACGATCAGTTCCAGTGCATCAATAGAATCAAGGCCCAATCCTTCTACAAACAAAGGGGCATTCGTATCTATGTCATCGGGTGTAATGTCTTCCAGGTTTAACGCTTCGATGATCTGTTTTTTCAATTCTAAAATCAACTCTTCCATGTTAGTTTTAATAAAGTTGGTTAATATTTAATATGTTGTAATCCATTCCTGTAGGGCTTTCATTTTCCACCATCATAACCAGCACGTCACAATGATCGTCCAGGTATTCTGTCCATCCGCACAAAACGCGATTGATACCGGGTGACGAAAAAGCCCATTCTATAAATATATGTATTTTTTCCGCATCAAAATCCTCCAGGATAAAAAAAGATGTTTCTCCCAGGATCTTGTTCCGTATGGCAACTTCGCCCGTTACTATATTGGGAAGTGTGTACACGAAAACCGCCGGACTGGGATAATAATTGTCCGGGTCAATGGTTTCCTGGAAACGTTTGTCATCGTCCAATGAAGCGCTTCTGTTTGCAAATACCACGGAAGTCGATCCGTCTGGTGTTTCGCTATCGTAATCCAGGGAATGCAATACCATTTCAGAAGCCAAAAATCCGGCCTTGGACAGGTTGTCCATTTTGTGAAACTTGGGGTATTTCGCATCCAGGTAACGGTATATTTCCGTAAGACGCGCAGATCCCGGGTCGCCTGAAAAGGATATCTCAAGCTCCTTTCCGTTCAGGATAACCTGCTGGTCTGTTATGCGGCAATATGAGGTTATTTTCTTCATAAGGCATTCTCAAATAACAGGACGGCATTGCAACCGCCGAACCCGGACAATGTTTTTAAACAGAATCTTTTATCCGTTTTTGAAAGGGTAGTGGAGACGTTTATTGCTCCCTCAATTCCGGGTTCTTCATAGCCTGATGAAGGCAAGATCAATCCCTGTTCCAGTGCCTTGGTGGCAATAACGGACTCCAGAATGCCCGCAGCCCCAAGGGTATGTCCAAATTGTGCCTTCAGGCTGAAGACAGGAGTGGACTCCAGTCCTGCACGGGAAAAAGCGACTGCTTCCATCTGGTCGTTATAAGGCGTTGCCGTTCCGTGTGCACTAATAAAAGCAATTTCACCGGCAGGCAAATCATCCAAAGCTGTTTTCAATGCCCGGAAAAGCCCCTCGCCGGTACGTGAAGGCCCTGAAATATGATTGGCATCGTTCCGGATGCTTCCCCTGACCAGCGCAATGCCCGGTTGTTTTTCTTTTCCGAAAACGATTGTAGCAGCCGCCTCGCCAAGGTTCAATCCTTTTCTGCGGGCATCAAAGGGGCGGCAACGTTCCCCGTCAAGGGATTTAAAAGATTGAAAGCCCGATACAATAAAGTCCGGGGCCAGGTCCACGCCCGTTACCACCACGTGATCGTAGTTGCCCTGATCCAGTAATTGGATGGCTGCGATTTGTGCACATGCTCCAGAAATGCAGGCATTGGAAACGGTTACGGGTACATTGGGGTTTCCGAAAAATCCCGCCAGCAAACCGGCTGTGTGCCACAGATGGATCCTGTCCTTTTCAAACCCGTGGGAGGGGAGACCCAGTAAATGAATATTTCCTTTGGTAGAAGAAAGTACAAAACAGGTACGCCCCGAGGAAGCACTGATTCCTGCCTCTTCCATGGCAATATGTGCCGAGAGCAGCATGGCTTGTTCAGGAAGGGTATATGCTTCTTTCGTGTTTAAAACAGTCCGGAACGTTTCCTCCAGTTTCCCGGGGTCCAGGCGGGAAACCGCAATAGCATTACCGGCCGGATCTTTTCCTGGGGCTATGCCGCTTTTTCCCTCAAGAACCGCCTGGTAATTGGCGGTAGTGGTAAAACCCAGGGAAGAAATTATGTTATCTGAAAGCTTATAAATCATATAACGTGGTGTCTCTTTTTCCATTCAGTGTAGAAATCGGGACTGTACAATACCAGTTTGTAATTACTGTCCAGAAATACCTGTGTGGTACTGCCTGTGGCAGCCAGTGCGTTGTCTTTTTCCCTGAATATTTGGTACTTAAATATCACTTTTGCGGCTTCCACCGGTATGTATTCAATTTCTATACGGGCCGTATCCCCGTATTGCAACGGATTTTTAAACTCAAACTGCATATCTACCAGCGGCGCATAAAACCCGTTGTCAAAATAATTCTGATAGGTCAGTCCGTACTTTCGGCCGAAAGCTTCCCGGGCATCTTCAAAATATTGAACGTAAGACCCGTGCCATACAATGTTCATGGAATCCACCTCGCTGAAGCGTATCAGGATCTGTTTCGTTTCCTTAAGTACGTTAGGTTTCTTCATAAGGCTGACTTTCTGTGTCGGTTAAAAACAGTTTCATATGCGCCGTTGCAGCGACTTTGCCGTTGCAACGGATCTCGGCCTTCAACAAAATCGCATTGAATACCTCGTGCTCTATCAATATCCCTGTTTCCAGGTGATCTCCCGGAACAGGTCTGAAAAACACATTGAAATCCTTTACGGCACCAATGATCCCGAGCTTAACGGAAAGATCGTTGTCAAGGCTTTTGTATCCAAGACGGGCCGCACAGGTCTGGGCCATGTTTTCCATCATTCCGGCTTCTGAAAAATACCCGTTCAGGCAAAATAAGTTGTCCTCAGTAACGGTCATCTCCGTAGCCGCATAGTACCCTTCAAATTCCGTCAGCTTGTCCACCATAACAAAAGGAGGTCTGTGCGGTATCAATTCCAATATGTTGTATGGCTTTATCATAGAATTCCGTTATCCCAGAATTTGTAAAAATTAAACCATTGGTGCGGGTACGCTTTCACCACTTCTTCCAGTTGCCGGACATAGTTTTGACATAGTGCCCTGGCGATATCCCTTGATGTTTTATATTGTGAACGGTCTACTTCAACTGTCTTACAGATAGTGTGATACATAAGGCCGGGTTCTTTCATCACGTAAAGAGAGACCATGGGAACACCCAGTTGTGCAGCCATCATAAAAGCGCCCATTGGGAATTGTGCGGGACTGCCCAGGAAAGGTACGGTAAAAGATTTTGTACTCCCGAAAAGACGGTCGCAGGGCATGCTAACAATATCTCCGTTCTCAAGTGCGGATTTGATGACAAACAGATGGGACATATCTGCAGAAACCGGTATCAGATCAGCCATGTTCCCTGAAAGTGCCCTGGCCCTGTTGGCCTGTATGAAAGCCGATTCGCCTCCGAACACTACGGCATTGAGTTTCTTCAGATCCTGTTGCATAAAATACCCGCAGATCTCAAAATTACCCACATGCGCTCCAGAGATGATAAACCCGCCCGAACCGTTGAGTAGACTCGTAAATTCATCCCAATCTGTGATCCGGGATTTGAATATGTTTTTCTTCCGGGCAAAAATGTAAAACCTGTCCATCATCATCTGCCCGAACAGAAAATGGTTTTTGTAGACATGATACACCAAATGGCGTGTAAATCCATTGTGTTTCAAGTAGTCTTTTATGGCCAGGTAGGCTTTGCGGCTGAACAACAGGTAGAAGGGTATGATAAAAGCCAGGATGGCATAACCCACCCGAATATTTACACAGCGGAATAAAAAGAACAATGCTTTTTGTCCGAAATTTCCCCCGCCGGTAGTTCCCTTCCACGCCGGTTTCTTTTCTGCCATTACGTTGCTTTGATCCGTCCTTCTATATAGTCGTAAAACTGGGATAAGGTTTTGACGTTGGTCATTTCCTCGGGTTTTATTTTAAACCCGAAATTCTGTTCAACCACCACCACTATGTCAACAAAATCAAGGCTGTCAATGCCCAGGTCTTCTTTTAGAAAAGCTTCGTCTTTCAGGGCATCTGCTTCCACCTCTATATCTTCGATTAAAAAGTTGTTAACAATTTCTTTGATTTCGTTCCTGTTCATGATCTGTATATTGTGCGTGCTAAATTTTTTTCAATATCAATGCGCTGTTGGTTCCTCCGAATCCAAAGGAATTGGAAAGGCAAATATCCAACTTCTTATCTAAAGTTTTGGCAATTATATTCAAATTTTTTGACATATCATCCGGTTCTTCCAGATTGATGTTCGGTGCAATGAAGGAATGCTTCATCATCAACAGGGTGTAGACGATCTCGCTGGCACCGGCCATCCAGCATTCATGCCCGGTCATTCCTTTAGTGGAACTTACGGGTGTCTTATATGCTCCAAAGAGCCGGTCTATAGCCATCGCTTCGTAACTGTCACCTATGACAGTGGATGTGGCGTGTGCGTTAATATAATCAATATCAGAGGGTTTCAGACCCGCATCGGCCAATGCCCTTTCCATGGCCATTGCAGATCCCCGGTCGCTCGGCTGGGATATGTGGGCCCCGTTGGACGAAAAACCGTAACCCAGAATTTCTGCGTAAATGGGGGCACCTCTTTTCACGGCATGTTCGTATTCTTCCAGGATCAGGGTGGCTGCGCCTCCGCTGGGAACCAGACCGTCCCTGTTTTTGTCAAAGGGGCGGGAGGATTTCAGGGGTTCATCCACCCGGGTGGAAAAAGCGTTCAGACCGTCAAAACTGGCCATACTCAGGTAATTGGTTTCCTGTGCTCCCCCGCATACGATCATATCCTGCAATCCAAGCCGGATGAACATAGCTCCCAGTCCAATGGTGTGGGAACCGCTGGAACACGCGGCGCTGATGGTCATATTGATCCCGCGGAGCTTGAAAATAGTAGATAAATTCATGGTCACCGTAGAATTCATGGACTGGAAAATGGCCCCTGAACCCAGCAGGGTAGTGTCTTTTTTCTCTACGCAGATCTCGTGAGATTCAATCACCGCTTTACTGGAAGAATCATTCCCGTACAGGATGCCTGTTTCATTATTTTCCAGGTAGTCCATATCTATTCCGGAATCCTTAAGTGCCTGTTCTGTAGCCACATAAGCATATTCTCCTTCTTCAGGGAGGCATATCCGCTGGCGACGGCTCAAAACCCCTTTCAGATCCGGACGCGGTACTATTCCCGTCAGCGGGGAACGGTAACCGTATTCGGTCCTTGCAGGATCAATGCCTATACCGCATTTTCCTGCGTACAGGCTTTCCCGAACTTCTTCCACATTAGTTCCTATGCATGAATGGATTCCTATCCCTGTTATTACAACTCTTTTCATAAGCTTGCTAAGTATGTAATCCTCCGTTTACGGACAACACCTGTCCCGTTATATAGGAAGCTTCCGGGCTGGCAAAGAACGCTACGGCAGCCGCTACTTCGTAAGGTTGCCCGAAACGTCCGGCCGGAATACGCCCTTTATGGTCGTCCTGATTAATATCTGATGTCATATCCGTATCTATGAATCCCGGAGCCACGCAATTTACTGTTACTTTGCGCGGAGCCACTTCCATTGCCAGTGAACGCGTAGCGCCAATAATACCTGCTTTGGAGGCAGAATAGTTCGTTTGTCCCGCCATGCCGGTTAGACCGGACAGGGACGTGATGTTGATGATCCTGCCGTTGCGTTTTGTAAGCATGTTTTTGAGCACCCTGCGCGTTACAAAGAAGAATCCGAATAGATTGGTTTCCAGTACCTTGTTCCATTGCTCGTCCTGCATAAAGATCATCAGGTTGTCTTCCCGAATCCCGGCATTGTTTACCAGTACGCTGATGTATTCTCCCGGATGGGCGTCTTCCCATTTTGCCAGTGCTTCATCCACTTCCTGTCGGAAAGCTACATTAAAAGGAATGATCTCTGCGGATCCACCGGCTTCTTCCACCAGTTTAACGGTTTCAAGTGCAGCTGTACGGTTGGATGCGTAATTTACAAGTATCGAGTACCCTTCACGGGCAAGGGCAACACATACAGCCCTTCCGATACCTCTTGATCCTCCCGTTACCAATGCATATTTCATATTATTACGGCTTATTGTTTATTATGTATTCAATAGTTTTGGAAATATATGTATACAGCGTTTCGTCTTCCTTTATTGCAGGGAAGAATGACCGTATCTGATCGTAAACACTGCGGGTAGCAGGGGAGAGTTTGTCTTTTATATCCAGGCAGTCCACTCCCTGCATCAGTGCCATCAAATGAATGGCAGTTACCTGGAAAGCATTTTCTATGACCTTTGCCGTTATCAATGCCGAGTTGGTGCCCATGCTCACCACATCCTGGTTGTCGTTGTTATTGGGTATGGAATGGATGTAATTGGGCATGCACAACGTCTGGCATTCCGCTGTGGTGGAAGTGGCCGTAAACTGGGCTGCCTGCATTCCGTAGTTCAGCCCTAATACGCCCAGATTGACAAAAGCAGGCAATATCTGGTTCACTTTATCGTGGCAAATATAATTCAGCTGCCTTTCCATAAGCATGGTCAGTTTAGTCACCGCGATTTTGATCTTGTCCATTTCCAGGGAAATGTAATCTCCGTGAAAATTTCCTCCGTGGTATACGTTTTCGCTCTCGGGATCCACCACCGGGTTGTCGCAAGATGAGTTCAACTCATCCATAAGCACTTTCATGGACTGGTCCAGTGTATCGGCCACAGGTCCGAGTATTTGAGGCACGCAACGCAGTGAATAAAAAGGCTGCACCTTATCCCGGAATACTTTATCACCGTTCACCTCTTTGTTATACAGGTAGGACTGTCTTCTTTTCAAACATTGGCTGCCGGACAATTTTTCGGACATTTTTTCAGCTATAAAAATTTGTCCTTTGTGGCGTTTCTTCCGGTTTAATTCAGGAGCCAGAAAGTCATCATAAGACCCTGCTATTTCATTGACTAAAGCCGAGGCGGTTACTGCCCATTGCATAAGCCTTCCCGATTGAAGCAGATTGATCAGCCCAATCCCGGTCATCACGGAGGTGCCGTTGCTCATGGAAAGACCTTCCCGGATATGGATCTGCAACGGTTCAAGACCATTCTCCTGCATCACTTCAAGGGAATTCCTGTAATGCCCTTTGTAACGGACCCTGCCTTCACCAATAAGTGCCAGACCCATATGAGCCAATTGCACCAGGTCTCCGCTGGCACCAACACCGCCGTGTTGGGGGATAACCGGGTAGATTCCCCGGTTGATAAACTCGGCAAGCAGCCTGGGCAGGGAAGGGTGGACGCCGGAATAACCCTGGACAAAAGTGGCCAGACGGGCGATCAGGGCTGCCTTAACCTGTGTATCGGTTAGCAATTCTCCCGTACCGCATGCATGAGAACGGATCAGGTTCAGCTGAAGCTGTTTCAGGTCTTTGTCTTCCACCCGGAACTGGGACATGGGGCCAAAGCCTGTATTGATCCCGTAGATTACTTTTTCTTTTGAAAATTCTTTAAGAAAATTGTAGGAATGTTCAATCCTTTGAAACGCTTCCTCGCCTAGGTTAATCGTTTCCCCTCCAAATAAAAGATCTTCTATATCTTTAATATTCAGCTCTTTGTCGTAAATCAGCATGTTGTAGTTATGCGGCTGGGTTTATAAATTTTCAAAGATACAAATTTTAAAACAATCGAGTTGACCCCTTTAATTTAATATCTGCAGAAGAAGATCCTATCAGCAAATTTACTGTCCCTTCTTCGGTAACAAACAAATCTTTTTCTGTGTCCCAGTAGGCCAGGTTTTTTGCTTTCAGGCACAAACTTACTTTTTTTGAGGATCCCGCAGGTACGAATACGCGTGCAAATCCCGCCAGTTGCCTGCCGGGTCTATCCACTTTGGAAGCCGGATATTCCACGTACAATTGCACTACTTCTTCACCGTCAAGTTTTCCTGTGTTTTTCAACACAAACTCCACTTGCACCGAATCCCGGAACGTTTTTTCCACTTTCAGTGAGCTGTATTCAAATTTGGTATAACTCAGCCCGTAACCGAAAGGATAGAGCGGATCCCCTTTGAAATACATGTACGTTCTTCCGTTACGGATGTTGTAATCCATCATGGGTGGAAGATCGGTGATGTCCCGTACCCAGGTCTGCGTAGTTCTTCCGGCCGGGTTTACCTTGCCGAACAACACATCGGCAAGGCCGTTGCCAAGTTCCTGGGAATTATTGGTTATGTGAACGATGGACGGAATGTGTTCATTTGACCAGTTTATGGCAAAAGGAAAACTACTTACCAATGCCAGTACGGTCCTGGGATTGGCCTGTAAAACCAGCTTTGCCAGGTCTTCCTGCTCCAGTGTGAGTGCCTTCCGGTCCACGGCTTCGCGGCCGTCACTGGGAACCGGGGAATAGAACCAGCGGGCATCGGTGCCGTATGGGTGGTTCCCAATGCATACAACGGCCACATCGGCCTTTGAAGCGGCGATGACCGCCTTGTCTATGGTATTTGACGGTTCGTAAAAGACTTCCACACCCGGTCCGACTGCATTTCGGATCCCCTCCAGAATGGTTACCGCGTAAGCCGGTGTTCCGCTGTACCAGTCATAAATAACCTCATTGGCCCTGGGGCCTATCACGGCTATGGAACGGATCTTTCCCGCATCCAGGGGAAGCAACGGAGTTTTTTCCCCGCCGGCCGGCTTGTTTTTCAAAAGAACAGCCGATTTTGCGGTGACCAGCCGTGCAAAATCTTTGACTTCCCGGCGTTCCCAGGGTAATTGGGTGTCCGTAACTCCGATCCCGGTATAGGGTTGTTTTTCGTAATCCTGCGGGCTGTCAAGTAAGCCGAGTTTTAAGGCCACGTAAAGATTTCCCCGGATCGAACGGTCAATTTCCTCTTCGGTCAGGATCCCGTTTGTGATGGCCTGGTTAATGGCCAAAAGGTAATCATCCAGAAATTGGCCGACTGTGGCTTTTACAACGGCTGCTGCACCTTCCCATAACGTTGGAAAGGCTTTGTGTGCGGTGATCAGGAGCTTCAAGGCACCGCCATCGGTACATATGATCCCGTTGTTGCCCCATTCCCGGCGGGTGATGCTTTCCAGGATCGGGTGTATGGTCATGGGGATCCCGTTCCAGGCGTTATAGGATGCCATAAAGGCACGGGAACCGCCTTCGGTAATGCCTTTGTAAAAAGGATAGGAATAATATTCCCGGAAAAGCCTTTCGTCAAAATCGGAAGAAGTGGAATCGCGGCCGTCTTCGTTGCTGTTAGCCATAAAATGTTTCATCAGGGAAGCACTCTTCCAATACTCGGGGTGATCTCCCTGCAGGCCTTTGACAAAGGCCACGGTCAGCCGGGAAGCCAGGTAAGCATCCTCGCCGTAACTTTCCTCGGTCCTTCCCCAACGGGGATCCCTTGCCAGGTCTGCATTCGGGGCACGCATGACCATTCCTCCACGGGGATTTTCAGGACGCTGTGTGTAATATCTTATTTCATGTGCCTCTATTTCAGCTACTTTCCTGACCAAAGCCGTATCCCAGGTGGATCCCAGTCCGTAAGCCTGCGGAAACGTGGTGGTAGGCTGGTCCTGGCGACCTCCCCAATGTGCGGGACCTCCCAATGCCATCCCGTGTAGTCCTTCCGAATGACCGGTGTTACGAATGCCCAGGCGGGGAACGCCCAGGTTGGTTGACAAAAGATTTATTTTCTCTTCAATGGTGAGCATCTCCAACAGGATGTCAATACGCTGGTCGGCAGAAAGTTCCCTGTTGTGGAAAGGATGATCTTGTGCTTGTATTTCAAGGGAAAAGGTAAGAAAAAAAGCAAAAAAAACAACAAATGTGAGGGGTTTTATATGTTTCATGGTCGTTTTATTATATGCAAAAATACGATTATATTTGTATATTATGAGTTATATACCCAATGAAAACAGATACGGTAAAATGATATACCGTCGCTGCGGCCGGAGCGGTTTGCAGCTGCCCTCCATATCGCTCGGTTTGTGGCATAATTTCGGAGATGTGGATGAGTATACCAACGGCCGGAAAGTCATATTAAAAGCATTTGACAGCGGGATCACGCATTTTGATCTGGCTAACAATTACGGACCTCCGTACGGGTCTGCCGAACGCAATTTCGGAAAAGTGATGCGGGAAGACCTTTCGGCTTACCGGGATCAGCTGATCATATCCACAAAAGCCGGTTACGATATGTGGCCGGGACCCTATGGAAATTGGGGCTCCCGCAAATACCTGCTAGCCAGCCTGGACCAAAGTTTGCAACGAATGGGATTACCCTATGTGGACATTTTTTATTCACACCGGCCGGATCCGGATACACCACTGGAAGAAACAATGGGGGCATTGGCATATGCTGTTCACAGCGGGAAAGCGCTTTATGCCGGGATATCCAATTATCCGGCCCCTCTGGCACGTCGTGCATTCAGTATCCTAAGGGAACTGGGAACTCCCTGCCTGATCCACCAGCCCAAATATTCCCTTCTGGAACGTTGGGTGGAAGCCGAACTTATGGAAGAACTGGAAAAAGAAGGAGTAGGGTGCATCGCTTTCTCTCCTTTGGCCCAGGGTATGCTTACCGGGAAATATTTGAAAGGCATACCCGAAGGATCCCGGGCTCAAAGGGCTGACGGTGCCTTGCAAGCGGAAAGCATTACTCCCGAAGTCCTGGATAAGATAAACAAGTGGAACGGAATAGCACGGGAACGCGGTCAGACTTTGGCCCAGATGGCCATTTCCTGGCTCCTGAAAGATCCCCGCGTTACTTCGGTACTGATCGGGGCCCGAACCGTTGAGCAACTAGAGGAAAACCTGAAGGCTGCTTACAATGTTTCGTTTACACAGGAAGAGCTGCGGGATTTAAATTTGTAGAATTTTTAGAATGGGAAATAGAATTTGTATTAGAACAGACCGCGGTAAAGACGCAGTAGACGGAGCCGGAGTAAGGCTTCGCAGGGTATTGGGATTGAAAACCGTACAGGCTTATGATCCTTTTTTAATGTTGGATGGATTTGATTCCACAGATCCTGACGATTACATCAGGGGTTTTCCCTTTCATCCCCATCGCGGGATCGAAACGGTAACTTACCTTGTTGAAGGCCTGATAGAGCATATGGACAGCCTTGGGAACAAAGGCACCATAGGCAATCTTCAATGTCAGTGGATGACCGCCGGGTCCGGGATCATTCACCAGGAAATGCCTAAGGAATCGCCGCGTATGCTGGGTTGTCAGCTATGGGTAAACCTCCCCGCAAAAGAAAAAATGACCATTCCCACATACAGGGATATTTTACAGGAAGATGTACCCCTCATCCGGGAGGAAGGAGCCGTTGTACGTGTGTTGTCCGGTGCTTACAACGGAAAGAAAGGACCCATGGACGGGGGATATCAGGATGTTCAGTACCTGGACATTACCCTGGAACCGGACAGGGAGTGGCTTTACGACCAGACGCCCAACGACCATACCTTATTCCTGTACCTGTTGGATGGGACCCTGAAGCCGGAAGGAAACGATAGTTTTGAAGAAAAGCGATCTGCCATGCTGATGGCAGCAACCGGGAAGCCCGGTGAAGGGAATGACACAGTTTCAGTCCGTTCCGGATCCAAAGGAGCTCGTTTTCTGCTCATTGCAGCCAAACCCCTGCATGAACCTGTTTCCTGGGGAGGTCCTATAGTTATGAATACAAAAGAAGAACTGGAACTGGCTTTCAGGGAGTTGGAAGAAGGAACATTCATCAGGCATAAAGATCCCACGTTCCTGATCCTATAGAGCAAGGATGCAAACCGGCTGGTCCACGGGGATGCGTTTACCGGTATCCTCAGGCAGGCCGGTTTTAATATTCCGCTTGTATATTTCTATATGGTTTTCGTTTTTGCATGCGACCAGGATCCAACGATCATCCGGGGTGATCAAAAAGTGCCTGGGATGACTTCCCGTTGATTGAAACCCAACCCGTATCAGTATGCCGCTCTCATTGTCTACACGATAGATTACCAGGCCGTCTCCTTTCAGACGCGTGGAAGCGTACAGGAAATTACCGTCACCGGATAAAGCAATGTGGGCACTCCCGCGTGCCTCCAGCGTATCTGCCGTTACGGACTGGATACGTTCCAGCTGCCCGTTTTGGTGCGTAAAAACAGTAATCTTACCCGAGAGTTCGTTGATCAGGTAGGCAGAATTCCCTTTTTTATTGAATACCATATGCCTGGGTCCGCTACCCGGTTCCAGGACAACAGAATCAGAGAGCACCGGGGCATCCTGCAGGCGGTTACTGAAAACGTAAATACGGTCAGTTCCCAGGTCCGTGGCAAACAAATGACTGCCATCCGGAGAAAAAACCACGCAATGGATGTGTGGGGATTTTTGCCTGAGCGTGTCGGGTCCCGAACCCGTAAATTCCCAACGGTGCCTGATGGTTTCTGCTCCGGGGGTGAATACGGTAACTGTACCCGAGGAGTAATCGGCAGTAACCACGTATTTATCCGAGGGTTCAACGGCCACATGACAGGGATCTGCACCCGGATTTTCCAGGAACCTGAGCGGTATTATTTTTCCGTTTTCACGATCTGCTGCAAAAACAGAGATCCCGGATGCCGGGCCGCTTTCATTGACTGCGTATACCAGTTTGTTTTCCTTTGACAAGGCAAGAAAAGAAGGATTTTGGGAAGCGGTACTGTCCAGCAATTGAAAATCACCCGTAGTAACGTTAAAACGGTAAGCATAGATCCCATGGTTGTTGCCAGAAGTATAGGTGCCGGCCAACAACGTCAGGTCCTGATTGCCACTGGAGCATGCGTGTAATGAAACCATTGTCATAATAAGAAAAAACAGGTTTTTCATAATCAATTTTTTACAAAAATAAAAAAACCCCGTTAAAAAACGGGGCGGCGCATTAATTCATTTAACCGTAAACAAATTAATAGTCCAGAGTGAAAACCTTCGGGCCCTGGTTGATGGTATTTACTGTAATCTTCAGGCCTTTTACACCTTCCTCAACACATTCTCCCACTAAAGGATACGACATCATGGTGGAATAATTGGTGTATAGAGGGTCGTTGTCGGATTCGTGACGCAATTCCAGGCAATAATAACCGTCTTCCAGCGGAGTGTCCCGGTTCAGGTCGTAGATTAGGGCAAATGAATGTTTGGTAGGATCCATGGCCTGTATGGATACCTGGATGTTCAAATACCTTTTGGAGCCGAAACCTCCTCCGGCAAACCATAAATACTGCGGTTCAACCCTGTCCGTACCCAGTGTATCAGGCTGGCCGGTGAAAATGAAATCTTCTGTATCAACAAGGTGCATCTGCACAATATCGATGTATTTTACGGGAGATTCATCCGTTTGGGCGTCTTCCCCTTCCTGATCACTACCTTGGATCGTATAATACAATATCAGCCGGTCTCCGTCTATAGGTTCAAATTCATCATTGATAGAGGTGTGGTTCACGGGACAAAACAGCAGGGTATCGTCGGTAATGACATAAAACGGGTATGTTCCGTCTACTTCCTGTCCGTGTGTGTCTAAGGTTATGGTTCCCCACGTGACTTTTGTTTGTTCACCGGGATCCAGCCAATTGGAACAGGAATTCATGGTAAGGAGCAGGGTAGCCGCAGAGATCATTAAAATGAAGTTGCTTATTCTTTTCATTATTTTAGTATTTTCGTTGTTGTTTCTGTTTACTAATTGCAGCAATTTTTCAATTACTGCATCAAAGAAAGAAAAAATATTTGTCAATGCAGTATTCTTTGACCCCCTGCATTTAACTGATGACCGTAAACACAAATGAGAGACCGAGAGCTTTGGAAAGAGATATACCAGAAGTACGCCAGGCGCATGTTGACAGTGTGTATGCGGTATGCTCCGGGCAGGGAACAGGCCGAGGACATGATGCATGACGGGTTTATGCAGGTGTTCAGGTCACTGGATAAATTTACGGACAGGGGAGAAGGGTCCTTAAGGGCCTGGATGGAACGGATCATGATCAATACCTGTTTGCAGCACCTGAGGAAAAAAGACCTGTTAAGGAACAGCGCTTTGGTAGAAACAGGAAAAGAACCGGCAGATGACGATACACTGGAAGCCGCTGCAGAAAGGGTCCCGGGTACTGTTTTACGCAGTTTTATTCAACAACTTCCACCCGGGTACAGGACCGTATTCAATCTTTATGTCTTTGAGGGGATGAGTCATAAAGAGATAGCTCAAAAACTGAATATAAAAGAAAAGACATCCTCCTCTCAATTATACAGGGCTAAATGTTTGCTTGCCACGCAAATAAAAGAATATGAAAGAAAGCAACAATAAATGGACGGATACCGTCCGGGATAAGGTGAACGGACTTCCGGAAGTGTTGGATACCAATACTTCCTGGGCACGAATGGAAAAGAAGATCCTTGCTTTCTACCGGATACGTTTATTAAAAAGAACCGGACTTGCCGCTGCCTGCGTGGCTGCCATACTGGTTCCCATACTCTTTTTGAACAGTGGGGGACCCGGAATACCTGAACAGCCCGTACGTATAGTGCAATTGCACCAAACGGCAACAGGACTGACCTGTAAAGCCGGACGGCCTTCAAATACAATATATAACCTTCCCGGATCACGTGTCAGATCCATAACCCCTGAACAGGATGCAGAGATTGAAACTGCACCTGCACAAACACGTGTACGAGAGGAAGCACAACCACAGCAACAGCAACAACAGCAGCAGCAACAGCAACAGCAACAACAGCAACAACAGCAACAACAGCAGCAGCAACAAGCCCAACCACAAGCACAACCTGATCCTTTCGCACAGCTCACACCACAAACTCAAACCCGGAAAAGATTCATGATATCCGCCGCCGGGCTGTTGAATGTAAGCCGGGGAGGAGCCGAGGGAGCATTACCAATGAACGATCTTGTGATGTCCAACAACCGCCTGACCACATACGGCATTACACAAAAAGACGCCACAGCAAGTACTTATAACGCATCCTTCGCCCCCGTTTCTTATGTACAATACGAATACAAACACAGGATGCCGGTTTCCTTTGGCATATACGCATCGCTACCCCTGTCTGAACGTTGGTTTGTGGAAAGCGGCTTGTTTGCCACCCGCCTTGCCACGTCTATTTATTCCGAGACTTTTGTGGAAATCAGGCCAGGCAATTCCGAGCCTGTTTTTATTACCGACCGGGTTTTGTGGTATTTGGGGATTCCTTTAAAGATCAGGTGGAATTTTGTGCAGAAAAAATTTTTTATTGCTTACGCATCGGCAGGAGGTATGCTGGAAAAATGCGTTTCGTTTGATTATACCGGAGATATGGACGATGAGAACATGCAGTTCACAACCGGACAGATCCCTTTGCAATGGTCTGTAAATGCCACGTTAGGAGCCCAATACAACATAATTAGCAAGCTGGGAATTTTCGCGGAACCGGGAATCTCGTTTTTCCCTGACAGCCACAACCCGGTACATACTATCCGGGGGGAAAGGCCCCTCTATTTTAACCTGAATGCAGGGATACGATTTATGTTTTAACAATTTATTTTTACAAATACTGCGAATTATCCGATTTATTATCATACATTTGCCACTCATATAATTTTTTATTTTTTTTTATTTTTATTTCAATGAATAACGGAACCGTTAAATTTTACGATGAGATCAAAGGTTTTGGTTTTATCAAGGACGCAAACTCGTCCAAAGAGTATTTTGTACATTCATCAGGTCTGATCGACAGGATCAGAGATAACGATGAGGTAACTTTCGACTTACAGGAAGGAAGAAAAGGATTAAATGCCGTAAATGTAAGACGCAGCTAATCCTGCAACATACCATTTGCAATCCCGCCGCTTTGCGACGGGATTTTTTTTTATACTTTTGTAAGGATGATCTACCTTTTGGCTCATACAGACGCTTTGCCGGACAGTTTTCCGGATTTGTGCCGGGCTTTTATGCCTTTTGAGCGCAGTCGTCAAATGATGAGCTACACAAGAATATCCGACCGCAAAATGTGTGCGGCAGCTTATGTCTTGCTGGTCTACGCACTGAAAAAGGAAAAACTGTTTACGCAACTGCCCGTATTCGCTTACGGAACCGGCAACAAACCTTACCTGGTCAATTATCCCGGTATACATTTCAACATAAGCCATAGCCGGGGTGCTGTCGTATGCGTTCTATCCGGAAATCCGGTAGGCATTGATATTGAAAAAGTTACACGATACGACGACCATATGGCCCGGTATATATGTAATCCCGGGGAATACGGGTGGGTGACAGGGCTGCCCGGAATGGAGGCACAACGGTTAACGGAAATGTGGACACGCAAGGAAAGCTATGTCAAATCAACGGGAACAGGCATTGACTGCCATCCGCAACAAATGGAAAGCGGTGAGAGCCGGGTTTTTTATACAGGCAATAATAACGATCAATATATAATAAGTCTAAGACAATGCAGCAAAAAACCTATCCCCTGACAAATGCCCAGATGGGCATGTATTATGAATGGCAGAAAGACAAAGAGCTCACACAGTACAACAATCCGTTCCTTTATGAATTCCCCGTATCTGTTAAGGCAGAGCGTCTTAGGGCTGCTTTTGTGAAGGTTATAGAAGCGCATCCAACTTTAAAGCTTAAAATTAAACTGTTGGGAAACGGAGAGGTGGTTCAGTACTTTGTAAGGGAAGACCCTGTGGATATTCCCGTTTACGAAACCGTGGAAGAAGGATTGAGAGACCGCATCCGCACTTCTGTAAGGCCTTTTGACCTGCTGTCGGGAGAACCCCTGTACCGCATAGATATTTATAAAACACCTGCAAAGGTTTTTGTTCTTTTGGACATTCACCACATTGCATACGACGGATCTTCCAGTACTGTCTTTCACCGCGACCTGGTAAAAGCCTATGAAGGAGGATCGCTTGAGGAAGAATCTTTTACCTGTTGCGATTTTGCCCTTGTAGAAGCAGAAAAGATGCAGAGCGAAGTGTACAAAAGTGATGAAGCCTATTTTATGGAAAAACTTAGCGGTGTAACTCCCGCCAAGCTTCCCATACTAAACGGTCAGGAACAAGCTGCAGGGACCCTGGACAAAGTCTCGGAAAAGTTAGATTACAGCCAGGTAAGTGCGTATTGCAAACGCCTGGACATCTCTCCTAACAACCTGTTTGCGGGAGCTTTGGGAATTTGCCTAAACAGGTACACGCGTGAGAACAAGCTTTGTTTTTGCACGGCACACCACGGCCGCACAGATGACAGGGTCCGGGACAGCATAGGCATGTTCGTCAAAACATTACCCGTTGTTGTGGAAGCGAAACCGGAGCAGAAACTGGTGGATTACCTGAAAGGGATCCGTACGGATATGAAGGAACTATGGACACACCAGACGTATCCTTTTGCTCATATGGTGACCAATTTCGGAATCGCCATGGACCTTACCTACACCTATCAGAAAGGGATCCTGGAATATTTTGAAATGCCCCAGGGGCACGTGAAAATAGAATATATGCACGAAGGTTCCACGCACGACAAACTGAGCATATACATATACCAGTTCCCGGACAACTTTGAAATACGCTGCGAATACAACAACGCACTGTACGACAGGGATTACATGGAAGTTTTTGCTGCTTCCCTGAAAAACACGCTGGAAGAGATTCTGGCTGCCGATCCTTCGAAGACAGCCTGCTCGGCAATCACCATTGTCAATCCCGCAGAAAAGGAAAAAGTACTGGAATTCGCCCGGGGTAACGAACTGGCTTATGACAACACCAAATCTTTCCCGGATCTGTTCCGGGCGCAAGTGGCCAAAAATGCTAATAACCCCGCGGTAAAAGACATCTCGGCGACATTGACCTATGAACAACTGGACCGCCAGTCAGATGTGATGGCCCGCAAACTGATATCCATGGGCGTCAAACCGGACGATTTTGTAGCCGTGGTGCTATCCCGCCGCAAAGAATACGTGGTTACCGTGCTGGGGATCCAGAAAGCCCGGGCCGCCTACGTACCCATGGACAGTGAATACCCCATTGACCGCCTGCTGTATATGCTGGAAAACAGCCGTTCCGCCGTGCTGGTAACGGAAAAGGAACTCTACGCAAAAAAGCAGGAAGAAGGGGATTTCCAACACCATAACGTCCTGTTCCTGGATGACATCAAACTGGACGCAAACGTAGAAAAAATAAACGATCTACCCGGTCCGGATAACCTGGCCTACATGATCTATACATCGGGATCCACCGGGAAGCCCAAAGGTGTTATGATAAGCCACCGGGGACTGGTTGCTATGAGTAAGGCACATGCCCACGATATGGACATCGTTCCGGAAGACAACAACATATGTCATGCCAGCTTTAGCTTTGATGCCTCGGTACACGATATTTTCCCGCCCTTATCGGCAGGGGCCTGCATACATGTGATTCCTTCCGAAATGCGTCAGGACATGGTTATGCTGTACGATTACATGATCCAAAACCACATTACCGGAGGCACCTTCAGTACCCAGTTTGGTCTGGAACTGATCAACCAGTTTGAACTTCCTATGAAATACATGCTGGTAGGCGGGGAGAAAATGTTCCCTGTGAAAAAGCGTAATCTTAAGATCGTTAACGGATACGGACCTACCGAATTCACCGTATGTTCCGATTACCACATACTTGACCAGGACAAAGACACCGGGAATATTCCCATAGGACGGCCTGTTCCCAATTCCTGGTCTTACGTTCTGGACGACAAACAGCAGCTGCTCCCGGCCGGTGTAGCCGGGGAATTGTGCCTGGCCGGACCCCAGATTGCCCTGGGATACTGGTTGCGTGAAGATATTACGGCAGAACGCTTCCTGCCCAATCCATATGCTACCGGGACCATCAATCAGAAGTTATACCGTACCGGGGATTTGGTCCGCTGGCGCAATGACGGACTGCTTGAATACCTGGGACGTATAGATACCCAGGTTAAATTGCGCGGTTTCCGCATAGAACTGGGTGAAATTGAAACCGTACTCTCTAAATTCCCGGGCATTGTATCGGCCGTTGCCGATGTCAAAGAGTTCGGAGGAGCGCAGCAGTTATGCGCATATTACCAGGCAGAAGGAAATATGGACATTTCCGAGGAAGCACTGCTGGAACATTTGCGCGCCAGCCTGACGGACTACATGGTCCCCTCGGCTTTACTCAAATTGAAGGCGTTCCCCATGACACCCAACGGTAAAGTGGATCGCAAAAAACTTCCCATCCCACACCTGGCACTAAAAGAGATCATTCCTCCGCAAACCATCATGGAAAAAGACCTCTTTGGGATTGTTGCCGAAATCCTGCAGACAGATGAATTCGGGGTAACCACTAATTTGTTGTCCATAGGCCTGACTTCGCTGCTGGCCATCCGGTTTTCCGTAGTGGTCAAACAAAAACTGGATGTCAACCTGCCCACCAAGGATATTCTGAAACTCAAAACCATCCGGTTGTTTGCACGCCAGTTGACCACAGAAGGTGAAACTCCTGCTGAAACCGGGATCAAAACCTATCCCCCGCAGGAATTTTACCCGCTCACCGAGACCCAGAAAGGCATTTATTACGATTGGGAGAAGGCCCGGGAAGCCCTCCAGTACAACATCCCGATAGCCATTCGCAGCGGTGATCCCAAAACACTGGATCCTGCCCGCCTGAAAGAAGCCCTGGCAAAAGTAATGGAAACGCACCCTTTCCTGAAAACCCGCCTGGTATTGCAAAAAGGAGAAGTGATGCAGCAGCGCCGGGACAATCAGCCCACTGAAATATTGGTACATAGTGCCGATGAAGACAAGATGAAGTCTGTCATGACGCAATTCGTGCAGCCTTTTGACCTTTTCAACGACAACCTGTACCGATTTGAAATCTATACCACCCAATCTTCCGTTTACCTGTTGATGGACTTCCATCACATTGCCTTTGACGGTGCCTCCATGGGCATTTTCATGCAGGATTTGAAGCAAGTCCTGGAAGGAAAAGAAATTTTTGCCGAGTTGGTTACTGCCTTCGATGTATCCTTGTACGAGCAGGAAGCCTTGCAATCCCCCGCATACCTACAGGCCGAGGAATATTTCGATGCCCTGACCGGGGGCGAGTGCACCATGTCTGTGATCCCGCCTTCACCTAAAGTGCCGGAAGGAAAGGACGCCGGAGAATACAGCCAAACCGTTCCAGGAGATGTTGTTAATGCCTTTTGCCGGGATTACGGCCTTACGGCCAACACCTTTTTCCTGGCCACCCTGTCACAGGCCGTACAGCGTTATACACGGGAAGAACAGGTAGTACTGACTGTTTCATCGGGCGGAAGGGCCGATTCGCAACTGGCCCGGACCACGGGCATGTTTGTGAAAACACTGCCCGTGAAAACGGATATGAAATCCCGGCCTTTTATAGAATTTGCCAAAGACACCCAGGAACAGATGTTCAATACCATGGAGCACGAAATCTTTCCCTTCACCAAGATGGTGGACAAATACGGGATCGTGCCCCAGATCAATTACGTGTACGAAGGGGGATTGGGCATTGAAATGAGTGTGGACAACAAGCCCCTGGATATTATTTACCTGGATCTGGAAGCGGCCAAATTTCCTTTTGGGGTAGTGGTAGAACCCGAAGGTACGGATTATGGTGTATCCATACAATACGATGCCGCTAAATACGCCCGGGAAGACGTGGTGCGTTTTGTGGAACTTTATAAAAGCATAGCCTCTCATGCGGCCCGGCAGCCCGAAACCCTGACTACGGAACTCTCCCTTATGGAACCGGCCGTAAGGCAACAGGTACTGGACTTTTCGCAAGGTGTACGTTTACCGTACGATACGTCCAAAACCTTTATTGACCTGTTCCGGGAAAATGCCCGCAAATATCCGCAAAACAAAGCCGTAGCGGACAAGAACGGATCCCTTGCATACGAAACCCTGGACCGGCATTCAGACCGTCTGGCGGCGGAACTCGCTGCCATGGGAGTGGTTCCGGGTGCTTTTGTGGCCGTGATGATGTCCCGTCGCAAAGAATACGTGGTCAGTATTGTGGCCATTCAGAAAGCCGGCGGAGCCTACGTGCCCATGGACAGTGAATACCCCAACGACCGTCTGTTGTATATGCTGGAAAACAGCGAATCCAAAGTGCTCATAACAGAAAGGAAGATATACGAATCCAAAAAGAAGGAAGGTGATTTTCATGTGGAGAGCGTCCTTTTTGTAGATGAATTTGACTTT